>QWBY01002343.1_pt1 | contig 10973 bp, 9 predicted proteins | sample 1972471 | NCBI WGS metagenome assembly QWBY01 (sample SAMN09866722, study PRJNA288562) | Human gut metagenome isolate term6_stool, whole genome shotgun sequencing...
CCGGCCCGCTTGCCCCGCTCCTGGGCGCCGCCCTCGATGATGTTCACCAGCGGGATACCCTTGCGGGCGTACAGCACGCCGGAGCCCTTGGGCCCGTGGAACTTGTGGCCGGAGAGGGAGAGCATGTCGATGTTCTGCGCCCGGACATCGATGTGCAGGTGTCCCGCCGCCTGCACGGCGTCCGTGTGGAACAGGACACCCTTTTCCTTGCACACCGCGCCGATCTCCGGGATGGGCAGAATGGAGCCGATCTCGTTGTTGGCGTACATAATGGTCACCAAGGCGGTGTCGGGGCGGATGGCCGCAGCCACCTGCTCCGGGGTAATGGTGCCGGTGGTGCCCACAGGCAGCAGCTCCACCTCAAAGCCCTCTTTTTCCAGCTTCTTCAGGGTGTGCAGCACGGCGTGATGCTCAAAGGCGGTGGAGAGGATGTGCTTCTTGCCCTTCAGGGCGCCAAACCGGGCAGCGGAGATAATGGCCTGGTTGTCGGCCTCGCTGCCGCCGGAGGTGAAGATGATCTCCTTGGGGTCGCAGCCCAGGCACCGGGCCACGGTCTCCCGGGCGCTCTGGAGCGCCTCGTTGGCTCGCTGCCCCACGGTGTGCAGGCTGGAGGGGTTGCCGTAGTTGCCCTGCAGGCAGGGGAGCATGGCGGCCACGGCGGTGTCGCTCATTCTTGTGGTGGCGGCGTTATCGGTATAAATGGTCATACGCTGGTCCTCCTGGTATGAAAAACTAAAGCCTACTTATTAGGTATGTTTACAATACCTCTAAAAACATACTTTGTCAATAGGTTTTAGCAAAATATTTTGAATACCTCTTGTATTTTTTCCGGCGCTGTGCTAACCTAAACATAAGAATTATCAGAAAAAGCTTTGGACCGCAAACCCTTTGGCAGAAAAGCCGAAGCTTTTTCACCGGACGCAAGCATAATGAAAAGACGGAGTGTGCCTATATGGAAATTCAGAAATCCTCGGAGGACTATTTGGAAACCATGCTGATGATGCAGAAGAAGCACGGCTTCATCCGCTCCATCGATGTGGCGGAGCATTTGGGTGTCACCAAGCCCAGCGTCAGCTATGCCACCAAGCGCCTGCGGGAAAACGGCTACATCACCATGGATAAAACGGGCCTTATCACCTTAGAGCCCAGCGGCCTGGCCATCGCCCAGGAGATGCTGGACCGGCACCGTACCCTCACCGATTTTCTGGTCCGCCTGGGTGTAGACCGGGACACGGCAGAAACCGACGCCTGCAAGATCGAGCACGACATCAGCCCCCAGACCTTTGCGGCCATCTGCCGCCACGCCCAGGAGCATAAGGACTGAATCACCCCCTAAGCCAAAGGACCGACCCCATTCCGGGGCCGGTCCTTCTTTTATACTGGCGAAAAAACTTCGTTTTTTCTGTCAAAAGGCTTGCAGCCTGCTGCGGACGCAAACTCTGCGAGGCTTTTGTTGCTTCAAAAAAGACCGGCTCCTATTTCCAGGGCCGGTCCTTTTATTATATGGTGTTATTCTGTTTCGGGAGGCACGGGCTTCTCGTCATCCTCCGCAGGCCGGGAGCGGACAAAGTCCTGCACCAGCACATAGACCACCGAGCATATCGGCACGCCCAGGAGCATCCCCGCAATGCCGAAAGCGCCGCCGCCGATGGTCACCGCCGCCAGGACCCACAGCCCCGGCAGGCCCACGGACTTGCCCACCACCCTGGGATAGATGAGGTTTCCCTCCACCTGCTGCAAGATCAGCAGGAAGATAAGGAAGGTCAGAGCCTTAATGGGGCTCACAAATACAATAAGGAACGCCCCGGTGGCCGCGCCGATCCACGCGCCGAAAATGGGGATAAGGGAGGTAAAGCAGATGATCACCGACACCGGCAGCGCATAGGGCAGGCGCAATATCAGCATACCCATGCAGCACAGGGTGCCCAGGATGAACGCCTCCGTCACCTGCCCCGTGACAAAGCTGGAGAAGGCGTTGTTGGTGATCTTCAAAATATGCATGGTGCGCTTTCCGACCTTTTGGGGAATGGCCGCCAGCAGCAGGCGCTTACTCTGGGCCAGCAGCTTTTCCTTCTGGGCCAGCAGGTACACGGAGAATACCAGCGCCAGCAGGAAATTCACCAGCGCCCCCAGGATGGAGGTGGTGATGTCCAGGGTGGTGTTCACCACATTGCCGCCGTTGTTGGTGAGGAAGTCCGTCACCACCTTGGTGGCGTTGTCGGCGTTCATAGACAGCTCCGGCAATGTGACGCCCCGCTCCGCCGCAAAGGCTATGACCCCGTTCCACCAGCTCTGAAGCTGATCCACATAACCGGGCACATTGGCCACCAGCGTGGCCCCGGCCTCCTCCAGACGGGGGATGAGAATGAAGATAATGGCGAAGATGATGCCCAAAAACAGCAGCATGGTCAGCGTCAGGCAGATGGGGCGCTTCAGCTTTCCCCGCCAGATCTCCGGTGCCTTGGCCAAGGCCTTGTCCCACAGCCGCTCCACCACCTTCAGCAGCAGGTTTACCACATAGGCGACGCAGATGCCCAGCAGCAGCGGCGCCAGCAAGGAGAAGAAGCTGTCCACCACTGCGCTCAGGGCCGAGAGATTATTCAGCCCCCAGTACAGCAGGATGGCGCAGAGCACCAGCAGTAAAATGCACTTAAAATTCCTCTTATTCAGCTCCAAACGGAACCCACCCTTCTCCGAAATTGCACCGAAATGCACCTAATTGTATCTATTATACCATAGCATCTGTGAAGATTCTATGTAGAAAAAGGAAATTTTCCGTGCCGATCCCATAAAAAGCGCGGCGCCCCCGGAGGCCGAAGCCGCCGGGAGCGCCGCCATAGGGGAAAAGGGGAGAGCAAATGAAAACGGATTACGAAATCGTCGCCTGCGCGCTTTATCTCCGGCAGATACTACTCCTCCATCTATATTATATTCCATATTATGGGAAATAACAATGTCCCTTTTCCCCCGCATGAAGAGAGGGTATTTGCGCCTGCAGGCGGCCTCAGTCGCTGAACAGGGTGTCCAGGACCTGCTCCCGGGTAATGCCGCCAAAGAGGTCCGCCACCGGATAGCGCTCCAGCACCCGGCAGACCTCCTCCCGGCGGAAGGGCGTACCCAGTAGGGCCTTTGTCAGCGGCTCCAGGCTGCTGACAGACAGGAAATCCCCGCGGAAGATCACATCCGTAATAAGGCCCCGGGACACGGACACGCCCACCTCCAGGCAGCCGCCGTCCCAGTAGCGCTTGGCGGTCATATCGAACCGGGGGGAGCGGCCATAGTTCCACTCCCAGGTGTCGTATTTCTCCGCCTTCAGCGCATCCACCTGGGCCAGCTCCTGGGCTGTCAGGGCGTCGAACACCATGCCGCTGCCGGCCAGAGTTTCCTTCAGATAGGCCCAGAAGGCGGGCATATCCATATCCTGCTTCAAAAAGCTGCGGATATTGCCGATGCGGCTGCGGACGGACTTGGTGCTCTTGGAGCGGAACTTCTCCGGGTCCACCTGCAGGGCCCCGGCCACCATGTCCGCATTGGCGTCAAAGAGCAGGGTGCCGTGGTGGAGGATACGGTCTCCCCACAGCCGCTGGGCCGTGCCGGAGACCTTGCGCCCCTCCACCAAAATATCGTTGCGGCCGGAGGCCTCCGCCTGCAGGCCCAGGCCCTGCAGCGCCTCCACCACCGGCTGCGTAAACCGGGCCATGCTTAAGGCGGCCCTGTCTCCGGCGTCGGTGATGAAGGAATAATTCAGATTCCCCAGGTCATGGTAAACCGCGCCGCCGCCGGTGCTGCGGCGCACCACATGAATGTGATGGGCCTCCACGAAGGGGCGGTTGATCTCCGCCTCGGTATTCTGGTTCTGCCCCACCACGATGGTGTTGTCGTTCTGCCAGAGCAGAAGATAGTCGCCCCGGGTGCGGTGGGTCAGCACATATTCCTCAAAGGCAAGATTATAATACGGATCCCGGGAGCCCGTTTCCAAATAGTGTACGGCGTGCTGCATACGGCGTCCTCCTGTCGGTGAAAAAATCCCTCCGAGAGTGAGAGAGGGGAGCTCTCGGAGGGATAAGGATAATGCGAACTCAGTTTTTGGTGTGAATGGCGCGCTTTTCGGCGTTCAGAGCCGCCTCGCGCATGGTCTCCGTGACGGTGGGGTGGGAGTGGATGGTGTCGACGATCTCATCCAGGGTCATCTCGCCCTCAATGGCCAAAGCGCCCTCAGCGATGAGGTCGGTGGCCCGGGGCCCGATGATGTGCATACCCAAAATCTCGCCGTACTCGGCCCCGGCGATGATCTTCACCAGGCCCTCGCCGCCGTTGAGGATCAGGGCCTTGCCGTTGGCGCTCATGGGGAACTTGCCCACCTTATAGGCAATACCCTGGGCCTTGCACTGCTCCTCGGTCAGACCCACGGAGGCCGCCTCCGGCTCCATGTACACGCAGGTGGGGTTGGTCTTTTCGCAGTAATGGGCCTCCAGGCCGCAGATATTCTCCGAGGCTACCTCGCCCATGGCGGAGGCGGTGTGGGCCAGCTGTGCATGGCCGAACACGCAGTCGCCGATGGCGTACACGCCGGGTACATTGGTCTCCATCTTGTCGTTGACCAGGATGCGGCCCTTGTCGTTGTCGATCTTTCCGGCGGCCAGGTCCAGCCCGGCGGTATTGGCCTTGCGGCCGATGGCCACCAGCACCTTCTCCGCCTCAAAGCTGACGGTTTTGCCGCTCTTATCCTTGCAGACCACCTTGGCGCCCACAGGGCTGCTCTCCACGGACTGCACAGGGCACTCCAGATGGAAGTCCATGCCCATCTTCTTCATGTGGGCCACGCCGATCTTGGTCAGGTCGCCGTCCAGCATGGGCAGCATATGGTCCATAGCCTCCACCACGGTGATCTTGGTGCCGAAGGCAGCATAGGCGCAGGCCAGCTCCAGACCGATGACGCCGCCGCCAATGACCACCATGGTCTGGGGCAGCTTCTCCAGGGACAGAGCGCCGGTGGAGTCGATGCAGTTGGGATTTTCCTTCAGGCCGGGAATAGGGGGCTGGGCATTGACGGAGCCGGTAGCCACGATAATGGCATCGGCGGTCATGGTCTCCTTGCTGCCATCGGCCTTGGTGACCTCCAGCTGCTTCTCGCCGGTGAACTTGGCGGTGCCGTCCACCTTCTTGACCTTGTTCATCTTCAGCAGGCCGGCCACACCGCTGGTGAGCTGCTTGCTGATGGCGTTCTTATGGGCGATGACCTGGGGGAAGTTGACCTTTACGCCCTCCACCTCCACGCCGATGTCCTTGCCCTGGGTCTTGATCTGCTCCACCAGCTCGGCGGAATGCAGCAGGCACTTGGTGGGAATGCAGCCCACATTCAGGCAGGTGCCGCCCAGGTACTGCTTCTCTACGACGGTGACCTCCGCACCCAGCTGCGCGGCACGGATGGCAGCCACATAGCCGCCGGGGCCGCCGCCGATGACGATGACGGACTTTTTGCCGCCGGCAGGGGCAGCGGCAGGCGCCGCCGGAGCCTGGGGCACAGCCGCCGCCACAGCGGCAGGCACTGCGCCGGGCACAGCCTCGCCAGCCTGACCGATCCAGGCCAGGGTACCCTTAACGGGAATGTCGTCGCCCTCCTGAGCCACCAGCTTCAGCACAACGCCGTCCTGCTCGCTGGTCAGCTCGTTGGTCAGCTTGTCGGTGGTGATCTCCGCCACCACCTCGCCGGCCTTTACGGTATCGCCCTCGTGCTTGAGCCACTTGGAAAGAGTACCCTCCTCCATGGTCAGACCCAGCTGAGGCATTTTCAGTTCATAAGCCATTTTTCTAATCCTCCCCGCTTACAGGATGATGCTCATGGGCTTCTCCAGCAGATCCCGGAGAGCCATCACGAACTTGGCGGCCACGGCGCCATCGATGAGGCGGTGGTCATAGGTAAAGGACAGGCGCATGACCTGGTGCTTGGAGATGTTGCCCTCGTCGTCCATCACCAGCTCGTCCTCCACGGCGCACACGCCCAGAATGGCGGCGTCGGGCTGGTTGACGATGGGGGTGAAGGTCTCAATGCCGAACATACCCAGGTTGGAGACGGAGAAGGTGGAGCCCTTGTACTCGTCCGGGGTCAGCTTGTTGCCCTTGGCCCGGGAGGCCAGATCCTTGGCGGCGGCGGAGAGGGCGTCCAGGCCCATGCGGTCGGCGTCGCGGATCACGGGAACGATCAGGCCCGCATCCAGTGCCACTGCCATGCCCAGGTTTACATGGGCCCGCTGGATGATCTGGTCGCCGTCCAGGCTCACCAGCACCTCCGGGTGCTGACGCAGGCACTTGGCCGTGGCCTTGAGGATCAGATCGTTGACGGAATACTTGTTGCCCGTCTCGGCCAGGAGCATCTTGCGGAACTTCATCAGCTCCGTAACATCCACCTTGGTGTTCTGGGTAACAGGGGGGATCTCCGTGTGGGACTGCAGCATACGCTGGGCTACCACCTTGCGCATACCCGCCAGCTTGGAGACGGTGTCGCCCTCCATCAGCTCCAGCCCGGTCTTGCTCACGGGCTTGGCGGCGGGGGCGGGCTCGGCAGTCACAGGGGCCGCGGCCTTGGGTGCATTGGCGGCAGCCAGCACATCCTGCTGGCGGATACGGCCGCTGGGGCCGCTGCCTACGATACCGCTGACATCCACGCCCAGCTTGGCCGCCGTCTTGCGGGCCAGGGGGGAGATGCGGATGCGGGCGCCGCCTGCGACCACGGGAGCGGGCACAGGGGCAGCGGCAACGGGTGCGGCGGGAGCAGCCGGGGCAGCAGGAGCAGCCGGGGCGGCAGGGGCATCGCCTACGGCCTCGCCGGGCTGGCCCACATAGCACAGCAGACCCTTCACGGGTATATCCTCGCCCTCCTGGGCTACGATCTTCAGCAAAACGCCGTCATGCTCGCTGGTGACCTCATTGGTCAGCTTGTCAGTGGTGATCTCCAGCAGCACATCGCCGGTCTTTACGGCATCGCCCTCATGCTTGATCCACTGAGAGACGGTGCCCTCCTCCATGGTCAGGCCCAACTGGGGCATACATACTTCAAAAGCCATAGTTCTCCCTCCTTACTTGTTCAGCACGCGCTTCACCGCGGCCACGATGTCCTCCGGATGGGGGAAGTTCTTGTCCTCCAGCACGGGGCTGAAGGGGGAGCAGATGTTCAGGCCGCAGACACGCTCCACCGGGGCGTCCAGCTCGTCGAACAGCTCCTCGCCGATCTGAGCGGAAAGCTCACCGGCGAAGCTGCCGCGCTTGACCTCCTCGGAGACGATGATGGCGTTGTGGGTCTTGGAAATGGTCTTTACAATGGCATCCCAATCCAGGGGCACCAGGGTGCGCAGGTCCAGCACCTCGGCCTCAATGCCCTGCTCGGCCAGCTTGGCGGCAGCCTCCAGGGAGAAGTTTACCTCGCGGCTCCAGGTGATGATGGAAATATCCTTGCCCTCCCGCTTCACAGCGGCCTGGCCCAGAGGAATGGTGTACTCCTCCTCGGGGATCTCCTCCTTCTTGGCGTACAGCAGCTTGTGCTCCAGGAAGATAACGGGGTCATCGTCCCGAATGGCGGTTTTCAGCAGGCCCTTGGCATCCGCGGCGGAGCAGGGAGCCACCACCTTCAGGCCGGGGAAGTGGCAGAAGAAGTTCTCCAGAGACTGGGAGTGCTGGCCGGCGTTGCGGCGTCCGGCGCCCATGGGAGCCCGCAGGACCATGGGGACATTGCACTGGCCGCCGGTCATATAGCGGATCTTGGCCGCCTGGTTAAACAGGGGGTCGGCGCACTCGGTGGCGAAGTCGTCATACATCAGCTCCACCACGGGACGCAGGCCGCGCATAGCCGCGCCCACGGCCATACCTACGAAGCCCTCCTCGGAAATGGGGGTATCAATGACCCGGTTGGGGCCGAACTCCTCCAAAAAGCCCTTGGTAATGGCAAACACATTGCCCATAACGGCCATATCCTCGCCCATGATAAAGACATTTTTGTCCCGGAGCATCTCCTCGTGCAGGGCCTCACCGATGGCCTTGCTGACAGTAATCTTTTTCATCGTGCCACACACCTTTCATTGTCGCTCACATACATATCGTCCAGCACCGTGGCGGGATCGGGATACTCGGACTCGTCGGCAAACTTAACGGCCTCGGTCATCTCGGCATCCGCCGCTGCGGTGATCTCGTCCAGCTCCTCCTGGGTGGCGCCCAAAGCCAGCAAACGCTTGCCCAGCTTCATGATGCCGTCATTCTCCAGGGCGTGCTCCATGTACTCCTTGGGGCGGTACACGGCGGGGTCGCCGCAGTAATGGCCCTGATAGCGGTACACAGTGGCCTCCACCAGATAGGGGCCCTTGCCGCTGCGGGCGTGCTCCATGGCCTTCTTCATGGCCTCGTAAACCTCCGTGGGGTTGGTGCCGTCCACGATGGCATAGGGCACGCCGTAGGCCTCGGCACGGCTGGCCAGATGGGGGGTATTGGTGACCCGGTGGATCTCCGTGGACACACCGTAGCAGTTGTTTTCAATGAACCACACCATGGGCAGCTGCCATGCGGCGGCCATATTCAGGGACTCGTGGAAGCTGCCCTCGTTGGTGGCGCCGTCGCCGAAGCAACCCACGGTCACCGCGCCGTCGCCCAGGATCTTGGAGGCCAGAGCGCTGCCGGCGGAGATGGGCTGGCCGCCGCCTACGATACCGTTGGCGCCCAGGTGGTTCATCTTCTCCATGTCCGCAATGTGCATAGAGCCGCCCTTGCCCTTGCAGTAGCCGGTCTTTTTGCCGAACAGCTCGGCCATAGCCAGCTTGGGGTCAGCGCCCCGGGCAATGGCGTGGCCGTGGCCACGGTGGGTAGAGGTAAAGTAGTCCTGGGGGCCGATAGCGGCGAAAGCGCCGGCCTCAGCAGCCTCCTGACCGATGCTCAGATGGATATTGCCTGCCAGCATACCCTTGGTGAAGCACTCGGCGGCCTTCTCCTCGAAGGTACGGATACGCACCATCGTGCGGTAGAACTCCAAAAGCTGCTCCTTACTGTACATTTCCTTAGTTTTCTTTTCAGCCAATGTTCTCACACCTTTCTTTAGCTGTCCCTTACGCCTGCTTGGGCGCGAACAGGGGCACTTCCAATTCGTCGTCAAATTTTCTTCCCATGACCAGTCCGCCGATCTCGGCGATGATCACATCCACGGTGAGCAGCACCTTGGTGCCCTCTACCAGGTGGCCGCCGTGGGCGTTGCCGTAGCGGTCGCTGAGGCTCATGTGTACATGGAGGTTCGTGACCCCCTGGTCATCATGGCAGATGATGCCGCTGCCGGCGGTCAGCTCAATGGGCCCCGTCAGGTGCAGCACCTCGCCGTAGCCGTAGCCGGCCTTCTTGTCCGGCAGCTCCACGGGATTGCAGTAGGCCACACCGTCCAGACTGCCGATGGCGCTGAGGATCACGCCGTTATTGATACCGGCCCGGCGGCAGGCCTCCGTGAGGCCCTGCAGTACATCCGTGCCGGGACGCAGCCGCACGGCGATGACCCGGGTCAGATTGCCTTGGGCCATTTCCAGAATGTCATTCATGGTTATTCACTCCCTATTCCGTTAAAGCTCGATTTGCTGCATCGGTTCCGTCAGCGGCAGGACCCGCAGCCCACTGTCCGCCGCCCCACGCGGCATACGCCGCGCCATATCCTGCATATGCATCCCGTCGTCCTCCGGAAAGGGGACATGGTAGACGCACAGCGTATCCGTGTCAAAATGCCCGTGAAACAGGCGTGTATTATAATAAGCCTGGTAAAACAGGGGATTGAGGAACACCGCGTACAGGGGTGTGTCCGCCAGCCGGGAGAAGTCCTCGTGGAGATAGTCACTGTCCGCCGTGAACAGCACCCGCCGCCCGTCAAAGGTCAGCAGATAGCACACATGGGGCACGGCCCGGTACTCCTCTCCCAGGTGGGGCACCATAAACGCCTGCACCGAAATGTCCGGCTCGATCTGTATGGCGGCCCGGTCCGTATCGCGGCACAGGGGCACACAGGGGATGCCCTCCTGCCGCAGCCACCGGCTGAGCTTCTGCACCGCTGGGGACTCGTCCTTGGGATAAAACAGGCCCTTCACCCTCCGGCGCTCCAAAAGCGCCCGGACCATCTCTGGGTCAAAGTGGTCGGGATGGTAGTGGGTGAACAGCAGGTAGTCTAGCCGCTCAAAGGGCGGCCGGCCCTGAAGCATGGCCTCCCGGCAGCCGGGGGGCAGGAGGCTGAAGGGATTGTCCTTTCTGCCGAACAGCCCGTCCAGGAGCAGAGCCGTGTCCCGGTAGCGGATCAGCACGCCGGCGTTGGCCAGCAGGGTTACGCGGATGGGATAGCGGTCCATAGGTTTATTTTTCTTCGCCCACGGTCACATCCATCTTGTCCTCGTAATACTTGACCATGGCGATCTGATCCTCGTCGATATGGCCGTTGTCGTTCATCCAGTCCATGACCCGCAGCACCACATCGGTCATAGGCGTATCCACGCCCATGTGATGGGCAAAGTGCTTGGCATTGAGGATGTCCTTGCGGTGAACGGCTACCCGGGCGCCGGGCTCGAAGTCGCGCTTGATGAGCTTGGGCACCTTGTTTTCATACACGGGGCCGCCGGCGAAGCCGCCCCGGGTGGCCTCGAAGGTGGTCTGCAGGTCGATGCCCGCCTTGGCGGCGAAGGCATAGGCCTCGGCGATAACCACCATGTAGGCACCGGCCACCATGTTATTCACCAGCTTGGTGACGCTGCCGCTGCCGCTGCCGCCGGTGTAAACGGGATGGCCCATGCACTCCAGCAGGGGCTTTACGCTCTCAAACACTTCCTTGTCGCCGCCGGTCATAATGGCCAGGGTGCCGGCAATGGCCATGGGATTGCCGCCGCTGATGGGGGAATCCAGCAGGTACATGCCCGCTTCCTTGACGGTTTTATACAGGTCCTGGATGATGTCGGGGGCTGTGGAGCTGAGGT
>QWBY01003446.1_pt1 | contig 10972 bp, 8 predicted proteins | sample 1972471 | NCBI WGS metagenome assembly QWBY01 (sample SAMN09866722, study PRJNA288562) | Human gut metagenome isolate term6_stool, whole genome shotgun sequencing...
ATCCGGCCAGGTGCCCTCCGATCCATTCTCCGTTGACGAACTATTGAGACGCCCCGGAGTACCTCCACGGGTGGCATCAGAGGCACGTCGCCAAGCACACTTCTTCGTCCCGTCAGCCTGTGGAGAGACACGCTCAAGTGAGTGCCGAGTCCGATCAGCAGCAGTGTCGCCCAGCCACTGACGGCGATAGACGACCTGATCTATGGTGTTTCGATCCGCTCGGACGATGAGACTGATCTCGCTGTAGGTGGGGGTAATGGAGGGGAAGTCTATCCGCTCCACAAGCGTGGAGGGGTCGCAGAGGGGGTAGAGGCGCTCCAGGGCGGGCGGATAAGGGGTCAGCACGGCATAGCTCTTCGCCGGCAGCGTGTAGGGCGAGACCACTAAGGGCCATGCAGAGTAGGAGCCATTGGGACTGTTTCGGAAGCTCATATAGACCCCGTCCAGCTCGATCGGATGAGTGGAGGTGTTGTAGAGCTCGATGTACTTCTCCCCGACACTCTCCGGGGAGAGCATCAGTTCGCTCACCACCAGCGCACCCGGTGCGAGCGTATCGTAGGGTCTCATAAGTGATGGGGCGCCTGGTGTACCGCCCATCGGGGCTGTGGAGTAGCGCCACTGCGGCGGATCCGACTCGACGCGCTCTATGGAGTGTCCCTCTCGCTGCAGTCCCGGCTCATAGAGTCGGTCGTCCACCACCACCCTGTCGATGGATTGCCCATCCCGCCCCTCCATACTGAGGACAAAGGAGCCGCTCATCGAGGGGAAGTGATCCATCGGCAGTGTATGGATACTCTCCTGCGGGAGCTTATGCTGTGAGGAGTGGAGGACTGCATAGTCTCCCGGAGGCAGCATAACCGGAGGCAGGTCGTACGCGGTGGTCCGGCAGCGGAGGATCACCCGCTCAAGATCCACGGGAGCGGTACCCCTATTGGCGATCTCCACATAGGGGACCCTTGCCAGAGGACCCACCGTCGGAGGATCGATCATGATCTCCGAGATGATCAGCCCGCTTCTGTCCTCTGCCGATGGACGCTCAATGGAGGTCTGCCACTCACCCACAGGGCCATCCAACGTCTCCATGCCGGAGATCCTGACCTCTATGGGACCACTGCCGGAGGACGAGGAGACCGGCAGGATCACTTCTCGCAGCGTCTCGCCATAGGCGATCCGAGTCTCCCTCCCTCCGACCAGAGCCACCGCTCGGGAGAGGTCTACCGGCTGACTCAGGTAGAGGACAAGGGTACCATCACCCCTCCGGGCAGACCGCAGGAAACGTATCTGCCCAGGGCTCCGATAGGGGGAGGAAATGGTCGGCTCGGTCCAAAAGGTCGAGCTCATCCGCCCTGAGGTGAATTTCACCCTGAGCGAGAGTAGCCCCTCCGGTCGGCCACCAAGCTGCACAGCGCCATCGGCATGCCGCACGCCCCCCTCCGGTGAGAGCATACTCAGCCTCATCGTCCGATCGCCATCATAGACTACCCTCAGAGCCACCCTCCTCCACGACTCGTCCGGAGAGGTCAGAGTATGGCGCAGCAGCACCTCCTCCTTCCCTTTCCCATTCGCAGGAGAGAGTGTGCGGACAAGCCTCACCTCCAGTCCCTTCGGATCCGGACATAGGGTATAGGTCTCGAGTCCCGCCTCCGTCTGTATGCCGAAGAGATCCAGAGCAAAAGTATTGTACCTCGATGGTCGTCGATCGTAGCGACACTCCATCGTCCACGCTATCGGCACGCCGCTCCTCAGATCGTAGGATCGGTGGATCTCCGCCTGCTCACGTCCCTGAGCGAGCGGGGTGAGCGTGAGCCGATCATTCTCAAGGGAGAATAGGTCTATGTCACCACTCCAGCCCTCCTGAGCGATACCCGGAGAGAGGAGAGTCAGGAGGACAAGTCCCGCCAGCACGTAGCGCCTAAGTCTATCCCACCTCACACTTCTACGATACGGAAAGAGCTACCGACCGGCATCCAGATGCTGATCGATAGCTCTTTTTTTCGTGTACAGTAAACTTTATATCAGAAGGAACGACGCTCCTTGATACGAGCACTCTTGCCGCGACGATTGCGGAGGTAGTACAGCTTGGCACGGCGGACGTGACCGATGCGATGTACCTCAATGCTGTCGATAAAGGGAGAGTTCATCGGGAAGATACGCTCCACACCGATGCCATTGGAGATCTTACGCACGGTGAAGCGCTTATTGGCGCCCTCACCGGAGATACGGATCACATCACCCTTGAAGACCTGGATACGCGTCTTGTCACCCTCGGTAATGCGATAGTTGACTGAGATCGTATCACCGCTCTTGAATGCGGGAAGCTCCCTCTCGGTAGCAAACTCCTGCTCGACTGCCTTAATTAAGTCCATGTCAGAAAAAAATGTAGCTTTATGAATTAGTCAAATCACTAAACGCAGCATTCGTGAGCCACATATATCTCTCACCAGAGGCTACGCAAAGCGGTGCAAAGGTACCGATTTGAATTCATCCGCTAAAGAGTTACCTTTGTGGGAGGAAGAGTCGAGAGAGTCTTCTGTTGCACCCATACCTACTCTTCCCCCCTATGATGGCAAAGTATATGATGCGACCCCTGTGCAGGGAGGCCAATGGTGGCGTTGAGATCACACGCCCCACCCCTGTATAGCCGGTGGCACGGTCACAGGAGAGGATGAGGAGCTGATCAGAGCCTCGCGAGGACGGCTGTCCTCATCGCCCGACCCCACAGCCTGCTCCTCCGCACCGCATATCTCCTTCACCATAAAGACAGCAAGAAGTAATAAGGAAATCATGAGCATGACCAACGTCAATCCCAACGAACTCTACCGCAGACGGGGTGTCTCCGCTGATAAGGAGGATGTCCACGCAGCGATCAAGAATATAGACAAGGGGCTTTACCCACAGGCCTTCTGCAAGATCATGCCCGACGTCTTGGGCGGAGATCCGGACTACTGCAATCTCATGCACGCTGATGGTGCCGGGACGAAGAGCTCTCTCGCCTATCTCTACTGGCGCGAGACGGGCGACCTCTCTGTCTGGCGTGGCATCTCGCAGGACTCCATCGTGATGAATCTCGATGACCTCCTCTGCGTCGGTGCCACGCAGGGGCTCCTCCACTCCTCCACCATCGGGCGCAATAGCCGGCTCATACCGGGAGAGGTGATCAGTGCGCTGATCAATGGCACGGACGAGCTCCTCGAGCAACTCCGTGACCTCGGTGTCGGGATCTACAATACCGGTGGCGAGACCGCCGACGTGGGCGACCTCGTCCGCACGGTGATCGTCGACAGTACCGTCTCCTGCCGTATGAGGCGTGATGAGGTCATCGATGCTGCCCGCATCTCTGCCGGAGACGTCATCGTGGGGCTCGCCTCCTTTGGGCAGGCGACCTACGAGACCGCATACAATGGGGGTATGGGGAGCAATGGTCTCACCTCCGCCCGGCATGATGTCTTTGCCCACCACTATGCAGAGAAGTATCCCGAGTCCTACGATGACTGCCTTCCCGATGACGTGGTCTACGTCGGCTCGCACAGCCTCACCGACCGCGTCGAGGGACTCGACATTGACTACGGGCACTTAGTCCTTGCGCCCACACGCACCTACGCCCCGGTGCTCGTGGAGCTGCTTCGTGAGCTGCGCCCACAGATCCACGGGCTCATCCACTGTACCGGAGGGGCGCAGACCAAGGTGCTACATTTTGTGGAGGGGAAAAAGATCATCAAGGACAACCTCTTCGACCTGCCTCCTCTCTTTGACACCATCCTCCGCGACGGCAAGACTCCGGCGAAGGAGATGTATAAGGTCTTCAATATGGGACACCGAATGGAGGTCTACCTACCCGAGCAGTATGCAGCCGAGGTGATCGACGTAGCCCGCCACTTCAATATTGACGCACAGGTCATCGGACGGGTTGAGGAGGCCGCTGAGAGCGAGGTGATGATCGAGAGCAGTCTCGGCAACTTCGAGTACCGATGATGGGTCTGTCGGAGCAATTGGCTCCCCTGCGGGCGAAGTTTCGCGAGGTGACCATCCGTATGACCGACCCCGAGGTAATCGGGGATCAGAAGCTCTTCCGCAAGCTGAGCTTGGAGTACAAGGACCTCAAGGAGATTGACGACAAGGCGGAGCAGTATGAGTCGCTCCTCGGGCAGCGCGATGAGGACGAGAAGCTCATTGCTGCCGGGGAGGATGCCGAGCTGACCGATCTTGCCCGGGAGGATCTCCAAGCGATCGAGGAGCAACTGCCCGAGCTGGAGCAGGAGCTGAGGATGCTCCTCCTCCCCAAGGACGAGGACGACTCGCGCGATGTGATCATGGAGATCCGCGCCGGCACCGGTGGCGATGAGGCGGCACTCTTCGCCGGGGATCTCTTCAAGATGTACCAGAAGTACTGCGCTGAGCAGGGCTGGAGCTGCCACGTCACATCGATGAACGAGGGGACGATGGGTGGCTTCAAGTCAGTCATCTTCACCGTTGAGGGAGAGAAGGTCTACAGCCGGCTCAAGTACGAGAGCGGCGTCCACCGCGTCCAGCGCATCCCGGTGACCGAGTCTCAGGGGCGCATACAGACCTCAGCCGCCACCGTCGCCGTGCTGCCACAGGCAGATGAGGTGGACGTGGAGCTGAGGAGTGAGGACATACGCACCGACATCTTCTGCGCCTCCGGCCCCGGTGGTCAGGGAGTCAATACCACCTACTCCGCCGTCCGGCTGACCCACCTCCCCACTGGCATCGTTGTGCAGTCGCAGGACGAGCGCTCCCAGCGGCAGAATATGGCAAAGGCGATGGAGGAGCTCCGCACCCGCATCTACAATCAGGAGCGGGAGCGACAGGAGGCGGAGCGTGCCTCCGAGCGGCGCTCCCTCATCTCCACCGGCGACCGGTCCGAGAAGATCCGGACCTACAACTTTCCCCAGAGCCGCGTCACGGACCACCGCATCGGACTATCGATCCACGACATAGACAGCGTCCTCGACGGCGGCATCGGTCCCTTCATCGAGGCCCTCACCACGGAGGACAACCTTGAGCGAATGAAGGGCAGTCCCGCCACCTATTTTAAGTCCCCCAGTAAGACTAGTCCCTAGGGGCTGCAGTGAGACCATTCGGCACAGGCTAAGCCCTTTTTGTTTCCACAGGGTGGATTACTTCAGCGCTCTCGCACCAGTCCCACTCTCCTCTGTACAATACACCGCACCCAAGCTCCTCCTCTGAGGCTCGGGTGCGGTGTATTGTATTTAGGACGTCAGAGGCTTTACTTACGCCTCGATCGCCTCGCGGATACAGTCAACGATATAGTGGACATCATCGTCTGAGACATACGGACCTGCCGGCAGACAGAAGCCTACCCGGAAGAGCTCCTCCTCCACGCCGTCCGTGTAGACTGGCGCCTCCGCATAGACAGGTTGCTTATGCATCGGCTTCCAGAGGGGGCGGCACTCCACCTTCTTCTCCAGCATAAAGGCACGGAGAGCCTCCACATTGGCATTAGGCTGGCAGTCGGTCGTTGCCGACTCCACCTGGTGGATCACACCTGCAGCACCACCGACAGCGGTTTTGATCACCTGCCGGTACGCATTCTCCTGTCCCTTGACCTGAACTTCAGGATCGATCGTGGCAGCGCAGAGCCAGAAGTTGGCATCATACCGCTTGTCCTCCGGCTGACGATGCATCGTTATCCCCGGCACATCTGCCAGCAGCTCCTCGTAGAGCGCCTGTACATGCTTGTGATGAGCGAGGTGGTCACTCAGCACCGTCATCTGTCCTCGACCAATACCGGCACACACATTGGAGAGGCGATAGTTGTACCCGATGGCGGTATGGTGGTAGTAGGGATAGGCATCGCGTGCCTGAGTAGCGTACCACATGACCTCCGTCGCATCTGCCTCCGAGCGGCAGATCAGTGCTCCTCCGCCCGAGGTGGTGATCATCTTATTTCCATTGAAGGAGAGGACGCCAAACCTCCCAAAGGTCCCCAGCACCTGACCATCAAAGCGTGAGCCCATCCCCTCAGCAGCATCCTCCACCACGGGGATGCCGTACTTATCCGCTATCGCCATGATCTCATCGATCCGGTAGGGCATACCATAGAGCGCTACGGGGACGATCGCCTTGGGGTAACGCCCGGTCTGCTCCTTACGGTCAAGGATCGCCCGCTCCAACAGAGCCGGATCCATATTCCAGGTCTCCCGCTCCGAGCCGATAAAGACCGGTTTCGCACCAAGGTAGGTGATCGGGTGCGAGGAGGCGCAGAAGGTAAAGCTCTGCACCAGCACCTCGTCGCCGGGACCCACACCGCAGCCGATCAGCGCCAGGTGAACCGCTGCCGTACCAGCAGACAGACAGACCACACGTCGATCCAGTGGAGCCGAGTCGTCCGACTTGCTGTTGACAAATGCCTCCAAGTCCTTCTCAAAGGCATTCACATTCGGACCCATCGGAACCACCCAATTGGTGTCAAAGGCCTCCTTCACATACTTTTGCTCCAGCCCCTCCTCACTCATATGAGCGAGGCAGAGGTAGATCATCTTTCTCTCTTCCGTCATAATCATTAGCCACTCTGCTGTTACTACTCTCCCTCGGTGATATGTATTTATTAAGCCTCATCGGTGCCCTCACGCCCGGCTGTGGGGCGAGACTCACGCGATAGCGCTCTTCCGGTCAGCGCAGAGGAGTCTATGGCACGGAGCGCTATGTCTCGGACCGTCTCCTCTGAGGTAGAGACCTTTAGTCCCGCCTCCCGGAGCTGTGCCTCCATCTCCCCGATCTTCTGCTGCAGTAATTCGATCTGCTGATCCTTCAGCCGTAGCTGACCCTCTGTCTCCTTCTGTGCCAAGTCAAAAGCAAAGCGATGCTCCCTCTCGAGGCGCTCCTCAGTGGCCTTGATCGCCCTACTCTCCACCTCTTGCATACGGGTATCTAAGCTCTCCGACAGACGGCGCAACCCCTCCAGCTCCCCCTCAGCCTCGGCAAGCACACGCTCCCGCTCAGCAGCAGTCCGCTCAAAGTCTTGGCGACGCTCCGCCAGCTCCCGTTTATCAGCATCCAGTTGCTCCCTGAAGGCATCCTCCTCCTTACGCCGCCTCTGACTCGTGGTGTACTCATACTCATCCTCCTCACGCTTTCGGAGAAGTGCAGCAGTCGCTTTCTCCTGCTTGACGGAGTCCTTGTACTGCTCTTGCTCACGCTGCCACGCCTCGCGTGTCTCCTCGATCTCCCGCTCCAGCCTGGTCCGGATCTCATCCAGCTCTCGCTGAGCCTCTTCCTTCTGCTTCTTTTGCGCAAGGATGAGTGTCGAGAGGGAGTCGGCATTGCTCTGAATGGCATAGAGATCCTCTATCCAAGCCTCCTTGATCTTGATTGTCTCATCAAGCGTCCTAAGCTTATCAAAGCCCTCCCTAAGCTGAGACTGGAGGAGGGCGACAGAGCGCTCAAAGCCACCCATAATCTCCCGGGCGAACTTATCCATCTCCTCAGCGGAGAGAGCCTCAGCCTGAGCGACGACCTTATTTTGCTCAATCCGTTTCTGCTCCTCCCTCGGGTTCTCTAAGCTCTTCGTCTGCACCTCTGCCAGCAGCGCCTGGTAGGCCTCCAGCATCTCCTTCTTAGTATTGGACATACTGATCTGTACTCTCTCCTCACTCATATCGTTATCTTATCTGATGGTTTGTCTACTCTGATATCACCACAAATATAATGAAATCAGAGGTCATGCCCCACGTCATAATCAATGCTACAAGAGATTGACTCCTATGTTAAGAATAGGAGAAACCATGCCCCCCTATGTGAGAGCTACTAACTCTATCAAGCTTTCTCTTCCGGCTGCAAAGATATCACCCCCGCACGCCCCGATTGTCTCGTATCTGCACTTAGGTGTAATTACTGCGTCTTTATGGTCAAAAAACAGAGGAGTACTCAGTAAGCTTTTATACTATATGCGTGAGGTTTTGAGCTTCACAGCTAAGATGTGATTATCCCTGTCGCTGTGCAATCCCGTCGACCGACCCCTCTCTTGATGCTCACGTCTGCCTATCCCCGAAAGGGAAGCAGCTCGCTCACAGAACCACTTAGTCCACACCCATCTCTTAATTTGCAATCATTATTCTACCCTGCTCAGTGGTTCGGTAAGCTTGGCTTGGATTTGTCGGACTTTCATGTATAGGCTCTAATAGCCCTTCTCGGAGTAGAATTCGAATGTTATTCTGGCGAATATGCTGCTCCGATCTTTTCGTCAATAGAGCAATGCGGTCAATAGTCATCGCCTCTACGGAACAGAGTTTTAGGACCGCAAAGCGCAACTGTTTTTTGGACATTCTTCGCCCCAAGTTAGCCACCAGCTCCAAGAGCTCTTCAGGAAGTTTATTCTCTAAGCTACTGCTCTTATTCTCTAAGCTACCATTCTTATTCTCTAAGCTACCGTCCTTATTCTCTAATCTACCGCTCTTATTCTCTAAGCCTACCATATCCTCGCGGCAAAAGAGAGGACACACTTATCAGGGAGTCAATGAACCAGTGCGATACCCTGGCAGGTCTTGATCGCTTGCGATGCCAGATCCACGGGTTTTAGGGACTATACCCCTCGACAGTAGCCCAAGAAGCGGGCACCCGCAAGGGATGCTTCGATCCCCTCTTTTCACAATGAGCTGAATGACCTCTGTACCACTCAAATGCGTCGCCCCTATTGTAGGAGCCTCCACTATACTTGTACGATCACCCTTACCCTGAAGAGATTTTCAGTCTAGGGTGTCAATCTTGTGGACAGGTATGATTATCTACTACCCCAGCCTCACCACAGAGAAGAAAATCAACTTATCAGCTATTACCTAAGAAAGAGGAAACATAAGTATCGACCCACATGACTTACTTTGAGGTAAGCGAGACAGAGGCAGATCATCTCTCTGTAGTTATACTATCTATTCTGCTCTCAAGCATCTATTACACTCGCCTATTTGCGTCTGTACCAATGGCATTCATTTCTGAAAGTTTCCCACAGCCTCTCATTTGAGCGTATAATCCAATACTTAAAACCTAAAAACTCCATGTCGCTCTGAAGAAAACAGCTCACCAATCGTCTGTTCTGCTCGGTACTACTATCCAGATAGCTATTGCATGCTTTGGTAAACAGAGTGATTTGTGACATAAAATAATTGTAAAAGCTCTTTTCCCTAATTGATCTAGACTGGGCAATTCCATTGAAAATAGAACTGAGCAACGCTATCGTCCCCTCTAAACCCTCGGAATTATGGCTCTCTACACGATCAAAAATGGCGATGTTCTTTTCATAGTCAACCTTCTGAAGGATCATCTCCTCTACTGGGCTGATTATAGGGTTGAGTATATGGTTGTAGCGATCCCCTTTCTTCCTATTGCAGTAAGAGCAGGCCAACAGAAGATTTGACCACACCGACTTCTCTTCTGGAAAATCGGACTGGCTATGCAAGTGCTCTACTTGAAAATCAGTCACCAAGATCCTTTCGCAGAGATAGCACTTTTTATGTTGATCTTTTAATAGCTGACGTTGGACCTCCTGCGTAGAGTACTTATTTTGGGCTTCAAGGGACTTAGGCGAGTCAGGGCTCTTATAAATTTGGATCATGGGCTACGATTTCTCTGATCTTCTCATCCCATTTGACCTTAAGGGCTTCATACTCTCCAACGATCTTAGGGGAGACTCCTTCTGGTATTTTCTCAAAGTCAGACATCAGCTCCTTTATTTCAAATTGCTCTGCTACATTGAGATGGGTAGATTCTAAGAGGCTCCTCAGACGATTCATCTGCTGCTCCAGATAGCTGGATCGTGTGCTAACTGCAAAATAGCCCTCTGTGAGCGCTTCATAAGAATAATCCGAGAGATCGGTAAGAACCTCCTGATGCTCTAAATCGTAAATCGTAGCCGAGGGAATAGAATTGAGCACAAACGGGGAGTGCGTAGAAACAATGAATTGGATTTTTGGAAACACGCTCGTCAACAAGGGCATTACTTGACGTTGTAGGGAGAGATGAAGATGCGTTTCCACCTCGTCGATGAGCACGATCCCCGGGATGTTGTACAGCTGCATAGTACGATTACTGATAGCACTCATCTTTAAAATAAGATCGGATACGATATCTATTACCGCGGCAAATCCATCAGAAAGTTCAGTGAATTTAAAGCTCTTACCTTCGCTCTGAATGTGGAAGGAGTAGTCCTTATAGTCAAAAATAAGCTTGAGATGTAGGTCTCCAAAAATTTCTCCTAAGAGGTGTTCAAAGGACTCAAACCAATGCTTGATCTGATCTGCATCACTCACTTGCCCTTCGTTTCTGGCAAGTGCCTCTTGTATTTTCAGATCCGATAAAAAGAAGAGGAATTGATCAGAGGCGTTATCACCTATCTTCCATTTGCTACGAAGCGATGGTTTCGTTGGGTTTTCGGGCTCGGTCATCCTAACTATTCGATCCGCCGCATACATTGCAGTGATAAAAGGTCTCTCGGCACTCTGATAAACGATCTGCGTCGGATCCTCAAAGACAACTTTCACCTGTCCAAACACGTCGTCATACCACTGTTGGTATTGAGTCAAATTATTCCTCAGCTCAGCTTCTTTTATCGGGTCTGTGCAGTGAGACAACTCTTCCTTTGTATTATCTATCCATTCTAAATAGCTCAGATAGAACATATTACCTTTGGACTGGAGGACTGAGATGTGATCACTTACTGCATTCAATAAAGAGGTCTTACCACTTCCATTTTTACCTGTAACCAGGAGATGTGGGTGGTTGTCATCAGGAATAACAATCTTCAGGTCGTGTAAATGCCGAACCTTATTGATCTCAATAGACTGAATATATCGATTCATAGTACCCTGCTATCTTTAACTCATTACTACTCCCAAAGGTACCCATTTATCCTGTCACAACAGACCTTCCCTGAGAGGTTTGCCATTAGAGCATACTCATAAGATTTCACGGAAACTAATTCAGAGAAGAATAATGAGTG
>QWBY01002348.1_pt1 | contig 10963 bp, 5 predicted proteins | sample 1972471 | NCBI WGS metagenome assembly QWBY01 (sample SAMN09866722, study PRJNA288562) | Human gut metagenome isolate term6_stool, whole genome shotgun sequencing...
AAAACAGCGCTTATAACTGGTGCTGCGCGTGGTATAGGTAAAGCTATTGCTTTAAAATTTGCACAAGAAGGGGCAAATATTGCTTTTACTGATCTTCTTATTGACGAAGAGCATGGCGGCATGTGCACCGAAAGAGAAATAGCAGCCATCGGCGTTAAGGCAAAAGGTTATGCTGGAAATGCGGCAAATTTTGAAGAGACGGCCGAAGTTGTGAATAAAATTAAAGAAGATTTTGGCACAATTGATATATTGGTGAACAATGCTGGGATTACGAAAGACGGTCTTATGCTGCGTATGACAGAGCAACAGTGGGATTCGGTTATTGCTGTAAACCTTAAGAGTGCATTCAACTTTATACATGCGTGCGTACCTATTATGATGCGACAACGTGGCGGAAGTATTATTAATATGGCCAGCGTGGTGGGTGTGCATGGTAATGCAGGGCAAGCTAATTACGCTGCCTCAAAAGCTGGACTGATAGCGCTTGCCAAGAGTGTTGCTCAGGAGATGGGCTCTAAGGGTATTCGTGCTAATGCCATTGCCCCGGGATTTATTGACACCGCAATGACAGAAGCGCTGCCCGAAGACATACGTAAGGAATGGATTGCGAGAATACCTTTGCGCCGCGGTGGAACGGTAGAGGATATTGCCAATACAGCTATTTATTTGGCATCAGACCTATCTAATTATGTTTCTGGCCAAGTGATACAAGTAGACGGTGGCATGAACATGTAAGAAAAGAAAAGAAATAAAATAAACTTAAGGATAGAGATGAAAGTTGTCTATGAGGACAATCATCTAATAATTGTTTACAAAGAGAGTGGTGAAATCGTTCAAGGCGACAAGACTGGTGACACCCCTCTCTCTGAAACGGTTAAGGCGTACATCAAAGATAAGTACCACAAGCCAGGGGCTGTGTTCCTTGGAGTGGTTCATCGTCTTGATCGTCCTGTATCAGGATTAGTAATCTTTGCTCGAACGAGCAAGGCTTTAGCTCGTCTTAATGATATGTTTCGACGAGGTGATATACATAAGACATATTGGGCTATTACCCAAAATGCACCTCCTGTAGAGCAAGATACCTTGACAAGTTGGCTACAGCGCAATGAACGACAAAACAAAAGTTATGTGTATGACAAGGAGGTTCCCAATTCAAAAAAAGCAGTCCTCAATTATCAATTAAGAAGTCGTTCAGACAGATATTGCCTAATAGAGGTAGAGCTATTAACAGGTCGCCATCATCAAATTAGGGCTCAATTGTCACATATAGGTTGTCCCATCAAAGGCGACTTGAAATACGGTGCCAAACGTAGTAATCCTGATGGTAGTATCTCTTTATTGTCTTGCAAAGTGGAGTTTGTTCATCCAGTATCAAAAAAATATATTATTATAAACTCGCCAATACCTGATGACAAACTATGGAGAGAGCTGACAAAAGATGTATAAACAACATTTTTGTCAGTTTTCTTCCTAAAAAAAACATTTATTCCTTTTTTTTTGTTTATTTTGCAAGCACAAGTATCAACCTGTATGTATGAATAAGATTTTCAAATGGAGCGGTATAGTCGTTCTTATTGTTATCCTTCTCTTTGCCACTTTGTGTTCATTGTTTTACTTTCCACCTTTTCAAAAATGGGCAGTAAAGCAAGTAACAGCTTACGCTTCTGAAGAGATGGGGCTAAAAATCAATGTCGGTCAGGTGAAGTTGGCATTTCCGCTTGATTTGTCATTGGAGAACGTACAAGTATTGGAATCTAACGACTCGTTGAGTAACGTCGTGGATACAGTTGCTGATATTAGGAAAGTTGTTGTAGACATACAATTCAGGCCATTATTTGATAAAATGATAATGGTTGATGAGTTGAGTGTCAATAATATGAAAGTAAATACTTCACACTTCATTCCAACTGCTCGATTTGTTGGCAGTATAGGGCACCTTGATTTAAAAGCTCATGGCATAGATCTTAGAAATTCGGCTGTTAACATCAACCATGTCGTATTAAAGGATGCTATATTAGATGTCCAACTCAAAGACACGGTTACTTCTGACACCACGAAATCCAATAATGTTTGGAAAGTTAATTTGGCCGATTTAAAAGTAGAAAATACAGATTTCACGTTGCATCTGCATCGTGATTCGTTATCTGCTAATGCTTATTTTAAGCATGCGACAGCAAAAAATACTCATTTTGATTTTAACAAAGGCCTTTATGCAGTGAGCCAATTCAAGTGTGACAATAGCAGAATAAGATATAGCAAGAATTATGAGCCTAAAATCAATGGTCTTGATTATAATCATATCGAGTTGGATAACTTGAAGTTAAGAGCTAACGATTTTAGTTATGTTGACTCTAAAATCAAAGTGCAAATACATGAAGGAGCCTTTCGAGAAAAAAGTGGTTTACGGGTAGACTTATTAAAGGGCTCCTTTGCGATGGATAGTACCAAGTTGTCGTTGCCTAACCTAAATCTAAAAACTGCAGATGGAACCGCTATAGCATTAGATTATAACATGGCGATGAATGCATTTGACGATGCCAATCCTGGAACTTTTAACGTAAACATAAAAGGGCAAATCTCCAAACCAGATTTGATGACCATCCTTGAAAAAAAACTTCCCAACGGTATGGCACGAAAATGGCCCAATAAACCTCTTGTGGCCATTGGAGAGATTAGAGGGAACCTCCAAAAAACATTAATAAAAGGTCTAAACGTGAGTATGCCAGGAGCATTCAAGTTAAAAGCAGATGGCAGGGTAGAGAATGTGACAGATACAAGGCATCTCAAAGCTAATATAGATCTGAATGTTAAAACACATGATGTAAGTTTCATAACACATTTGCTCGATAAAGAGACAAGAAAAAACGTGCGCATTCCTAACGATATTGGGGTTAAAGGAAAAATTCGTGTTAATGGTGATAAATATTCAAGTAATTTTATAGCGACGCATGGAACAGGTAAACTACATGGGCAAGTGGATTTTAGTGCCACACAAATGAATTATTCAGCCAAGTTCAATGCTAATGCCTTCCCAATCCAACGATTTGTTCCAAATATGCATTTGAGTGCGTTTACGGGAACGATCCAAGCCAAAGGACATGGTGCTAATTTCATGTCTTCGGGTACAAATTTGGTAGCAAATACTAAAATCAAAAAATTCAGTTATGGCGAATATAATTTGGATCACATTGATGCTAAAGTTAATATGAGGAATGGTCGCGTTTCGGCCTTTGTGAACAGCCGAAACAGGGCCATGAAGGGTGTGTTTAAAGTTGATGCCACGACCAAGGGCAAGCAGATACAAGGCGTTATTGATGGAGATTTTGAACGTCTCGACCTGCATGCACTCCACGTTACAAACGAGCCATTCTTGCTATCTATGAGTACTAAACTCAATTTAAGTTCTGATTTGAAACACAATCATCATATCAATGGGTCAATGTATAATATCATATTTAGCAATGATTCTGTGGTCTTTCATCCAGAAGACGTTACACTTGATGTGCTTACTCGTAGAGACACCACACAAGCCAATATTGATAGCGGTGACTTAAGTATGAGATTGTCTGCATCTGGCGGATATGAGAAACTGCTCAAGAATACAGGTAAATTTGCATCAGAACTGCAACGTCAAATCAAAAATAAATACATTGACCAGAAACGGTTATACGCTTGTATTCCTAATTCCCGGATATCTGTTGTATCTGGGCCAGACAATTTGATTAGTCGTATTTTAAAACATTATGGATTTACGACGAATAATGTGTTTATGGATTTTTCCACCTCGTCGGTATATGGTTTAAATGGAAATTTATATGTCGATTCACTTGTTGTTGACAGTTTCCAGATAGACACAGTACGCTTTCGTATAGATTCTGATCGTTCCAATATAACTTATTTTGCTCAATTACATAATGGCAAGGATAACCCTCACTATGTGTTCAATGCGTTTCTTGACGGTGCTATCAACGAGAAAGGTACTTATGCCAAAGCTCGAGTGTATGACGCCAATGACTCACTTGGAGTTCGTCTGGGCCTTCAAGGTGTGATGGAGCCTCATGGCGTCAGCTTTCATCTATTCGGAGAAAATCCCATCATTGGTTACAAAGAGTTTTCTGTGAACGACAGTAACTATGTATACCTTGGAGACGACAAGCGTGTTAGCGCTGATTTGGTTTTACAAGCCAAGGATGGCATGGGCGTTCAGATATATAGCAATGACGATCATGAAGGTGTATTGCAGGATGTAACGATAAATACCCACCATTTTAATTTGGGCGAAGTATTATCTATGATACCCTACATGCCAAATGTATCTGGAGTTATGAACGGCGATTTCCATATTATACAGACACCTAACGAGATTTCTGTCTCATCATCTGTCAATGTGGCAGACATGGTTTACGAGGGGAATAAAATGGGCAATATCGGTTCTGAATTTACCTACATGCCACGCGCTGATGGTGGTCATTATGTCGATGGCATACTCACTTACAATGGTGACGAGATAGCAGTGCTTAATGGTACCTATCATTCCGCTGGCAAAGGTGCATTGGATGCCACGCTCGCATTGGAGAACATGCCTTTAGATTTGGTAAATGGCTTTATACCAAACAAAATCGTAGGACTAAGAGGTGATGTTGATGGAACCTTGGATATAAAGGGTACGTTATCTACCCCAGATGTTAATGGCGAACTGTACCTTGACTCTACGTATATTTATAGTGATCCCTACGGAGTAGAAATGAAGTGTGCCAATGATCCTGTCACTATCAAAAATAGTCGCTTGCTTTTTGAGAATTTTGAAATGTTCGCCCATAATGAAAGCCCATTGACAATCCGAGGATTTTTTGATTTTTCTGATTTGGATCGCATGTATACGAATATTCGCATGCGTGCGGAAAACTATTTGCTTGTCGATTCCAAGGAAAAAGAGCGCTCTGATGCTTACGGTCAGGTGTATGTCAATTTTGCTGGCGACATGCGTGGAGTAGTGGATAATATGAAACTACGTGGACGATTACAAGTCCTTGGAACATCCGATTTGAAATATATACTCAAAGATTCTCCACTCTCCACAGACAATCAGTTGGAAGGTTTGGTAGATTTTGTAGATTTTAGAGACACCACAAAGCAGGTGGTTTCTCGCCCACCAATCACAGGGATTGATGTAGACATGTCAATTAATATAGACGAAGGGGCACATGTCAATTGTTATCTCAATGCTGACAAATCTAATTATATTGATATAGTTGGTGGCGGCGAGATGAGATTTCGATATAATATGGTGGATGACGTGAGGCTTACAGGACGTTATACCATCGGAAACGGCGAGATGAAATATTCGTTGCCAGTTATCCCGTTGAAAACTTTTAGTATTCAAGATGGCAGCTACATAGAGTTTCGTGGCGATGCTATGAATCCTAAACTCAACCTAACGGCCACCGAGGAAACTGTTGCGACTGTGGGTGAGGCATCTGGCGATGGCCGTATTGTAAAGTTTGTAAGCGGCGTCGTTGTTACCAAGACATTAAAAGACATGGGGTTGGAGTTTATTATCGATGCGCCTGAAGATATGAATATTCATAATCAGCTACAGGTCATGTCTAAGGAAGAACGAGGCAAGATTGCTATCACCATGCTGACCACGGGCATGTATCTTGACGATGGCAATCCCTCTGGTTTCGCTGTAAACTCCGCTCTAAGCGCTTTCCTCAATAGTCAGATCAATCATATTTCTAACAAAGCGTTACAAACATTGGATGTAAGTTTTGGTGTTGACAATTCCATTAATGACAAAGGAGCCTTACATACGGACTATTCTTTCAAGTTTGCCAAGAGATTTTGGAATAACCGATTGCGTGTGGTAGTAGGTGGCAAATTGTCTTCCGGAACTGATGCTGCTATGCAAAATGAAACCTTTTTTGACAATGTAACACTTGAATACAGATTAAGTCCCACATCCAACAAGTATCTCAACCTATTCTATGAGCGTGATAATTACGATTGGTTAGATGGAGTTGTCAGCAAGTTTGGTGGAGGTTTTATGTGGAAACGCAAATTGCGTCACTTCAAAGACATCTTTAGTTCTGATAAAAAAGAAAAACTCTTAATGGAGATGAATGACTCCTTATCAAAAGACACTGTAGTGAAATGAAAATATATCGAATATCACTTTGCGTTATTATTTCAGCCTTAATAGTTGGATGCTCCACCACAAAGAGCATTCCAGAAGGAGATCGCCTCTACACTGGGATGAAAAAAATAGAATATATTTCTCCTCAAAAAGGAAAACATTTTTATGCTACACAAGAAGAATTGAATGCTGCCTTGGCTGCTGCGCCAAACGGCTCACTCTTTGGTAGTAGCATTATTAAGTCTCCTTTTCCTATTGGTTTGTGGATATGGAATGAGTTTGTGGGCAGTGATAACCCCTTGGACAAATGGCTGCTTAAGTCGTTTGGGGCAAAGCCGGTACTCATAAGCTCGGTCAATCCTGAGCTACGAGCGTCTGTGGGCAAAGAAGTTTTGCGTGCGCATGGGTATTTTCGTGGAAATGTAAAGCCAGAAGTTATATCACAAAAAAATCCAAAGAAAGCCAAAGTTGGCTATAAGATCAACACCGGACACCTATTCACTGTTGACACGCTGTCTTATGAAAACTTTTCATATGATGAGCAATTATTGCTGGATAGCACTAAGGACGATAGACTTGTCAAACCAGGCGCCCCCTTTGATGTGTCTACGCTCGAAAGTGAGCGCTCGCGCATTACAAAATTGTTTCGCACCAATGGTTTTTATTTTTATCAGCCGTCTTACGCTTCTTATTTGGCAGATACGCTGATTGTACCTGGGAAAGTGCGTCTCAAATTTCAACAAAGAGATGGTATACCAGAATTGGCCAAGCGCAAATGGCATCTTGGAAGAATCGACATCGAGTTGAGAAAACAGTTTATGGAGCAACTCAATGATACCATTGCTCGCCGTCGTCACACGGTTAGCTTCAACGGACGTCGTACACCTGTTCGAACCTCTGTTATTTTCAACGCTCTAAAATTGCGCTCAGGCCAACTATATAACTATATCGACCACGAAGAGAGCTTTATGAGATTAAATAGCACGGGTATATTTAGTATGGTAGATTTCAATTTCACACCTCGCGATACTACTGGCGTCAATGATACGCTTGATTTACGCCTCAACTGCGTATTGGATAAACCTTACGATTTTTATATCAAGGCTAACATGACAGGCAAGACCAATAATCGATTTGGTCCCGGTGTTGTTGTTGGTCTGACCAAGCGCAATGCTTTTCGTGGCGGCGAACTGCTCGATATAAATTTGCGTGGGAATTACGAATGGCAAACAAATCGTCAAGGAGGTTCCTCTACTGGTTTCAATAGCTATGCGTATGGATTTGACGTTTCCCTTCAATTCCCTCGGTTGGTCATTCCCTTGGTAGATATATTCCGCCAACGGTTTTATCGTCGTTTTCGTCGAAATCGTTATGTCTCGTCACCGACCACAATGGTTAAATTATCATTAGATGCTATTAATCGGTCCAACTATTTCAATCGACATGTTGTCTCTGGAGAGTGGACCTATAACATCCAACAGTCTGCCACAAGCCGTCATCAAATCAGCCCATTTATCTTTTCATACGAATTTATGCGAAGTTCCACGGCTGTATTCGATTCTATCATGGAGGCCAACCCATATTTGTACTATACCATGCGCGATCAATTCGTGCCTAAGATGCAATATATCTACACATACACGAGCCCTGCCTCGTATCGCAGCCCTATATGGTTTCAAGCCACTGTCAGTGAGGCTGGAAATATTTTATCCTTGGCCAATATGATAGGCGGAAATAAATGGAACGAGAAGAACAAACAGCTATTTCACAATCCTTATGCACAGTTTGTCAAATTTGAAACAGAGTTTGTCAAGACTTGGCGTTTAGACGAACATAGCAGCTTGGTAGCCCATTTAAATGCGGGTGCGATTTGGTCTTACGGAAATTCTTCCGGTGCACCTTATAGTGAGCAGTTCTATGTAGGTGGTGCCAACAGTATCAGGGCATATACAGTTCGTTTCGTTGGACCGGGTAGCTACCATAATGAGGAGAGCAAAAACATTTCTTATTTGGACCAAACAGGCGACATTCGCTTATTGGCTAATTTGGAATATCGTCCGCGTTTATTTGGCAATCTATATGGCGCGCTATTCCTTGATGCTGGAAATGTGTGGGAAATGCGAGATACCGGACGTAAAGGAGCCAAGTTTAAATTGAAGGATGTTCCTAAAGATTTAGCTTTCGGAACTGGTGTCGGTTTGCGTTACGACCTTGACTTCTTGGTCATTCGCTTGGATTGGGGCTTGGGGTTGCACGTGCCTTATAAGCCTGGTTTCTACAACGTAGGAGCATTTAAAGACAGTCAGAGTGTTCATTTGGCAGTAGGATATCCGTTCTAACCGTATTGGAGCATGATTGCAAACCCCACTTTATCACTTTCATCAAATACTAAAAAGGTGAATATCTCTCTCTGTAAGAACTTGTCTTTCAACTAATGGTGATGTTAAAAGTGATGACATTTCGTCCCGCTAATCCGTACTAAAATCATGATCCTATCATTTGTACTAACCTGACTCATTTTCACAGGACAACTAAAAAAGTTGATAACAAAGTGGTTAGCCCAATTGACAGGAAGTGTTAAACAGTGTAAAAAACAAGAAGAAAGTAGTTGTCTCATAGGAGTAAACAACAAAAAAACAGTAACTTTGCAAACCAATTACGGGTATGGGGCAAAAGTATCCATATTCCAATATCATAAAGTCTAACTTTATTAATATTTAATTAATCATTTATGTCTAATTTAAAAAACATTCAGCCTTTAGAAAATTTCGACTGGGATGAATTTGAAAACGGTGCCGCGCAAGGCTCAAAAGACACCCTTGCCAAGGCATACGATGAAACCCTGAACAAGATTCAGGAACACGAAGTAGTTGAGGGTACGGTTATTTCTTTGGATAAGAAAGAAGTTGTCGTAAACATTGGCTACAAAAGCGATGGTATCATTCCTGCTTCAGAATTTCGTTACAATCCAGAATTAAAGGTTGGCGACAAGGTTGAAGTTTATGTAGAAGATCAAGAAGACAAGAAAGGCCAGTTGGTTCTTTCTCACAAAAAAGCCCGTCTCACCAAGAGTTGGGATCTCATTAACAAAGCCTTTGATAATGATGAGATTGTACAGGGCTATATCAAGTGCCGCACCAAGGGTGGCATGATCGTGGACGTTTTTGGTATAGAGGCATTCCTTCCCGGAAGCCAAATTGACGTGCATCCAATTCGCGACTACGACGTATTCGTAGGAAAGACAATGGAATTCAAAGTTGTTAAGATCAACCAAGAGTTCCGCAATGTTGTGGTTTCACATAAAGCCCTTATCGAGGCTGAGTTGGAGGCACAGAAAAAAGAAATTATCTCTCACTTGGAGAAAGGACAAGTGCTTGAGGGTACGGTCAAGAACATCACGTCATACGGTGTTTTTGTCGATCTCGGTGGCGTCGATGGATTGGTTCATATCACCGATCTTTCTTGGGGTCGCGTGAGTGATCCTCACGAAGTGGTCTCACTCGATGACAAGATTAAGGTTGTTATCCTCGATTTCGACGAGGAGCGCAAGCGTATAGCGCTTGGCTTGAAACAGCTCACCCCGCACCCATGGGACGCTCTTGACGAGAATCTCAAAGTGGGCGACCATATCAAGGGCAAGGTGGTTGTTATCGCCGACTATGGTGCTTTTGTAGAGGTACAACCCGGCGTAGAGGGCCTTATCCACGTCAGCGAGATGTCTTGGAGTCAGCATTTGCGTTCTGCACAAGAGTTCTTGCATGTAGGCGATGAGGTTGAGGCGGTGATACTGACACTCGATCGCCAAGAGCGCAAGATGTCTCTTGGAATTAAGCAACTTAAAGACGATCCTTGGGAAACCATTGAGACCAAGTATCCTGTTGGCAGCAAGCACACCGCCAAAGTGCGCAACTTCACTAACTTTGGTATCTTCGTAGAGCTTGAAGAGGGCGTTGACGGTTTGATCCATATTTCTGACCTCTCTTGGACTAAGAAGGTTAAACATCCATCAGATTTCACTTCCGTAGGTGCTGAAATAGAAGTGGTTGTTTTGGAGATAGACAAGGAGAACCGTCGTTTGAGCCTTGGCCACAAGCAATTAGAAGATAATCCTTGGGATACATACGAAACTATCTATACGCCAGGCAGTATCCATCAGGGCAAAATTACCGAATTGATGGACAAGGGCGCTGTGATCACATTGAACGAGGGTGGAGAAGGCTTTGCCACGCCCAAGCATCTCACTAAGGAAGATGGCAGTCAGGCCAAGCAAGGTGAGGAACTTCCGTTCAAGGTGATTGAGTTTAACAAGGAGACACGCCGAATCATTCTCTCTCACTCTCGCACGTTTGAAGAGGGTAAGGAAGAGCCTAAAGCTCGTCGTGCCACAAGTGGAACTCGCAAGCAGAATGATGCTCCTGCTATCAACAATGTTGCTGCGGGTACATCACTCGGCGACCTCGATGTTTTAGCTAAGTTAAAGGCAGACTTGGAGAACAAGTAAATCCTTTACGTAACATACTTTTTCCCCTTGGAGTTAGAGCTTGCTCGACTTCAAGGGGTTTTTAGTAGATATTATCCTGATTGTGAGGATAAACATGAAAACGGCTCAGTAGAAAAAGTATGGTGTTTCATATTGCTATTGAGATTAACCCATTGGTACAATAAATGGCCGTTCGTGTTTTGAGGAGACGCTCGCCATGTTACAACATAGGTGGGGGCGAATGGGGAGTGTGTACGCTTCGAGATGGCGACAGAATATTTACGCATTTTCGGTTTTTCTCTTTAAAAACTTGCTTGTCCCGAACACAGTTTTTGAAAAAATAGAAA
>QWBY01002976.1_pt1 | contig 10950 bp, 8 predicted proteins | sample 1972471 | NCBI WGS metagenome assembly QWBY01 (sample SAMN09866722, study PRJNA288562) | Human gut metagenome isolate term6_stool, whole genome shotgun sequencing...
GCAAATTGCGCAGCACAAATAGAAGCAAATGTTGCCAAACTTGATGGTGTAAATAGTGTAAGTGTTAATTTCTTGACCACTACTATGAAAATTGATTTTGATGAAAATAGAAGAGATGAAATCATTGAAAAAATAAAACAAGTCATCAAAAAGCTTGAACCAGATACTATACTAGAGGTATAAAATGAATAAAGCTTTAAAAAAAGATATACAAAAAATTTTAATCTCAGTAATATTTGTAATAGCCTCTTTTTTGGTTTCAAATGCTGAGCTAAAAACTGTATTTTTAATCTTTGCATATTTGGTAGTTGGAGTTGAAATTTTAATAAAAGCTTATAAAAGCTTAATAAACGGTGGCTTTTTAGATGAAAATTTCTTGATGGGAATTGCTTCGATTGGGGCATTTTTCATCGGAGAACAAATCGAGGCTGTAGCGGTAATTTTATTTTATAAAATAGGCGTAGCGTTTGAAGATTACTCTATAAATCGCTCAAGAAAATCAATAAAAGAAGCCATGAGTATCGCACCTGATTATGCAAATTTAAAAACAAGTGATGGCTCAAAAAAAGTTGATCCTAGTGATGTAAAACTTGGTGATATAATCGTCATAAAACCAGGTGAAAAAGTCCCACTTGATGGCATCATCATAAAAGGAAACTCAACCCTTGATACATCAGCTCTAACAGGCGAATCACTTCCTACCAAATTTGCTAAAATTTACACCCCTATTGTAGTTGGTTTAGCTCTAATCATCGCATTTGTCGTGCCGATGTTTGTGGGGGATTTTAAAGAGTGGATTTATAAAGCACTAATCTTTTTAGTAGTATCTTGCCCTTGTGCTTTGGTGGTTTCAGTTCCACTTAGCTTTTTTGGAGGAATTGGCGGAGCTAGTAAAAAGGGAATTTTGGTTAAAGGAAGTAATTATTTGCAAGTTTTAGCTAAGGTTAAAAACTTTGTATTTGATAAAACTGGAACTTTAACAAAAGGAAATTTTGTCCTTAAAGATGTGGTAAATGAGAGTTTTATAGATAAAGATGAGCTTTTAAAGTTATCAGCTTACGCACAAGCTCACAGCACCCATCCTATCGGACTTTCTATCATAAAAGCTTATAATGAAAAAATCGATGAAAAAGCCGTAACAAATCTTGAAGAAATCCCAGGTTTTGGCATCAAAGCGACAATTTTTGGAAAAAATGTAAAAATAGGAAATAAAAAGCTTTTAAGTGAGTTTGACTTGCCTGAGATTACCCAAACTGCATCATTTGTGGCAGTTGATGGTAAATTTGCAGGGTATTTAACATTTGAAGATGAACTAAGAGATGGCTCGGCCCAGCTTATAAAATGGCTTAAAGATAGTGGCATAAAAACAGCTATGCTAACAGGCGATAGATCAAAAGTTGCTAAAAATATACAAGAAAAACTTGGCATTGATGAAGTTTTTGCTGAGCTTTTACCAGCTGATAAGCTAACAAATTTAGAAAAAATCATCGCCAAAAAGTCTAAAAATAGCACAGTTGCATATATCGGCGATGGGATAAAATGTTGGAGTTACCATTTTGGCGATACTAAATTCTTTTAGAACTTTTTCTTATGCTAAAAAACTTTAAAAATTTTAAAATTTAGTCCTAGATTTACTTAAATTTAGGGCTAAACCTACCAAAAAGCTTTTAAGTAGCGGCTAAGATAGCTTTGGACTAAATTTAATCTCCCTATCATCTAAACTACTATTTAAATTCTACACACTTAAATTTAGTTGTATTTGGTTATACAACTTGACATCTCCTTAAAAATAGTATAAAATGTTTTAAATTTTAAAAAGGAGTCGAAGTTATGCAGTATTGTTATCTAAAAGACATCGCAGATATAAACATCGGACTTTTACTTAACCGCAAAAAAGCAAATCCAAGCGATAAAAATGTTTTTAATTACAAAGTTGTTTCACTAAAAAGTTTTAATGATAAAGCAATTTATGACCCAAATTTTGAAGATGATTTTTTCTCAAATGAAAACTTAGACCAATACAAAGTCCAAAAAAACGATATTTTAGTGCGTTTAAGAGAGCCAAATTTTGTTATTCTTATGGATAAAAATTATCCGAATTTGATTTATTCATCACTAATAGCAAAAATTAAAATAAAAGATGAAAACTTTAATCCATTTTTTATCGCGCATTTTCTAAATAGCAATGTTGTAAAAAAAGCTCTCGCACAAGATATCTCAGGCACAACAATCACTTCAATTAATATAAAAAATTTAGAAAACATAAAAGCACCCAAGACTCCCTTAAAAACCCAAACTCTTTTAGCAAAATATATAAAAGAAACAAATAAGAAAAATCAAATTTTAAATGATTTAATAAATTTAAACACCAACCTTCAAAAAAACATTTTAGAAGATCATATAAAAGGATAAAATATGCAAAAAACAACTCAAGACACCATAAACAACATCGTTTGGAAAGCGTGCGATACATTTCGTGGCACGATGGACTCAAGTGACTATAAAGACTACATTTTAACCATGCTTTTTGTAAAATATTTAAGCGATTTTTATAAAGAAAAGCTTGAAAATTTTACAGAAAAATACAAAGGAAACAAAGACCGCATTAAAGTGGCTTTAAATCAAGAAATTTTTAAGCTTGATGAAAAATGTTCTTTTGATTATCTCTTGTCACAAAAAGACGCTCCAAATTTAGGTGAGATTATAAACATCGCTTTAGACAAAATAGAAGAAGATAACGCTGAAAAATTAAGCGGAATTTTTAGAAGCATTGACTTTAGTAATAAAAATATTTTAGGCGATACAAAAGAAAGAAACGCTCTACTTAAAAATTTATTAGAAGATTTTAGCGATAAAAGACTTGATTTACGCCCTTCAAAACTAGTAGGAAACGACATCATCGGCGATGCTTATGAATATTTAATCGCACATTTTGCAGGAAGTGCGGGCAAAAAAGGCGGTGAGTTTTACACGCCAAGCGGGGTTTCCACCCTTCTTGCAAAGCTTGTAAATCCAAAAGATGGGGATAAAATTTATGACCCAACATGCGGTTCTGGTTCGCTCCTTATCAAAGTTAGCAAAGAATTAGGAAGTAAAAATTTCCGTCTTTACGGGCAGGAAAAAAACAGCCAAACCGTCGCACTTTGCAAGATGAATTTATTTTTGCACTCTGTAAATGACTCAGTTATTTTGTGGGGCGATACGATTAGAAATCCTTTACATTTAGAAAATGGTGCTTTAAAAACCTTTGATATAGTTGTGGCAAATCCGCCATTTAGCCTTGATAAATGGGGGCAAGAAGAGGCAAAAAGTGATTTATTTCACCGATTTGATTTAGGAATTCCACCAAAAAGCAAGGGCGATTATGCTTTTGTTTTGCATATGATAAACTCACTTAGTTCGTGTGGCACAATGGGCGTTATTTTGCCACATGGAGTTTTATTTAGAGCCTCCAGCGAAGGAAAAATTAGAAAAAGCTTAATAGAGTTAAATTTACTTGACGCAGTTATTGGACTTCCAACAAATTTATTTTATGGCACAAGCATTCCAGCTTGTATTTTAATCTTTAAAAAAGATAGAAAAAACAGCGATGTTTTTTTCATAGACGCAAGTAAAGACTATGAAAAAGATAAAAATCAAAATATTTTACTAGATACTCAAATTTCTAAAATCGTTTCAGCTTATAAAAACCGCGAAAATATGGATAAATACGCTTATAAAGCAAGTTTTGATGAGATTAGAGAAAATGACTTTAATCTAAACATTCCAAGATATGTCGATACCTATGAAGAAGAAGAACCAATCGACATAAAAGCAACAAAAAATGAAATTTCGCGCCTTGAAAACGAACTAAAAATCGCAGAAAATAAAATATCTAGCTACTTAAAGGAACTTGGGCTGTGAAAAACGGATACAAAAAGACAAGTTTAGGAATTTTGCCTAATGAGTGGGAAGTGGTACAGCTTGAGGAAATTTGCGAGATAAATCAAGGGCTTCAAATAGCTATATCAAAAAGATACACAGTAAATGCAGAAAATAGATATTTTTATATAACAAATGAATTTTTAAAAGAAACTTGCAAAACTAAATACTACATAGAAAATCCACCAAAAAGTGTTATTTGTTGCAAAGATGACATTCTTATGACAAGAACAGGCAATACAGGACAAGTTGTTACTAATATTAATGGCGTATTTCATAATAATTTTTTTAAAATAAAATACAATAAAAAGACTATTGATAAAAAATACTTTTTATATATATTAAGTGCAAATAAAATGCAACACAAAATTTTAACAAAAGCAGGTGGCTCAACTATACTTGATTTAAAACATAGCGATTTTTACTCTTTAAAAATTCCACTTCCGCCACTTAACGAACAAAGAAAAATCGCTGAAATTTTAAACACTTATGATGAAGCGATTTTGCTAACTTCAAATTTAATTAGTGCTAAAAAAGAGTTTAAAAAAGCTTTAATGCAAAATTTACTCACCGCCAAAATTCGCTTTCCAAATTTTAAAGATAGATGGAAAGAAGTTAAACTTGGCGATATTGGAGAATTTAAAACTAGTAGCGTAGATAAAATTATTAATAGCAATGAGAAAATAGTTTCTTTAATAAACTATATGGATGTTTATAAAAATACACATATTAGTAAAAAATTAAATTTGTCTAAAACTTCTGCAACAGAACAAGAAATTAATAAATTCTATATTCAAAAAGGTGATATTTTATTTACTCCGTCATCGGAAACACCCGATGACATAGGACATTCAGCCGTAATTATTGATGATTTTGATTGTGCTTTATATAGTTATCACTTAATTCGTTTCAGAACTTTTAATAAATTTGATATTTGTTTCTTGGGCTATATATTTAACAACGAAAAAATTTTAAAACAATTTACAAGATTATCACAAGGAACAACAAGATACACTTTGTCAATAAAAGATTTTCAAAACATTAAAATCAAACTTCCAAATTTATCTGAACAATCAAAAATCGCTGAAATTTTAAGCAGTGTTGATGAGGAAATAAATTTATTAAATAAAAAATTAGAGCAGTTAAATTTACAAAAGCGTGGCGTTATGCAAAATTTACTAAGTGGAAAGGTTAGAGTAAAATAAAATGATATTAAATAATTTATATAGATTTAATAATTTTTTTGATACAATTCATCTCAACAAGCTTCTCACACCTCTTAAAAATGTGCCAAGGAGAAGCCTTTATGCATAGTTTAAAAGATTATCTTCCTAATACAACTGAACTTAACTATAAAAAACCACATTTATCCTTTGAAAAACAAATAGAAAAATTAAAATGTAAAAATCTGATTATAAAAGATGAAAGATATGCAATGCAAACATTACAAAAGATAAATTATTACCGACTATCTGCTTATTTTCTACCATTTTATGACAAAAACGATGTATTTAAACCAAATGTTTGTTTTGAAGATATTATAAATTTATACGAATTTGATGCTAGTTTGAGAGGAATATTTTTTAAATACTTACAAATAATTGAAATATATTTAAGAACTCAAATCGCATATTATCACTCTGAAAAATTTGGTGCTTTTGGCTATCTAAAAAAAGAAAATTTTAACTGCGAAAATGATGAGTTTGACTATCTGCATGAAAAAATAAACGATGAAAAAAACAAATCAAAGGAAATTTTTATAAAACACTTTGAAAAAAAATACAAAACTAGTGATTTGCCTATTTGGGCTGTTGTTGAAATTTTATCTTTTGGAAATTTATCTAGATTCTATAAAATATTACAAAAAGACGAACAAGAAAAATGTATAAGTGGTTTTGATATAAATAGAGTAGTTTTTGATAATTGGCTACACGCGTTATCAAGCATAAGAAATATTTGTGCTCATCATTCACGACTATGGAATAAAACTCTTGGAATTAGCTTTAAAGTTCCTAGAAAAGATAAAATTTTAAACTTAGAAAAATGCAAAAGTAATAAAATATTTTTTGCAATATATGTAATAAAATATATATTGCTATGCATAGATGATAAAGATAAAGATTTTGAGTGCGATATCAAAAATTTATTTTTAAGATATAAAACTATTGATAAAAAATCAATGGGATATTTACAAAATTATTAAAACCAAACAAAGGATAAAAAATGCTTCCAGATTATTCAGAGAATAAAATCCAGCAAAATAGCCTAAATTTACTCCAAAATCTTGGCTATAAATTTATAGATAGAAAAGAAAATTTATCCCTTAGAAATGGCAACACAAAAGAAGTTTTACTAAAAGAAATTTTAGTAAAAAAGCTTGATGAGATTAATAAATTTGAATATAAAGGAGAAATTTATAAATTTTCAAAACAAAACTTGCAAAAAGCGGTGGAGGATTTAGACGCTGATTTAAACGAAGGGTTAAACATCGCAAATAAAAATATCACAAATAAGCTTTTATTTGGCGAAAGCTACGAGGAAATTTTGCCAGATGGAACGAAGCGAAGTTTTAGCCTTAAATACATCGACTTTGAAAATTTAGAAAATAATGACTTTTACGCTACGGAGGAATTTATAGTCTCTAAAATAGATCAAAACTCTCCTACAAAAAACAGAAGAGTTGATATTGTGCTATTTATAAATGGAATTCCTATTGTTGCAATTGAACTTAAAAACTCATGCGTTAGCATAAATAACGGTATAAATCAACTTATCGATGAGCAAAAAAACGGCGAAATTCCACATCTTTATAAATTTATCCAACTTACAATCGCAGGAAATTCAAGCGATGCAAAATACGCAACCACCGGAGCTGATAAGAAGTTTTATTCTATTTGGAAAGAAGATGTTAGCAAAGAGTTAGAAAGCATTGTAAAAAATAGAAATATTACAAATCTTGATAAGCTGATTTTTAGTTTGCTAAAAAAAGAAAGGCTTTTAGGAATTATAGAAAATTTTATAATTTTTGATGCAAATGTTAAAAAAATTTGTCGTTATCCGCAGTATTTTGCGATTAAAAATATACTAAAAAGAGTAAAAAACATAAACAACAACAAAAGAGAAGGTGGACTTGTTTGGCACACGCAAGGAAGTGGAAAAAGCCTAACTATGGTAATGGTTACAAAAATTTTAGCTAAAACTTATAAAAACTCTAAAATCATCGTAGTTACTGATAGAACCGACCTTGATAAACAGATAAAAAATACTTTTTTAAAAAGTGGCTTAGAAGTTACACAAGCAACAAGTGGGCGGGATTTGATAGATAAACTAAAAAGCCCAGCTAAAATCATCACGACAATTATCAATAAATTTAGCCTTACAAATAAAGAAAATGTAGTTTTAGATGATAAAGATATCTTTGTTTTGGTTGATGAAGCACATAGAAGCCAAAGCAAATTTATGCATGATGATATGAGAAGTGTGCTTAAAAACGCGTGTTTTATAGCTTTTACAGGAACGCCACTTTTAAAAAAAGAAAAAAGCTCATTTGCAAAATTTGGCAAGGAAATTCACAAATACACCATTGATGAGGCTGTAAAAGATGGCGTTATCGTGCCACTTTTATATGAGAGTAGATTTGTAGAACAAAAGATTTTTGATCAAAAAGGACTTGATAGAAAATTTGATTTAATAACTAAAAATTTAAACGATGATGACAAGCTAGAACTTCAAAAAAAGTGGGCGAAATTTCAAAACATCGCTTCAAGCACACAAAGACTTGAAATCATCGCTTTTGATATAGCCACGCATTTTAAAACCACACTTAAAGGAAGTGGCAAAAAAGCGATGTTAGCAGCTAGTTCAAGATATGAAGCCATAATTTATAATAAAATTTTTAATGAGCATTTTAGCGATGAGCTAAGCTCGGCTTTTGTGATTTCAAGAAATGAAGGCGAGGAAAACGACGGCGGAAGTAAGGAGTTTATCGCTGAGACTTTTAAAGAAATTGACAAAATTTACGGCAATGAAAACATATATGAAGAACGCGTTATAAATGAGTTTAAATATGGAAATTTGGATTTATTAATCGTAGTAAGTAAGCTTTTAACAGGCTTTGATGCACCAGCTGCTACGGTTTTATACATCGATAAACCTTTAAAAGAACACAACTTACTTCAAGCAATCGCTAGAGTAAATCGTGTCTTTGATGAAAGCAAGGAATATGGGCTAATAATTGACTACCGTGGGCTTTTAGATGAGCTTGATAGATCACTAAGTGCGTATGAGAGTTTGAGTGGATTTGATGAAAGCGATATTTATCACGCTGTAGTTGATATAAAAAAAGAGATTGAAAAAATTGAGACTTTTGATGCTCATATTGATATGATTTTTATGAGCGTAAAGCACAAAAATGACATTGAAAGTTACATAGAAATTTTAGCTGATGAAAAAATAAGAAGTGATTTTTTAAAATATCTTTTAAATTTAACAAAAGCTTTTGATTTAGCTATGAGTTCTCAAAAAAATGTTTTTGATAGAAATAAAATGAAAGAATACAAAGAAAAAATAAAATTTTATTTAAAACTAAGAAAAATCGCTCAACTAAGATATCATAAAAAGCTTGATTTTGGTGAGTATGAAAAAGATATGAGAAAATTGCTAGATACTTTTATAGGAGCAGATGAGGCGATTTTGCTTACGCCTTTGGTTGATATTTTTGATAGAAAATTTGATAATGAGATTAAAAAAGAAAGCAATCTAAACGCAAAAGCTCAAAGCATCGCAAGTGCCATAAGTGCAGCCATAAGTGATAAATTTGATGCAAATCCAGCTTTTTACAACTCCATTTCAAACGAACTTGAAAAAATCTTAGATGAGTATAAAAACAAAAGAATTAGCCAAGAAGAAAAGCTAAATATGATACTTGCTTTAAAAGATAAAATCACAAGTAGCGTTTCAAGTAAAACTTATCCGCCAGAAATAAAAGGCTCAATTCCTCTTGAAGCATTTTATGATAATTTATTTGAAGAGTTAAATTTAGATGATGAAAGCACTATAAAACTTGCGATAAAAGTAGATGAAATTTATAAAAATGTAAAGATGCGACCCGAGTGGCAAAATAATATAGAAGTCCAAAAAGAAATAAATTTTAAAATCACAGAACTTTTATGGAATATAGAAGATGCTTTTGATATAAAATTTGAAAATACAGAAAAAATTTTAGAAATTTTAAGAAAAATAGGAATTTATCACTATGCATAGTGTAGAAATTTTAAGAAAAGATGTGAAAAATTTTACACTTCGTGTTAAACCAAATGGAAAAACTAAACTTGTCGTGCCACTTCTTGCTACAAAAAAGCACATTGATAAAATTTTAGAAAAAAGAAAAAACTGGATAGATGAGAAAAAAGAGTATTTTTCAAAATTTAAAAGCGTAGAAAAAAAGCTAATTAGTGGCGAAAATATGAAGTATCTTGGCAAAAATTACCGACTCAAAGTTTATGAGACTTATAAAAATGAAAGGGTGATTTTAAGTCGTGGAAAGTTAAATTTATATGTTAAAAATAAAGATGATTACAATAAAAAGCTAAATTTGATTGAGTGCTGGTATAAAGAAAAAGCGATGATACACTTTTTAAACACCGTAAATAAATACAATAAAATCACTCAAAAAGACAGCATAAATGTAAGAATTCGCAAGATGAAAACTAGATGGGGAAGTTGCAACAAAACTAAAAAATATATAAATTTAAACCTAAATCTCATCAAAAAACCAAAAATTTGCATAGAATATGTAGTGTTTCACGAGTTAGCACATCTAATTTACTCAAATCACTCAAAAGATTTTTATAATTATTTAAGTTTATATATGAGTGATTGGAAAGAAAGAGAAAAAATTTTAAATGAAGCTGAAATTTAATATTTTTTATTTTATTTTTAAGGTAGTTTTAGTTTAAAATTTAACGGTATAAATTTAAATTTATTTTTGCCTTCAAATCCTACATTATAAAATTTATTAATTCAAACAAACTTTATTTTGACAAATAAATTTAAGCTACTTAATCATATAAAATTTATAAATTTAGCCCTTTGTTTAAAATTTGGGGCTAAATTTTAAATTTATTTTACTTCAAAAACAATTGTTGCTTTATCGTTATTTATCTCACAATCTTTATTATTTGAGTTTGTATTTACTGTGGCTTTTAAATACCAAAGTCCTTTTTTAAGTGGGCGAAATTCAAAATTGCCATCAAGATCTGTTTTTGCATATCCAGCTTGAGCCATATCATTAGTTGCATAACCACCATAACTTGCATAAACAGAAGCATTTTTAACCGAATTTCCATTTAGTATAAGTTTAAATTTTATAAGCTCACCTTCTTTTATTTCGTCAATATTATCAAAAAGTGGTAAAAATTCTAAACCTCTTTTTAAAGGTTTTGTTATAGTTTTTAAATTCTTTTACATCGCCTATTTTTCAGATTTGGAAAATCATGTCCGTAAATTAAGAAAGCATTAAATTTATCTATAAAAGATTTAATGCCTGAATTATAATTTAAAAAAACCGAATATTTTTACAGCCGACTTTATAAAAGAAAAAAAGAAATATTTTAACGAACTGTTAAATCCGATTTTCATAATTCCTAAAATAAGTTGTGAATTTTAATAACAAAAACCGTTTCAAAATAAAATCTTTGCAACTTAAATATGCAATAAATCTATATTAACGGTATAAGAATAGCTTCGTCAAAATCTAAAGCTATATTTACTTTTTTAGATACTTTTCGCATTAGATATTGAAAAATTTATAAGTTTAAAAATTTTAACTTTTTTTAATATATTTTTAAAATTAAAATCTGTGAATTTTTGATCATTTGACAATTTAATTTTAAAAAATATAAAAATGATAATGCTTTTTTAAGAAAATTTTGCTTAGTAAAATAGAATTTAAAAAACTATTTTAGGTAAGAATTCGTCATTATAAAATTTATATATTCATCCAAAAAATCAACGCTGTTGCGATCAAGC
>QWBY01002351.1_pt1 | contig 10949 bp, 8 predicted proteins | sample 1972471 | NCBI WGS metagenome assembly QWBY01 (sample SAMN09866722, study PRJNA288562) | Human gut metagenome isolate term6_stool, whole genome shotgun sequencing...
ACTACGTGAAGATAATCCAGACTTTAGAGTTGGAGATACTGTAAGAGTAAGCTACAGAATCAAAGAAGGAGACAAAACAAGACTCCAAGACTTTGAAGGCGTAGTAATAAAAATAAATGAAGGAAATCTTGGAAAAACTTTCACACTTAGAAGACTTTCTTATGGTGTAGGAGTAGAAAGAACATTCCTTTATCACTCACCAAGACTTGAAGCATTCAAAATCGTTAGACGTGGTAAGGTAAGACGTGCAAAACTAAATTACCTAAGAGGTCGTCAAGGTAAGGCTGCAAAAGTTAAAGAAAAAACAAATTATTAAAAATAAGGGCCGAAAGGCTAATTGAATTAAGGATTTTAGAAAACTGATTCAGAGAGTCTTTAGGTGGCAAAAGAAAAGGCTATAAGTTTACAAACTTATAGCCTTTTTAGCTACATATCTTTAATTGATGATTTTATATGATTTTTCTCTTTTTCTGTTAAATTATATTTATTAAAAAGTTGATCATCTATTTCATTAATGGATTTTGTCCAGTCGATATCTGAATTTTCTGTGAAATCTTGTAGTGGTAAATTATAGAAAACTTCTTTATTTAACCTTTGTGTTGCTTTTAAAGTTCCTATCATAAATCTTGAGAATTTTGTTTTCATATATTGATTTAACCTGTTAATCTCACTTTTACTTTCAAAATCTCCTATTGAAATAAATGTTTGGGTAAATCCAGAATTTTTTTCTATTATTATAGGTTCTCCTATTATTCTAGGATTATTATTACCTAAATTCCCTGCAGCGCCATTCGTTGCAGCAATAATTACCTTCCAACCTCCTAAATTATGTTGTTCTGAATCAAGATATATTTTGTTTATATACCTATAAGTTAATATTCCTTTATTATCATTTCCATATATTTTTACTGAATCTTTTGTGGGGCGTGAGTGAAATACATCTAGATTTTTTTGTAGTATTGATGTAATCAGCCTTCTTTCAGTTCCAATTTTCTCCTTAATTTGTGGGTTATCTTCAAAGAGTTTTTTTGTATTAAATTTTGATTGAAGATATATTATATTTGTTATAGGCACAAATTCTTTATGATTGCTTACTTTATTTACAATTTCTCTTATAATTTCATCGGGATAAAAATTAATAATTGGATCTGATATTCTTTTTGTATCTCTTACTGTTATTACTATCGAGCTTGAAAGTGTTATGTCAGGGAAAAATTTTTTTGAATCAGATTCATAGCGTATAACATTTAGATGTTTATCATTTAACATTTTAGAATTCCATTTTTTTGGAGTTTTTCCTGCATTAAACAAAAATTTTCCTGGTGAAATAAATACTGCTAAATCTGATACACAATACCCAATGTCCATGAATAAATTATATATTTGTTTATCGCTAGTGTCTTTCAATTCTTTTTGATATGGGGGATTTCCAACCACAGCTCCAAATTTCACTTTATTATCACCTGCCTTTACTTTATCGTCTAATTTAATATCGCTAAAATTCATATTTTGTTCTAATATTGTTTTAATTTTTTCATAGTTAATACTACCATCTGCATCCTTAATTTCAAGTAGATCATAGGCATTGAATTTTATTGCTATATTGTCTACGTTTAAGTCTAATATCTCATAAAATTTTCTAGTAAATTCGTAAGCGATTGAAGATGTTGGTATAGTATAGATTAAATTTCTAACTTCATTATGTTTAAATCCAAGTTCTTCTGTAAGCCTATTATATATAGCCACAGCGTATTCTGCAGATTTACATCCTAAATCAAGGAATTTATTATTATTTGCAACAATTTTTCTCATACCATCTGCTGGTAATAAGTTAATCATATCTTCACATACTTTTGATGGAGTTACAACTTCTGATTCACTCATTCTATCAAATTTTTTTATTGAAGTAATAGCTCTTTCAATAGGTGTGATGCTTTCATCATTTGCAAGCATTGAAATATTTTGGATTTTATAATCTAAATTCGACCTCTTAAAAGGATCCATAAATTCACTAACTTTTTTTAACACATCTTTATCCAGATATAAGTTTTTAGAAAGTCTTTTGTTTTCCTCTAGATTGATAATGCTTAGTATGTCATCTAATGAGTTTACTTGATTTTTTGTCAAAAAGGAGAAAAAGAGAATTCTTTGATAGTAGGTCTTTATTTGATTTTCAAGTTTTCTAATTTCTTTATCAGTCTTTGAATCGCTATAATCTTTATTTTTTTCTTTTTCTTTTTCTTTATCAGATGTTTTTTTTTCGATTTCAACTTTTCCAATATCCAGCTCATCACCTTCACCTTCGTAAGGAGGAATTGTAAGCCCATGTTTTGACTTGAATTCTCCTTGCCTTTCTATTACTTTTCTAATATTTTCATTATTTAGAAGAGATAGGTCTACTGGTATATCTAAAACTTCATCTGAAACACTTCTTGTATTATTATACTCGCCTATGGCTTCTAATATGTTAGTCGCTGTTACTTCCTTTATTTTATTGTGATTCATAGTAATAATAGGAGATATACGGATTTCCTCTTCAATCCTTTCTCTAAGTTTACTATTTCCATTTTTTTCAGTATTTACATTGTAAATTAAGGATTTTTGTTCTTGCATCTTAAAAAGTCTATTAGGGTCGAAATCAACTAAAAGGGTCTGTGGCTTTAGATTTTCTTTTATAATTCCATTTTCACTAGAAAGCGTTCTAATATATTGATTTTGCAACCTGAATATAGATTGATCATATTCTTGAGGTGATGCTGTATCTTTGAGGTAAAGCATGGTATCCCACTGTTCTACAGTTGAACCTGTTAGCATTCTATTTACTGTTAATGTTAAGGTCTTTTTATTTTCATTTTCAAATTCTTTAATCTTATTTTTTATATCATTTGGACTTTTATATACTTTTGATGCTTCTAGTCCTGAAATATTTATTATTTCATAAGTATTTAAGTTATTAAAAATATCCTTATTATTTTTAATAAGTTCTTCCATAGCATCACAAGATGCACAGTAAGGCAAAACCATAACTATGTGTCTACACATTTTACCTTCTTTGATTTTAGCATAATCTAAAAAACCTAATAGATTATCGTCTTCTTTACTTCCATCTATTACTTGAAGCAAGTCCAGAATTTCTTTTTGATTTATAAATAGTTTGTGAAAATTATCTTTTTTATCTAATGCAATGGATCTGGGTTCGAAAAGTTTAGAAAAAGCGAAATTAACTCCACTTTTCTTTAAATTTTCCATTTTTTCACGTGAGGATTTGTTTGGATTAAATGCAAATCTAACCATCTGCGGAAAACCATAATAAGGATTATCCCATTCATTAGTATCGTCTTTGTGGAGATTTTCCTCATCCCATTTTTCTTGTTCTTTCACTATATCAGAAAACTGAACAAATGAAATTATATCTTCTTTTTCAAATTCACTACCCATAAGTATACGATATGGGGTTCCAGATAAATGAACCCTAATTTTGGCGTTAATTTTTTTATTTCTTCATCTGCTGCTTCTACATCAACGGTATCATCCTTTAATTTATTTATATTTTTTTCGTCTTTTAAATAATAGCCAGCATTTTTTAATATTTTTCCGAAAGATTCTGCTCTTGCACCAAAGTGAGTTTCATCTACTATTAATAGATCTATTTGCTTAGAAAGAACCTGCCTATGCTTTTCTTTAATATCCTTGCCCTGTAAATCCTGTAATGTTAAAAATAAGATTACTTTTTTATTTTCTAAAAAAACATTATCTATAGCATTTTCATTTCTTGATAGGTCATTGCTATCTAAAAATTCATATTCTTTGAAATTCCCAGCACTTTCTACTGTTTTTTTCCATTCATCGGTAACATCAGCCTTAGCTGAAACTACAAGTACTAATTTTGCTTTCATTTCTAGTGCACAACATAAAGATGTAAATGATTTACCAAATCTCATTACTGCATACATCAATAAATTTTTTCTTCCTATATTTATAGCTTTTACAAAATTATCGACCACTTCTTTTTGATTGGGTCTTAATTTCCAATCGTCACCTCTTTTGAAGTGATATGTTTTCGGCAATTTATTAGATGAAGAATAATATTCATATTTACCTGTATTCTTCTTAAAGTTCGTTTTTATATCTTCAATTGCACTATCTATATCGGCTTTTTCAGTATTCTTAAAGAACTCTCTACTATAATAAATTTCATCATCTAAATCGATAGGACGCAATCTTATTCTATGTAGATCTTTTTCTAGATACTGATGCACAGAAAAATCGCGAAAATAATTTTCTTCATCAATTATAGCTTTATTTTCGTATTGCTTTTCAAGTTCAGGAAAAAATTTCTTCCATTCATTTAACCTTTGAGAAACTGGTCTATAAGTATCACCTATTTTTAGATAATTAGGTACTGTGTTTGTTTTAAAAGCATAAATATATGGATCAACTCTACCTACAATCAGTTCGTCAAGAATATCTATTGATTCAAGTTTAGATTTATCCATTGATCTCGCCTCCATTTATTAAATCCTTAAATCCCACAATTTTTTTAGAACGCCAATCTTTTATTAAACAAAACTTATCTTCGTTTTTGTCTTCAAAACCAAAAAAGTTCAGCTGCTCAATTGCATCTTTTGCCTTTTTATAAGGAATAGTATATGTTAGTCCATCCATTTGCCAAAGATTCCAAGATATGATTTTAGCTATTTTTATAAGTTCTTTATTGGTAGGCTCTCTGTTTAATTTTTCTTCCATATAATCACAATATGATGCGAGTAGGTTTTCTCTGGCTAATAGTAAGCTATCTCCTTGGAACTCAAATCCGTATACACTTTGAAATGCCCTTTCTGACCATTTTAGCCAATCTTCTTCGGATTCTGTATTTTCATGGACAATTCTCATTTTTCTATCTAAAAGACCGATTCTGTTAAATAAATTTATGGGCTCACCTGTAACTGTATCATATCTGCTAATTAAGTAAGGAGCTTCTCCACAAGTGATTTCAAGTCTTCTCTCATCTATATATTTTTTCCATGTTTTATTCCTACTGGTTGGAAATTTAATCTTATCAGTATTTACTTCCCATGATTTACTTTTTTCTATATTGAAAACATTATCTCTACCAAACCAATACTTGTCTATTAAATTATTCTGTGCATTACAAATCCAGCTAGGTGTAAATACTTCAGCTTTATTTTTTGTTCTATTTCCTTGATTCTCTTTAGTCTTAAGCACTCTTGGCTTAATAACATCTGAATTTTCATTTATTATAAGTTTAATTAATATGGGAAAATGAGAATTATACTCTTTTCCTAAAAATTCATAATCTGAAGTAGCCCAAATTATGTTTCTATTCGTTGTCCTATCCGTAATTAAAATTTCTAATATTTTTCTATCCCATTTGTTTTCATCTACATCAACAGTAAATATCACCTAATCACCACCTAGCATTTACTTAATTTTATTAACAAATTTAATCAATTTTGAATTCCAAAACTTTCGATATCACACTTAAAATACCTACAAATTCTACCAAGTATCTCCATGCTTACATTTTCATCACGCCAAATTTTTATGGTGTGAGGAGTTGTGTTTATGGCTTTTTATAGGTCTAATTTATTCATCTTTTCATCTATTATTTTTTCCATAGTTTATCATAAGAAAATCTCATAATTCACCTCAGATTAATCTTCTATTTTCCACAGTTTTTCTATAATATTATATCATATTTAAGATTTAATCTTTATAAATATCTTGATTTGGAGATTTTTGATAATTTTTATGAAGGAAATAAATTCTTATTTAGATAACAAAGGTGTTTTATTTTATAAATCACAAATTTTTGTGATAAAATATAAGACAAAGATTAGGAGGATATATGAATATAAATTGGTATCCGGGTCATATGAAAAAGACCAAAGAAGAAATTAAAAATTCTTTAAAACTTGTTGATATAGTTTTAGAAGTAATAGATGCAAGAATTCCAAAATCTTCAAGAAATCCTTTGATTTCAGAAATTACTGAAAAAAAAGATAGAATTATTATAATGAATAAAACTGATCTTTCAGATCCAGTTGAAAATGAAAAATGGATAAAAAAATTTGCTGATGATGGAATAAAAGCAATAAAGATGAATGCAAAAGAAAAAATAAATACTAAAGAAATTTATAATATAGCAAAAGAAATTCTTTCAGAAAAATTTAAAAAAAATGAAGAAAAAAATATAGAAAATGAAAATATTAGGATGATGGTTGTAGGAATTCCAAATTCTGGCAAATCTACCTTCATAAACAATATAGCCAAAAGAAAGGGAGCAAGGGTTGGAAATAGACCTGGAGTTACTCAACAAAAACAATGGATAAAAACAAAAGAAAATATTTTGCTTTTGGATACACCTGGTGTTTTGTGGCCAAAATTTGATGGGCAAACAGGACTTAATTTGTCTTTTACAAATGCAATTAAGGATGAAATTTTAAATATTGAGGAATTGTGCCTTAAATTTATTGAATTTATGAAAGAATTTTATCCAAAAAATTTGGAAGAAAGGTATAAGATAGATTCTAATAAAACTGCTCTTGAAATTTATGAAGAAATCGGGATAAAAAGAGGGGCAATTATTAGAAAAGGGGAAGTTGATTATACAAGATGTGCAAATTTAATTTTTAATGATTTTAGAAGTGGAAAACTTGGAAGGATAACAATTGAAAAAGCCTAGATATTCTGAATTTAATGATAAAATAAAAAATGAAATTCATGAAAAATATGATTTGATTGCAGGAATAGATGAAGTTGGAAGGGGGCCTTTGGCAGGGCCTGTTGTGGCTTGTGCAGTTATAATGAAAAAAGATTCTCATATTGAAGGAGTCACAGATTCCAAAAAATTATCAAAAAAGAAAATGAAAGAACTCTACCAAAAAATTATAGATGATTCGATTTCCTACTCTTTTGGTTATGCAAATAATATACTTATTGATAAAATAAATATAAAAGAGGCAACGAAACTTGCTATGAAAGATGCCCTTGAAGGATTAAGTGAAAAACCCCAAATTGTTTTGATTGATGCTGAAAGAATTGATACTGATATTAAGCAATTAAATATAGTAAAGGGCGACTTGTATGAATATGCCATTTCTTGTGCATCAATTCTTGCCAAGGTTAGAAGGGATAAAATAATGGAAAATTTCTCAAAAATTTATCCTTATTATTCTTTTGAAACAAATGCAGGCTATGGAACAAAAAAACACTACGATGGTCTTGAAAAATATGGGGAATGTCCAATTCATAGAAAAACTTTTTTAAGAAAATTTTATGAAAGGCAATTATCTTTTCTATGAAAAGCAAAAAAAGAACAATAGGAGATTTTGGAGAAGAAATAGCCTTAAAATATTTGGAGAAAAAAGGTTACCAAATTTTGGATAGAAATTTCCTAAAATACTACGGAGAAATTGATATTATTGCAATAAAAAATGATATTTTGACCTTTGTTGAAGTTAAAACAAGAAAAAATGATGAATTTAAGCCTGCAAGTTTGGATGTTGATTATTATAAACAAGAAAGAATCAAAAAAACAGCTCAAGCCTATATTATGGAAAAAGATTTGGGCGAATTTTTGATTTCTTTTGATGTGTGCGAAGTTTATCTTGAAAATAAAACAATTCATTACATAAAAAACGCTTTTGGTGATTAGATGGACAAAAAAGATTTGTTATTATATTTTAATTTTATAAATTTACAAAACAAAATAATTTTGGATTTTTGTGAAAATCTTGATATGGATAATTTTTTCGACCTTGATAGGAAAATTTTTGAAAATTTATCTAAGATAAATAAGGAAAAGATATTTTCTTCTAAGAATTTAGAAAATTTTAAAGCTTATAGACAAAAAGTTTTTAATGGTCCTTATAAAATTTCTACCATATACGATGATAATTATCCGATAAATTTATCCTACATAGATGACAGGCCTGCTCTTTTTTATTACAAGGGGAATTTGGAAAAAGAGGACAAAAACGCCATAGCCTTTGTTGGGGCAAGAAAATGCACTGATTATGGGAAATGGGCTTGTAAAAAAATCGTAGAAGGTTTTAAGGATACAAATATTAGGACTGTATCAGGTCTTGCCTATGGCATTGATGCAATTAGCCACAAGGTAAGTCTTGAAAATAATATAAAAACTATTGGGGTAATTGGTTCAGGTCTTGATATAATTTATCCTAAAGCAAATAAGTATTTGTACGAAAAAATTGAAGAAAAAGGTGTAATTATTTCAGAATTTCCTTTAGAAACTCCACCAAATGCTTACAATTTTCCAAGAAGAAATAGAATAATTTCAGGCCTTAGCAAGGGAGTTTGTGTAATTGAAGCAAAAGAAAAATCTGGAACTATGATTACAACAAATTTCGCCCTAGATCAAGGCAGAGAAGTTTTTTGCCTACCTGGAAATATAAATTCAATTTATTCAAAAGGTTGTAATAAATTAATTCAAGAAGGCTCAAAGCTTGTGATGGATGCGTCTGATATAATTGATGAAATTGAAGATTTTAAAAATATAAATGAGAAAAAAACAAAATTAAATCTTGATGGACTTGATAAAGATACGTTAAATGTAGTAAAGTATATAATCGATAAGCCATCTTCAAATGCAGATGAGATTTCTCAAAATCTTTGTATGTCGATTGAAGAGGTAAATTATATTTTAATATTTTTAGAATTAAATGATTACATAGAAAATATGGGAAATAATGAATACGTAAGTAAAGGGGATTAAATGGCAAAAAATTTAGTAATTGTAGAATCTCCAACCAAGGCTAAGTCAATCACTAGGATGCTAGGCTCAAATTATAAGGTTAGAGCAACTTATGGACATCTTAGAGATTTGCCAAAGTCAAAACTTGGAGTTGATATAGAAGATGATTTTGAACCAAAATATATAAAAGTTCGTGGAAAGGCAAAAACAATCAATGCCTTAAAAAAAGAAGCAGAAAGCGTAGATAAAGTTTATCTTGCAACAGACCCTGATAGGGAAGGCGAGGCAATAAGCTGGCATTTGCAATATCTTTTGGGACTTGATAAAAATGAATTGAACAGAGTAGAATTTCATGAGATAACAAAAAATAATGTAAAAAATGCTATCAAAAATCCAAGAAAAATCGACCAAAATTTGGTAGATAGCCAACAAGCAAGAAGAATTATGGATAGGATAGTAGGTTATGAAATTTCTCCGATTTTGTGGAAAAGAGTAAAATCTGGTCTATCTGCAGGAAGAGTCCAATCAGTTGCTTTAAAACTAATTGTAGATAAGCAAAGGGAAATTGATTCTTTTGTTCCTGAAGAATATTGGACAATTACAGCCAAGCACAAAGAAGATAAAATTGAATTTGAATCAGAATTTTATGGGTCAAAATCCAAAAAAATGAAAATTTCAAATGAAAATGGGGCAGAAAAAATCCTAAATAGGATTGATAAGGACAAGTTTGAAGTTGTAGATATTCAAAAAACAAAAAAGAAAAGAAAACCACAAAAGCCATACACAACTTCAACTTTACAACAAGACGCCTCAAATAAATTAGGATTTTCAACAAAATATACAATGTCTCTTGCCCAACAATTATTTGAAGGAATTGATTTAGGAGATAAAGGAAGAGTCGGTCTAATTACTTATATGAGAACAGATGCCACAAGACTTTCAAACGAAATTATTGGAGAAAGTTTATCATATATTAAGGAAAAATTTGGAGAGAAATATGCATCAAAAGGAAATTCTTATTCCAAAAAATCAAAAACAAGTCAAGATGCTCACGAGGCAATAAGACCTACTTCAATTTACAATGATCCAATAAGTGTAAAAGAATATTTAACAGATCAACAATATAAACTCTACAAATTAATTTGGACAAGAGTTGTTGCAAGTCAAATGACTGACTACGAATATTTGTCAACATCTATTTCTTTTGATACAAACGGGGTAATTTTTAAAACAAATGGAAAAATAACCTTGTTTGATGGATTTATGAAAGTTTCAAATGCAAAAGAAAATGAAAATATACTTCCAGATTTAAAAAAGGGAGATATTATAAAAGCACTTGATATTAAAAAAGACCAACATTTTACAAAACCACCAGCAAATTACACAGAAGCAAGTCTTGTAAAAACTTTGGAAGAATATGGCATAGGAAGACCATCAACCTATTCATCAACAATAGCTTCAATTATTTCAAGAAATTATGTAGAATTTGAACAAAGAAAAATTCTTCCGACAAAACTTGGAATAAGAGTAAATGATTTTTTACAAGAAAGTTTTGACGACATAATAAATGTTGAATTCACAGCAAAAATGGAAGATGAGCTTGATAAAATTGCTCAAGATGAAGTTTATTGGAAAGATGTCTTGAAATCTTTTTATGAAGGATTTGAAAAAGATTTAAAACAAGTTTCAAAAGATAGGACAGATTATAAGGTAAAAGATAAAATTTTGGATGAAAAATGTCCAAAGTGTGGCCATCCGCTTGCAGAAAAACACGGAAGAAATGGAAAATTTATAGGTTGCACAAATTTCCCAGAGTGTGATTTTACAAAATCAATTATAAAAACAACAGGTGTAAAATGTCCAGAATGTGAAAATGGAGAAATAATAGAAAAAGTTTCTAAGAAGGGCAAAAGATTTTACGGCTGTTCAAATTTTCCAAAATGTGATTACGCAACATGGGATCCACCAACAGGAGAAAAATGTCCAAAATGCGGAGACCTTTTAGTTCACAAAAAAAATAGATCAACTGATGAAATAAAATGTAATTCTTGTGATTACGTTAAAGAAAAAATAAGATAAAATTTTGTATATAAAAAGCAGGCTCTTTAGCCTGCTCAGACTGTAGACAAAGTAGATGAAAAAACACAACTTCATCTACTTTTTCTATGCAATAAATGCTTAAATCAAGCCATCTATGGGTATAAATATACTA
>QWBY01008491.1_pt1 | contig 10938 bp, 8 predicted proteins | sample 1972471 | NCBI WGS metagenome assembly QWBY01 (sample SAMN09866722, study PRJNA288562) | Human gut metagenome isolate term6_stool, whole genome shotgun sequencing...
GCCGTCCGCCTCGATGATGTAGTCTATACGTACGAAGCCGTAGCAGTCTAGTAGGTGGGCGATCGTCAGCGACGTCTCCTGTACGCGCTGTGTCAGCTCCGGCGAGATGCGTGCGGGGGTTATCTCGTCGCTCTTGCCGTAGTACTTAGCGTCATAGTCGAAGAAGGTATCGTGCGCCACCACCTCTGTGACTGGTAAGGCGAAAGAGTCATCGGGAAGGATCACGCAACCGCAGGTCACCTCGGTGCCAACGATGCACTCCTCGATGAGGACATCGGGTGCCGCTGTGTAAGCGTCTGCCACGGCTGTGGAAAGTTGATTCCACTGGTCAATGCGTGTCGTGGCGATGCTGGAGCCGCCTGTGTTCGGCTTGACAAAGAGTGGCAGACGCAGACGAGACTGGATCAGCTCTTGCTCTTCGGACGAGAGTTCTCTAGTATGATTGCGGAGGCAGTGGGAGCGAGCGATGCGCAAGCCGTGATGCGCTAGATAAGCGTTGCACGCCTCCTTATTAAAGGTCAAAGCCTCGCAGAGCACTCCGCCTGTCGTGTAGGGGATGCCGAGCATATCTAGGTAACCCTGTAGGAGGCCATCCTCTCCAGGGGTGCCGTGGATGGTAATGTAAGCTAGTGCGAAGGTTACTTCGGCCGTACCAAAGCGTGCAACTAGCGCATGATCTATCGTTCCAGCCTTCCCCTCAGCATCGGTCACGCTCCATGCGTCTCTGGTGATGGTGACTAGGTAAGGGGTGAAGAGGGTTTGATCGATCTGCTTGAGGATCGTCTGGGCACTACGCTGCGAGACCTCCGCCTCGCCAGAGTATCCGCCACAGATGATCGCAGAGTTCGAGCGGTGCCACATAGCGTCTCCACTTGTCTATGAGCTGCCTCATATCGTCGGGTAGTGGTGCCGAGAAGTGCATCCGCTCACCCGTCGTGGGGTGGTCGAAGGCGAGGGTCTCAGCGTGCAATGCTTGGCGGGGGCAGATCTTGAGACAGTTATTGACAAACTGCTGGTAGGAGCTGGTGCGCTGTCCCCACAGGATCTGGTCACCGCCATAGCGCTCATCACCAAAGAGCGGGTGGTCGATAGACTTCATGTGAGCACGTATCTGATGGGTTCGCCCCGTCTCCAGTTCACACGCTATGAGTGTCACAAAGCCCAGTCGCTCTAGCTGCGTGTAGTGGGTCACGGCCGGCTTGCCTATCTCACTCGTCGGGGGATAGACGGTCATACGAGTACGGTCCCGCGGGTCACGAGCTATATTGCCCTCGATCGTCCCTTGTGGCTGGTCAAGCTTGCCCCAGACGAGTGCTTGATAGCGTCGTCCCGTAGTCTTGAGGAAGAACTGTCTTGCTAGTCGTATCTTAGCCTCCGTACGTTTTGCCACTAGAAGTAGCCCACTGGTGTCTTTGTCAATGCGGTGCACCAGTCCTACGGAAGCATCGTTCGGATCGTAGAGTGGGTCGTTACGTAAGTAGTAAGCGAGGGCGTGGACGAGTGTGCCACTATAGTTGCCGTGACCTGGGTGTACGACCATACCCGCAGGTTTATTGACCACCAGCAGCTGATCGTCCTCATAGACTATGTCAAGCGGTATATCCTCCGGCGTGATCGACCAGTCCTGCTTCGGATGCGCCAGCATCATTGTGATGGTCTCCAGCGGCTTGACCTTGTAGTTGCTCTTGACTGGCTCGCCATCCACCCAGATGAGTCCCGCCTTGGCGGCAAGCTGTATGCGATGGCGCGAAGTGTGTGGCATGCGATCCACTAGGAAGCGGTCGATGCGTAGCGGAGTTTGTCCAGGATCTACCTGCACACGGTAATGCTCGTAGAGCTCCTCACCGTGTGCCCCTGCGACCCACTGATCCTCCTCGTCAGTAGCGATGAGGTCAGCCTCTAGCTCCTGCTCCTCGAGGGGAAGTGACTCCCTATCGGGATTACATCCAGGACTCATCTTCATCAGGCTCTAGAATGTGTTTCGTCGAGTCGGTGGGTAGGACTTGTCCACCCGTTCCCGTGATCGAGTCGTAAGGCGCGAAGGCGCCATGAGGTATGCTGTCACTAGTAGCCACAGAGACTAGGAGTATGAGCGGCGTGGCGAGCGGTATGCGTGTACCAGGTGCAAGGGTCTGCCCTGAGGGCAGCTGCACGCCCATGACTAGGTCGTCAAAGGATCCTGCTACGTAACTAGGGGTGATGTTTTCGAAACCTAGGCTGACGAGACGTGCTCGTGCTTGTCGCTCAGACACATCGACAAGCGAGGGGATGATGCCGTTGCGAGGAGAGGAGGCGTTGAGCGTGAGGAAGATGATACGTCCCGCTTTGACCCGACTACCCGCCTTAGGGCTTAAATCATAGACAGCCCCCTTGGGTACTTCTGTCGTGTAGACTGAGTCGATCACCTCGTAGCGCAGGTCAGCTTTGTCCAGGAGCTGCACCGCCTCGCTCGCAGGGAGACCATATATATTAGGTATCTCGACAGATGATCCGTGGCGTGTGAAAAGGTTCATCCAGACGAGCGCCAGGACGACGATGATGACTGACGCTAGGATCATCAGACCAATGTGAATCAAAAGAGAAGGACGTCGCATAGGGTATATCTATTAGCAGAGACTATGCAAAGGTAACGATAATTTGATAGTGTCGCATCATCAAGGTAAAGGTATCAGACGATTGCCACGTGGAAAATGTCAAATCTCCACGTGGCTATTTTTTATTTTCTACGTGGACGAGAAAAAAATCTTCGGAAGTTTCATTTGATTCCTCCGAAGTTCCGTTTCTCGCCTACGTGGAGAATTTTCTTTTCTCACGTGGAGATTTTGGATTTCCTACGTGGGGATTGACTGAAAGGGTAGATCAGCGAGATATAAGTGGAGTGGGGCGTGTTCGTTCGGTGGAGGAGTTGTTGATTACCAAGATTTTTGTACCTTTGTCGTCAGCTTTGCGTAATCTCTGACAGGAAGAGAGACCGTGGCACTAGATCTAGGTCTCGTCAGTCGCCTGTGTATATTACGTTTAGCTCATAGCTAATCAAAAAAGTAATACATCATTATTATGGACTTTATCAAGCTAGTCGAAGAAGACTTTCAGAGCGGCAAGCAACTACCTAAGTTTGCCCCCGGTGACACGATCGTCGTGGACTACCGTATTAAGGAGGGTAACAAGGAGCGTATCCAGAAGTTTCGTGGTACGGTCATCCGCGCATTCGTGAGCGTCGTACGCTATCAGCTAGCGTTAAGTAGTAAGTTAGCTCAAAGACAAATAAAGAGAGGCATCCCAATGCGGGGTGCCTCTCTTTATTTATTAGAGGTTAGAGAGCTTCGGAAGCTTCGGAATTGTCGAAGGAACCCCGACGGGGACGGGATCCCCGGGCTAGTTATGTGGTAGCTCTGCTGCGACTTTGCCTAGCTCCTCCTCGAGGTCGAAGGGTATATGCTCACCACGTTCGAAGGAAGCAAAGATCTCACTGTTGAGACTCTTATACTCTGGGATCGCCTGCTTGAGAAGGTAGACGACTCCATCGACATTTCCCTGGTGTGCCAACTGTCGGAAGAGCAGCACCATGCGGTGGATCCGCTCGAACGACTCCTTACGGGTCTGTACGATGTGAATCTTATTGTGTGCCGTGGGGAGGTCTTTCTCCTTGTCGTGGATGGTCTCCTCGTAGAGCTTCTCCCCAGGTCGCAGACCCGTGTAGACGATCTTGATGTCCTTATCAGGCTCGTAGCCTGCTAGGCGTATCATACGCTCAGCGAGGTCGGCAATCTTGACGAGATCACCCATGTCAAAGACAAAGACCTCTCCTCCATGCGAGAGCATGCTGGCTTCCAAGACGAGTTGACTAGCCTCTGGAATAGTCATGAAGTAGCGCTCGATACCCGGATCGGTGACGGTGAGAGGACCTCCACGCTGTAGCTGACGCTTGAAGGTGGGGATGACGGAACCCGCCGAGTTAAGGACATTGCCGAAGCGTGTCGTCGCAAAGCGTGTCGGCACGGTCGTCTGCACCTCTCCTCGTTTGATCGCTAGGTCTAAGCTCTGGACGATCATTTCGCAGAAACGCTTCGTAGCTCCCATGACGCTACTGGGGTTGACTGCCTTGTCTGTCGATAGCATAACCATCTGATCGACACCATACTCGAGACATTTGCTCGCTATGTTGAAGGTGCCAACGATATTGGTGGCAACCGCCTCACATGGGTTTTCCTCCATGAGTGGTACATGCTTGTAGGCTGCTGCGTGAAAGACCTTGTCGGGGTGGAACTTGCGCATGACAAAGTCTAGTCGCTGAGGATTGCGTATGTCTCCCATGACATAGGCGAAGCGTCCATTCGGATAGCAGCGCTGTAGCTCTAGTCGCAGCTCGTGCATCGGTGTCTCCGCTATGTCAAAGAGCACGATCTGTTGAGGCTCTAGGCGAGCGAGCTGACGGACGATCTCGCTACCAATAGAGCCTGTAGCACCGGTCACGAGGATCGTCTTGTCGTGTAGTGCCTCCGATATGGGCTTCATGTTGAGGAAGATGGATTCACGACCTAGTATATCTTCTATCTGTATCTCCTCGATGGGTGGACGACTATCTACGTTGAGTATGCGTCGTGGCTCTTGATCAACTAAGAGACGAATCTTGCGATCTATGCAGATCGATGCAAAGGAGGCATTCTCGTGCAGCACATCGTAACCAGAGAAGAGGAGTACGGAGACGTGATGCTTCTCTAGTAGTGCGGAGAAGCTGTCGGTGTCTGGAGTGTAGAAGATTGGTTTGCCACCGACGGTCATGTTTTTGGCAGGTTGTTCGGGCTCTACGAATCCTATGACATAGAGCCCTTTGTCCTGATAAGAGTTGGAGAGCTTCTCCGCAAGCTGTGAGGATCTATCGTTGACTCCAAAGATGAGAGCGGGTGTGCGACTGATTGCCGAGGGAGCTCCATTGACAAAGCTCCAAACAAATTGTACGACGATCCTGAAGCCCGTCAAAAATAAGAGTGTGAAGAATGTGTCTAATGCAAAGTATAGCACGCCAAAGAGCCATCCTCTAGACAGAATGCCCGAGATTAGCCCCAGAACGAACGCTTTGCTCAGTGATAACCATAGATAGTTAAAGCCATTAGAGAAAGTGCGGATGCGGATTATCCCCTTGTAAACGGGAAAGATGAGCAGTACAATCAGCGAAACGACTCCCGAAAGTCCCAAAAAAGAAAGGGTAGGGTGTGTCAGTCCTGTGTACTCTATGATAGTCTCATGGAAGTAAATCCCCGTGAGCGTAAGAAGCGTGTAGCTAGCTATAAAGACAGCAGACAGCGAGGCTATGATGCTCAAGAGCAAGTCAATGAGCGCAATAATGCGGTAGTTGACATAACGACTACCTAGACATTTACGTAAGAACTCTTTTGTTTTCACAGTAACCAAGCTTCTATTAGTTTTGCGGGGGGGGGGGGGGCGGAATATACTAATTTTCTATGTGAATTTACTACATAAATTGCTCTAGATGTTTATTATTCGCGTGTAGCTACTAGTGTTTGGTTGTTGCTCATGAGTGCACGTATAGGCTCTTCGTACCGAGCGTAAGTTTTAGCGGAGGAGATCGTCTTGCGGAAGAAATCTATCCGATGAGTATCAGTGCCTACAAAGTTATAGAACCCACGCTCGAGGAGCTGCTGAGCTCGCTTCTGAACCTGCTCTCCGTACATTCCAGTGAGACTGAAAAGGTTGAGTTGGAAAGCACAACCAGCACCTCTCAAGCGACTATACGCTCCATCGCTCATATAGAGGTATCGCTCAGGATGAGCTAGCATTGGGATCGCACCTGCCGAGATGACAAGCTGAATGAGCCGGTAGAGGTCTAGGGGAGCACCTATAAACGAAGTCTCCACGAGCAAGAACTTGCTACTTCCCAGAGTGAGCAGTGGCTTGGATAGCTGTGCCTCAAAGCCTTCGTCCATCATATATTCAGCTCCGAGCGTGAGCGGTACTCCTAGATCCGATAGATCAGGGAGCAGTCGCTCTACTTCTTGCTGGAGTGTATTGCTATCGTTGTGTGGGTAGCGCCTGTAGATATGTGGTGTGGTGATGATGCGCTGAATGCCGATAGAGTGCATTGTCTCGATCAGTTGGCGGGTTTCATCTAGCGAACGGCTGCCGTCATCAACTGCAGGAACAAGGTGACAGTGTATGTCTGTCATTCCTTCGAGCCACCCCGCAGCGATGATGTCTACAGTCCTATTTCTTGTCCACCACATATAGCTCCCTTAGTCTGAACTAAACTAATTAATTAGACTTGCTATCATGCTCGCTTTCGCTGCCGTAACCGTAACCATAACCATAACCGTAGCCGTAACCGTAACCGTAACCATAGCCATAAGAAGAGGCTCCGACACCAGCATCATTGACTACGATGCTAAGCCCTTTGAGCAAACGCTCTCGGTAGAGGGTCTCCAGCTCAGGTAGCAAGCGACGTGGCAGGTGGTTCTCACGTGCGATCATAATTGTAATGTCTGCAAGTGGGCTGATTACACGAGTATCTGCAAGATTGAGCACGGGAATGGTATCCAATACTATATAGTCAAACTGTTTGTCGGCATAGTCTAGCAGGGCTTCAAAGCGAGGAGACATAAACAGTTCTGTAGGATTGGGTGGTATAGGACCACTTGGGGTGAAGAAGAGACTATCCGCAACAGTGGTTGGACAGATAATCTTCTGTGGATCCACCTTGCTGTCAGATAGGTAAGTGGATAGACCATCCAGCCCCGATCGATGCATACCAATAGCCTTAGATAGCGTGTTCTTGCGCAGGTCGCAATCTATCAGCAATACGCGACTGCCAGCTTGAGCTAAGCTTAACGCTAGATTGGAGGAGGAGAAAGTCTTCCCTGATCCCGGTATCGCAGAGGTGATCATAATGCGTTTGACTTGCTGTGTACTATTGGGCGTCAGGAAAGATATGTTGGAGCGTACGACTGTGAAAGCCTCGGAGACTACACTGCGCCTGTGATGCCCGACGATGAACATACGAGCTGCTTGGTCTATGATCTCGTTTCGCTCCTTACTGCTTAGTCCTACAAGCTGATCTTTGATCTGCTCCTCGACCTGCTTGATATGCTTCTTGGATGCTTTGTAGTGGGGGATCTCACCTAGCACGGGGATTGAGGTGTAACGCTCTATGTCTACCTTCCCTCGTATCTTATTATTGGCGATACCACGTATGTATAGTATGCCCATTGGAATCAGCAGACCAAGCAACCCAGCGGCCAGCATGATGATAGGAGCACGAGGGCTAACAGGCTCAGTAGGTCCTGTAGGCGTTTGGATGAGACGTGCGTTTGACTCGGCAGCCTCGATAGAGAGTGCGTTTTGCTCTCGTACGTTGAGGAGGAAGAGGTAGAGCTCCTCCTTGATCTTTTGCTGTCGGTAGATACTTCCTACGATGCGCTCCTGCATAGGCACAGAGGTGATGCGACCCTTATAGCTGGACTGCTCGGAGAGAATACCTTGACGCTCCACTTCGAGTGTAGATATGAGGTTATCTATGGAAGTGATGATAGAGAGTCTCTGTGCTGCGAGCTGTGTGTTAAGTTCCTGAACGAGCGGGTTCTGGCTACTAGAGTTAGCTTGTAGCTGGTCACGCTTGAGTAGAAACTCGTTGTACTTAGCGATAGCCGCTTCGATGGAAGGGGAGGCAATGCCCACATTAGCTGGAATGAGAGACTCCATTTGATTCTTGTCCTTAAGGTGCCCTCGGACAAACTGAGCGATGGAGATACTATTGTTCAGTTCGACTAGTCGTGTCTTGACTTCAGAGCTTCCCTTAATGTACTCCTGTGCTTCGGCCTGTATATCGGCAATCTGCTGGGACTGCTTGAAGTCTTCGATCTCAGCATCGACCTGTCCCAGCTCGGAACTGATGATAGCTAGACGATCATCGACAAAGCGCTGGGTACTCTCCGCTATCTTGACTTTGTCAGAGCGCTCTAGCTCTGTGTAAACAAGGATGAGCGTGGAGAGAAAGTCCTCAGCAAGTAGAGGATTGCCCGCCTGTATGGTGAGCTTGATGACGGATGCGTCTTTCTGCTGAAGGGATACCTGAAGAGCCTTCATGTAGTTGCGCACGACAGCATTGAAGTTGTCTTTTTGCACCTTCAGCACTTCATAGTTTGGAAAGTTGCTGTAGTACGGTGTAGCCTCTACAACAACCTTGCCAATGGGGGTGGCTATGGTATCTCCTAGAGTAGCAGCGATAGGCTCTTGAACTTTGCCAATCAGTGAGCTCTTGATATCGTAGAGGATCACTTGATTGTGCGCCTCTTTGTCAGACTTGATACGGAGGGAAATCTTTTCGTCAGGGTCTGCATTGACAAAGCGGATAGATACGGGCGACTGCTTGTAGAGATCTTTCTCTCGCAACCCCGCATCATAATGATACTGTACATCTAGTCCGAGACGACGGACGGTCTCGCTGACGACACGCTCGGTCCCTAAGATTATGATCTGGTTGGAGACATCATCACTGTAGGAGTGCTTGTCCCCTGTAAACTGCGCTAGCCTCTCTATGGCGGAGTTGATCGAAGTTTCGCTCTTGATCAAGAGACTCGCAGATCGACTGTATTGATGGGAAGAGGACTTGATGTAGAGAAATCCTAGAGCGAGACAAACGAGGAACGATAGAAGTATAAATAGCCAGTTGGCCTTGAGGATCATCAGAATATCTCGTAAGGAGAATGTGCTGACCTCCTCGGAGGAGCGTATAGGTTCCTGCTGGGTAGAAGCTGTTTGATATTCCATTCTAATAAACCGTGCTGAGTGTAGAAGTTAGAGCTAGAAGTGCTTACTTCTTCTGGCTAGCTATAATCGTGACGATAAAGGTGGTCAGAGAGGTTGCCGTGCTGACGATGCTTAGCCAAGTCCCCACATTGTTGTTGGGGTTGATGCTAGCTGTCTGAGCTTTGGCATTGTTTGGCTCCACATAGACGATGTCTCCCTGACGGAGGAAGTAACAGGGAGATTCAAATATATTGTTGCTACGTAGATCGTGTGCGATGATGTATCGCTCTCCATTGATCTCTCGTATGACCAGTACGTTGTCTCTGCGTCCTTGTATCGTTAGGTCACCTGCCATAGCGATTGCGTCTAAGATGGAGACCTGATCACTCACCATAGGGAAGCGACCTGGACGAGCCACTTCGCCTAGTACAGATATCTGTGCATTGAGTAGAGAGACCGTAACGGTGGCATCGTTGAGAAGACCTTGATCACGGAGCGCTGTAGCGATCTTATTATTTAGCTCATTGCGGGTTAGTCCCTCTGCCTTAATTCGACCTAAAGTTGGGAATGTTACGTAGCCCTCATCGTCCACAAGATAGCCCTGCTGGGTATTAGCTGCTGAAATGCCGAAAGCACTATAGTAACCGACCATTGGAAGGTTGAAGGGATCAGAGAGCTCTCGATTCTTGGAGTTGACGGTGATACCGAGCATATCACCCTTAGCAATATGTAGGACAGGCACACTGTACTGGCTCTGGGAGCCTATGGAGGCATCTTGTAGGTAGACAACATCTTTGCGTGATGCACAAGAGGTCGTTATAAGACAGAGTGTCGCTACCAGAAGAACTCCAAAGAAGGGTGTGTTAAGGCGAACTAAAGATTTCATTCTTAAGTAGATGCGTTATATTGTTTGCTTAGAGAGCTCGCTCCAAAAGAGGCAAAGCCCCCCTTTTTTCTTGTTTGAAAGCTTCTCCCTTCGGATAGTTACTATAGATTAGTCATTTAGCAGAGGCAAAGATACGTATAAAAAGTGATTCAAGAAACTCTTCTTGCCACGAGATATGCACACCCTTATCTTAAGGCATTCTTTATAAAGTCCATAGAGTCCGTTCGATGTTGTAACATTTTCTGTGCTATAGCCTGTACATCGTAGCGCTCAGGCGAGCTAACCAACTCATAGGCTCCTTCTTGTTGACTCTCCAAACCGAAGGTCTTGATAAGCGTGTCAAAGCGACTGCAACCACCATGGTTATTGACGATAGCAACAAAAGGCTTGCCAAAGATGAGTGAGAAGGCCACACCGTGAAAGGAGTCTGTCACCACATACTGGGCGTTGAGAATCCCCTCGAGCCACGCCTCTACGGGAGGTAAGATGCACTCCTCCAGGCTCTCGCCGCGTGCGGTCCAGTGCCGCCACGGAGAGAAGAGCTGGTAGGTAGTATGCTGCGACTGCGCTATCTGCTGAGCGAGCGCCTCCTTGTGTGGTGTATCGGTATCACGCACCGAAATCGCTACAAAGCGACTTAGTAAGTCGCTATAACGAGCCGTTCGCTCGGGAGCAATATCGATCGGATCTACGCCAAAGGAAGCAGCATAGGCGATGCGTCGCACGGGGCCTGACTCGGGAATAAAGCGAAAGAAGTAGTCGTCGAGCATCGGGACAAACGCTTGTCGCCACACCTGATCACTTCCCACGATATAAGCATGAGCGGGCTGCTGGCGGTAGTACTTCCGTAGCTCTTTGTCACTGCGGAGTCGTGGTGAGAGCGTGATGTGCTGCTGTACGAAGCGTGATGTGTGCTGCTGTATGATACGTCCCGCTTTTCTAGACTGGTCGTAGGGGATCTGTTTTAGTGCTAAGAGTCGTGACTTAGCCCATCGCCTTAGTGGAGATCGCCGGTCGAAGGGGATGTCTAGCGTCACAGGCTCATACCCCATCTTACGCAAGGCTTGCTGCAATGCATACGCCTGCATGATACCGCCATAGTTAGCTCCTAGGGGGTGTGTCAGTATATGGATCCGTTTTGTCGTCATTTTATTTGGTCAAGTCAGTCGTTTGGAGCCTGCCGCCGCTTAGAAAGATGCAGATAGCCCTTGACGAGTCGCTTCTCTTCGCCTGTCAGTGAGAGTGTTAGGATCACTACGGCACATAGCCCTCCGAGTAAGATAGAGGCTACC
>QWBY01002362.1_pt1 | contig 10916 bp, 12 predicted proteins | sample 1972471 | NCBI WGS metagenome assembly QWBY01 (sample SAMN09866722, study PRJNA288562) | Human gut metagenome isolate term6_stool, whole genome shotgun sequencing...
CTTATAATTTTATTCCACAAGATATGGGAGAAGTTCATCCAAACACAGTAAAAATTGTTCTTTACTACCCAGACGGCCATGAATTTAAATTGAGAGGCTCATCAATTGGTGGCGGAAATATTATGATAAATCAAATAATGGATAATGAAGTAGAATATAATGGAAAAAATCCTACAATTATTTGTACCTATCCTGAACAAAAAGGAATGATAGCTTTCATTTCAAATGTTTTGTTTGACCACAATTATAATATTAAAAATATGAAAACTATAAACAAGGGCAACACAATTATGCTAATTGTAGAATTAGATCAAGATTTGGAAGAAGAAGTTTACAAAGAAATTGAAGCCGGCAAGAATTTTGAATTTATAAAATATTTGGGGTAATTTATGAAAACAACAATGGAATATATTAAAAATAGATTAAAAGAAGAAAACAAGGAAGTTTGGGAGCTTGCGCTTGAAGATGAAATGGAGCTAACAGGAAAATCAAAAGAAGAAGTTTTTGACTTATTACAAAAATCTCTTGATGTTATGAAAGAATCTTCACAAAAAGCTCTTGATAAAAAATTAATGTCAATGACAAAAATGACTGGTGGAAATGCAAAATCAATGAACAATTATTTTCTATCAGAAGATACAATAATGGGAGATTTGCCAACAAAGGCAATGGCTATGGCTTTTTCTACATCAGAAGTTAATGCATCAATGGGAAAAATCGTAGCAAGCCCAACAGCAGGATCTGCAGGAATTGTTCCAGCAAGTTTAATGGCAATGCGCGAAAAATATGGATATTCTGATGAAGAGTTGATAAAAGCGATTCTCGTTGCAACAGAATTTGGACAAATTATTGCTGACAATGCAACATTTGCTGGAGCTGAGGGTGGATGTCAAGCGGAATGCGGTTCTGCAGCAGCCATGTGTGCAGCTGCAATTTGTTATTTGAGAGGATGTGACATTGACGTGATGGAAGATGCAGCATCAATTGCACTTTTATCAATCATGGGACTTGTGTGCGATCCAATAGGAGGAATGGTAGAATTTCCTTGCAATATTAGAAACGCATCAGGAGTTATAAATGCACTTTCTGCAGCTGATATGGCGATTGCTGGAGTAAAAGTTTTGGTAACATTTGATGAAACAGTAGACGCATTAAAAGAAGTAGGCGATGCCCTTCCAGCAAGCCTAAGAGAAACAGGCGAAGGCGGAGTTGCAGCTTGTCCATCAGCTATAAGATTAAAAAGAAAATATATAGACAAAGAAGAAGACTAAAATTTTTAAATAAAAATCTCAAAGAAAAAATAAAGCTATTTTACAAAAAAAGTAAAATAGCTTTATTTTTTATCATCTTCATCATCTTTTTCATCTTTTAAATTAAATTTTTTTCTCATGTGGTGTCTTAAAATTAAAAGTAAAAGGATAAAATATAGGATTGTAAAAAGAATTAGAAGGATTACGCATATATTTCTTTTTATTTTGAAATACAAAATTATTGGATAAATTATGCCAAATAAAATTACGCCGATTATTATTGAAAGATTTCCTGCAAAATTATTTCCGTATTCCCAACATTCTTTATTGTAACAAACTTCCCAAATGTGAAAGCCAACTCTCATTTTTGGATAGTCTGTGTGAAATTTTTTGAAAAATATTCCTACATAAATTGAAAAGAATAATAAAAGCACATCGCCAACTATTAAATTTCCCAAATTATCACCCTTTCTTTGAATTATTACTAGATAAAATATACCCCAATTGATATAAATTGAAAAATATTTACTTTTTGCATACAATATTAATAGACTTTATAAGTTTATAATGAAGAAATGTTAAGTTAGTTAAAGAGGTGATTCAATGAAAATTTTAATTACATCTGATTGGTATGATCCTGTCGTCAATGGTGTAGTAAGATCAATTTTAAATTTAAAATCCTATCTAGAAGATAGGGGATTTGATGTAAAAGTTTTAACCCTCTCAAATTCAACTGAAAGTTATAAAAAAGGAAATGTTTATTATATAGGAAGTCTTGGTGCAGGGAAAATTTATCCAGAGGCAAGGATTTCTGCAACTTTAAGAAATAAATTTATTAAAGAAATAAAAGATTGGAAACCAGATATTGTCCATTCACAATGCGAATTTTCTACTTTTATGATGGCTACAAAAATTGCCAAAAAAACATCTTGTCCCTTAGTTCACACCTATCATACAATTTATGAAGACTATACTCATTATTTTTCTCCATCAAAAAAGGTGGGCAAAAAAATGATTTCGGTTTTTTCAAAAGCAATTGCCTATAGGGTTGAAATGATTATTGTTCCAAGCGAAAAAACTAGAGAAATTTTAAAATCTTATGATATTGAGGATGAGAAAATAAAAATAATTCCTACTGGCATAGAAATGCCAGAAAAATTGGAAGATAAAAATAAAATTAGAGATTATTATGGATTTGATGCAAGCGATAAAATAATTCTTTATTTGGGTAGGCTTGCCGAAGAAAAAAATATTGAGGAATTAATTGATTATTACGAAAGGCTTGATATAGAAAAATTAAAATTTATTCTTGTTGGAGGCGGACCTTATTTAAAAGATTTGAAATCTTATGCAAAAAATATTGATAAAAAAATTTATTTTGCTGGCATGGTTAAGCCTTTTGAAGTAAATAATTATTATAGAATGGCAGATGCTTTTGTTTCTGCAAGCAAGTCCGAAACTCAAGGACTTACTTATTATGAGGCGATGAGCAATGGCACTCCTGCGATTTGTAGAAAAGATTACTGCCTTGATAAGGTAATAATTGATGATTTTAATGGCTACCAATATGAAAATTTTTCTGATTTTAAAAAATATTTGGAAATGATTTTTATTGATAAAGAGAAAAAGGATAAGCTTTCAAAAAACGCAAGAAAATATGCTTTGGAAAATTTTTCTATAGATTCTTTTGGCGAAAATTGCGAAAAATTATATAAAGAAGCAATCAAAAAAGGTAGGACACATGAAAATTCTTATTTATAATGAAGATTATCAAACTGTAAAAGAATCTGGCGTTGGAAAAGCAATAGACCATCAAAAAAAGGCTTTGGATCTGGTTGGAGTTTCATATACCTTAAATCCAGATGACTATTATGATATTTGCCACATAAATACAGTTTTTCCAAAGTCTGCTTTTTTTGCAAATAAGGCGAAAAAATCTGGCAAAAAAGTTGTCTATCATGGGCATTCCACCAAAGAAGATTTTAAAAATTCTTTTATCCTATCAAATGAACTTGCGCCATTTTTCAAAAAATGGCTTATACACTGTTATAAAAAAGGAGATTTGATTTTAACACCAACACAATATTCCAAAAATATTTTGGATTCATATAAGATTGGAAAAGAAATTAAAGTAGTATCAAACGGCGTTGACCTGGATTTTTGGAAGAAAAAAGAAAATGACAGGGAAAATTTTTACCAAAGATATAAGCTTGATAAAAATAAAAAATCAATCATTTCAGTTGGTCTATTTATAGAAAGAAAAGGAATTTTAGATTTCGTAGATCTTGCAAAAAAACTTCCCCAATACGAATTTGTGTGGTTTGGAGAATTGAAATTGAGCTTAGTGCCAGAAAAAATCAAAAAAGCTGTCAAAACAGATTTGAAAAATTTGCATTTTCCAGGATATGTTAGCCAAGAATTATTGCGAGAAGCCTACTCAGGATCAGACCTTTATATATTTCCAACATTTGAAGAAACCGAAGGAATAGTTTTGCTAGAGGCCCTTGCAACAAAAGCCGACACAATAATTAGAGATATAGAAATTTATAAAAATCTAAAAGATGGAAAAGAAATTTATAAAGCGAAAGACAAAAAAGAATTTTACAAAAAAATAAAATTGATTTTGGAAGGAAAGTATCCTTCACTAAAAGAAGAAGGCTACAAGCTCGCCCAAGAAAAATCCATAGAAAATATAGGCTTGAAACTAAAAAAATATTACCAAGACCTATTAGAAAGAGAAGAAAAATGAGAAGTGTAATAAAATTTATAAGCTATGCCCTTTTGATTATCTTACTACCAAGTTTTGTCATGCTATTTGTGACAAGCCTTGATACAAGTAATTTTATGTTAATTTTTTTAGGACAAATTTTAGTTTTTCTAATATTATTAAGTTTTTATTTTCTAATTAGAAAAAATACAAAAAAATACGAAGATAAAACAAAAAAAGAAATTGAAAACGAAAAAAATATAGAAAAATTAAAAAAATTAAGAAATGAAAAAATTTCATACAAATCAAAAGCAAATATAACAAAACAAATAATAGACATATCCTATTCAAAAGAAGAATGCGAAAACCTTAAAAAATTCACATCAACCTACGACGATATGATTTTTTATTATTCAGCCCTTATAAAAAATGAGAGAGATGATAGAAAAAATTACAAGCAAAAAAGAGATAATTTTATAAAAAGATACAAAAATAGACATTTTATTTTCCCAGATTACAAAGAAAATTTAAAAACTTCAATAAAATGGATAGGAGTATTTTTAATTTTTTCCCTAATTTCATATTTAAATCCATTCAAATTCATAAAAAATCAAGAAATTTATGGGATATTAGTATTATTAAATTTCACTTTCAATCTAGCACTTGTAGTAAATACAATTATTTGGATCCTAAGAATCTTGAAAAGTTACTGGGCAAAAGATTTATTTAATATTTAAATATTAGAATTATATTTTTGTTTAAAAAATCAAAATTGAATTTATTGATTTATAGGAATATAATTTATGTACATTGTTATGTTCAATTCACATAGATTTATGCTATGGTATTTATATATAAATATTTTTAATAGTGGGAGATTATTTTAATGCAGTTTAATTCTTTTATTTTTATATTGCTTTTTTTGCCATTAGTTATTATGGCTTATTTTATAGGGAATAAAATCAATAAAACAGTTGGTAAAATAGTCATTATTTTGGCAAGTGCTATATTTTATTCGTATTATGATTTATCAGTTTCTACTGTTCTTGCGATAAGTTTACTTATAAATTATTTTTTTGTTATAGTTATTAAAAATTGTAAAAAATGGAAAAGAGCATTTGTTGTTTTCCCTATAATTATAAATATATGTTTGTTGCTATATTTTAAGTATTTGAATTTCGCAATAAATAATATAAATTTGATTTTTGGTCGAGAATTTGCATTAAAAGAATTAACTATGCCACTAGGAATTAGTTTTTTTACATTTCAACAAATTGCTTATATAGTTTCATCATATAGAGAAGAAATAGAGCAGACATCCTTCATAGATTATCTTGCATATATTTTATATTTTCCAAAAATATTAATGGGACCCTTAATTGAACCTGTTGACTTTATTCAACAATTTAATAATGAAAAATTGAAAACTTTTAATCTTGATAATTTAGCTAGTGGAATAAAGATATTTAGTTTTGGTCTTTTTAAAAAGATGATGATAGCTGATGTTTTTTCTAAAGCTGTCTCTTGGGGATATGCAAATATTGATAATACCACATCGATGGATTGGATTTTAATATCGATTTTTTATACATTTGAAATATATTTTGATTTTAGCGGATATAGTGATATGGCAGTAGGAGTTTCTTCTATGTTTAATATAAGCTTACCAATAAATTTTGATTCGCCATATAAAGCCTTATCTGTTAGGGATTTTTGGAAGCGTTGGCACATATCTCTAACTAAATTTTTTACAAAATATATTTATATTCCTCTTGGAGGAAGTAAAAAAGGAAAAGTTTTGACATACATAAATACTCTGCTTGTATTTATAATTAGCGGTATTTGGCATGGTGCAAATTGGACATTTATACTATGGGGATTAATTTATGGAATACTTATGGTATTAGATCGTATTTTTGAAAAAATCGAAAGCAAAATATTTGAACCAGTAAGATGGTTCTTTACTTTTAATATTATTAATTTTTTATGGCTTTTATTTAGATCCGATACAATAAATATGTGGATTCAATTAATAAAAAGAATTATAAGTTTTCAAGATACGTCTATTAGTCAAGGCTTGATAGACAACTTTGTAATGTCAGAATCGAAATTTATTCAATCTATTTTTCATTTAGATAAGTTTGCTAATAACATTAGAGGATTTTGGTTATTAGTTTATTTAATAATTTCATTTTTTGTTTGTCTAATACCTGAAAACAATTATAAAAATTATAAAAGTTTATCGTTTGTGTCTATGATATTTTCTGCAATCTTATTTATTTGGGCGTTTATTTGCTTAAGTGGGGAATCTGTATTTGTGTATTTTAATTTTTAGGATGTGATTATATGAAATCGAAAAATTGGATAATAGGATGGGGAGTAGTTGTTTCAATATTTCTTTCTATAATTTGTATATTAGTAATAAAAATAGATCCATATTTTCATTACCATAAACCAGATTTGAATAAATATTATTATTCATTAGACAACCAAAGAAGTCAAAATAATGGAGTAATAAAAAATTTTGATTATGACGCACTTATTACTGGCTCATCAATGACAGAAAATTTTAAAACTTCTGAAATGGATCATATATTTGCTGTAAAATCAATAAAAGTTCCTTTTTCGGGTGGTACTTATAAAGAAATAAATGATAATCTTGTTTTTGCATTAGAAAATAATCTTAAATTAAAAACTATAGTTAGAAGTTTAGATTACAGCAAAATATTCGATGATAAAGATTTAATGAGAACTGATCTTGGAGAATATCCTACATATCTATATGATTCAAATCCAGTAAATGATGTAAGGTATTTATTTAATAAAGATGTTGTTTTTGGAAGAATTTACCCAATGATATCAAATAAAAGTGAAACGAATTTTAAACCAGGCATAACATCATTTGATGATTATGCTAGTTGGCAAAAAAATTATACATTTGGAAAAAATTCTGTAATTCCTAACGGTATAAAATCAATTGAAAAATCTAAACCTGTGCATTTAACCAATGAAGAAAAACAAACTATAAATGAAAATATTGCACAAAATGTAACGTCACTTGCGGCAAAATATCCTGATGTCAATTTTTATTATTTTTTTCCGCCTTATAGCGCGGTATTTTGGAATGATTTAAACAATGATGGAACTATTCATAAACAAATAGAAGCGGAATCTTATGCTATTGAATTAATTTTAAAATATCCTAACATTCATTTGTATTCTTTTAATATGCTTACAGATATAACTACTGATTTAAATAATTATAAGGATTCTACACATTATGGTCAGTGGATAAATAGTTTGATGCTTAGATATATGAAAAATAATAAGTGCTTATTGACAAAAGAAAATTATCGAAGTTATTTAGATGAAGAACTTAAATTTTATACGTCTTTTGATTATTCTAGTCTTAACGATCAAATTGATTACGAAGATGATTTATATAAGGCAGATATTGTCGATAAAAATTATTAGATTGTAATTGATTTTTTAGAATAAATTAAATTTGATTATTAAAAAAGGTTTAATATATATGTGAATCGTTTTAATTAAGAAGTGATACTTAATTAAGACGATTTTTTTGTTTTTATTATTGCAAAGTTAAAATGAATATATCAAAATTAATTTTTAATTTAATTAATAAAATGAATTTAAATATTAAAAAAATTAAAAACGAGCTTTACAAAAATTAAAATGGTGGTATACTTATTTTATAAAGGAGGCGGGTTTTGATTAATAAATGTCCTAATTGTGGTGGTGACTTGGTTATCACTTCTTATAAATGTAATTCATGTTTTACTGAAGTTAGTGGAGAATTTGAAATGGGTAAGTTTCAAAGACTTGATATTGAGGATTTGGAATTTATTGAGCTTTTTTTGCAAAAGCGTGGCAGTATAAAAGATGTTGGAGAGAGTTTGGGAATTTCTTACCCGACTGTTAGAAATAGAATTGACAAGATTGTAAAAAAACTTGGTGGAAAAATAAATAAACAAGAATCTAGAATAGATATTTTGAATATGGTCAACAGTGGAGAGATTACTCCTGACCAAGCAAGTGAACTTTTAAAGGAGCTTAAAGATGAATGAAGAAAAGAAAATGATTTTAGATATGTTAAAAGAAGGAAAAATTACAGTTGAACAAGCTAGCGATCTTTTGGAGGCAGTTGGCAAAGACAAGTCTAAAAATAATGAAGAAAGTTTTGTTGATAAATTATCAACTTCTTTTGAAAAAATTATGAAAAAGACAAGTGAAACTATTTCAAATTTTGATTTTGATATTGATCTTGATAGTGTAAATATTCCTAATATTTACCATATAAATTCTCAAAAAACTGAAAATCAAACAAAAATTGATGATGATGTTAATGCTATAGAAATTGATCTTATAAATGGTTCTTTGGATATTGAAAGAGCTCAAGAAAACCATATTATGGTTGATGAGAAAGTTTATTTTAAAAACAAAGAAGACCAAGTAAATGATTATTTAAATATTGAAGTTGTTGAAGACAAATTAATTGTAAGTGTAAATGAAAATTATAAGTCTTTGGATGCAAGTGCTAATGTAAAATTATATTTGGGCAAAAATATTTATGATAGTCTTGATATAAATATTGTAAATGGTCAAGTTGAACTTTGTGATGTTGATTTTAAGGAAAATAATATTGAATCAACTAATGCAAGATTTACTATTATAAATTCTGCTGGAAATATTGATTTGAAAAATACTAATGGAAAAATTGAAATTAGAAATACAAATGGAAATCTTGAAGTTTCTAATGTAAATGGATCAGTTTATCTTTCAAATATTTCTGGAGAAAATGCAAATGTAGATCTTGTAAATGGATCTATAAGAATTGATGGCTTAAATATGGAAAAAGTTGATCTTTCATCAAAAGCTGGTTCAATTAAAATTTTTAAAATCGTTGATGCAAAAGAAGTTAATATAGGAACACAATTTGGATCAGTTGTAATTGATACAAATGAATTTAATAAAAATATAAAAGCTTTGATTAAATCATCATCTTATTCAATTGCGGATAAATTTAAAAATAAATTGCAAACAAAAGATGGCTACCAAGTTTCAACTAATCCAGAGGAATCAGATTTAGATTTGGATATAAAATCAGCTTTTGGTAGAGTAAGCATTAGATAAAATTGAAAACAAAAAGGTCTTAGGAGAAATCCTAGGGCCTTTTTTGTTTGGAGATTTTGAAAAATAGGTTTTAAAATCACTTATTTAGTTTAGTATATTTGTTTAAAAAATTTAGCCTTGTTAGGCTAAAAATTTTTGAGGCAATTACCAACAAATATTTGCAAAAGAAAAAATGAAATTATTAGAAAAGAGCGTAAATTTTGAGGGATTATTTTCAAATTTTCTTTCAATTTAGATATTAAATTATATTTATTAGGAAATGTAAAAATTTTTGTAAAATTTGAGTAAATATTTTAAGAATTTTCAAAAAAAAACAAAATCAAATTTTAAAAAATAATTAGTAAAAGCTTTTAAATTAGGCGTTTAGCGTATTTTATTTTTTAATTTTAAAAATTTTAAAAAAGACTTTACAAAAATAAAAATCGGGGATATAATATTATTGTATTAAGAGAGTGATACAATAATACAAAAATACAAAAAGGAAAGTGAATGAATATTTTAAAAATAATTTTGCCTATGGGGCTTTTGGGGTTTTTATTTGTATTTATTATAAAAAAACTTGAAAAAAGCGAAAAAATTAAAGGCGAAAATCAAAATTACAAAAACAAGCAAAATTATTTGGCAGAAGGTATGACTATTGGAATGAGTTTTGGTATAATTTTTGGTTCTTTGTACGATAATATTGGAACTTTTCTTCCGATTGGAATGTTGATTGGTTTGGTTGTTGGGCAAGCGATAGAAAAAAAGGAGGCTTAAATGGAATTTGATAATGATAGACCTATTTATCTTCAAATTTTAGAAGATTTTAAGTCGAAAATTTCAAGTGGCGTGTGGAAAGCTGGCGATAAAATTGATTCTGTTAGAAATCTTGCCAAGGATTATGAAGTAAATCCAAATACTGTCCAAAGAGCTTTGGCTGAGCTTGAACGCGATAGACTTTGTAAAAGCCAAAGGACAAGTGGAAGATTTGTAACGGATGATGGGGATTTGATAAAATCTTTATCAAAAAATGCTTTTGAAATAATTTGTGAAGATTTTATTAACAATGCAAAAAATTTAAAAATTTCAAAAGAAGATGCTCTTGATGGTCTTGAAAAATTTTGGGAGGTGGACTAATGTTAGAGATTAAAAATTTATCTATTGCATACAAAAATAAACTTGTTTTAGATAAGCTAAATTTATATTTTAAAAAAGGAGAAATTGTTGGGCTTTTGGGACCTAATGGATCGGGAAAAACAACTTTGCTTAGAATTCTTGCAGGTCTTGAAAAAAATTATAAGGGTGAGGTTAAAATTGGTGGAGAAAATCCTGACTATCTTACAAAATCATTTGTATCCTACCAACCAGACCATCTTCCTTTGGACAAATCATATAATTTGATTCAAATTTCAAATTTATATGACGAATTTTTTGAAGATTTTTCAAAAGGAAAATTTGAAAAAATAATTAAAGATTTTAAACTTGATATGAAGATGAAAATAAAAAATATGTCAAAGGGTATGAAAGACAAGGTGCAAATTGCTCTTTCTCTTTCAAGAAAGTCGGATTTGTATCTTTTGGATGAGCCGATGAGTGGGATTGATCCTGCAAGCAGGAAAAAAATTATGGATGTAATAATTGATAATTTTGATTCGGAAGGTCTTATGATTATTTCAACTCATTTGATTAGTCAAATCGAAAGACTTTTGGATAAGGTTGTATTTATTTCTGATGGAAAAATTATTTTGGAAGAAAATATTGATGATTTAAGACAAAATCACAAGATGGGAGTTGAAGAATACTTCGAGGAGGTTTTCAATGGCTAAATT
>QWBY01007005.1_pt1 | contig 10913 bp, 6 predicted proteins | sample 1972471 | NCBI WGS metagenome assembly QWBY01 (sample SAMN09866722, study PRJNA288562) | Human gut metagenome isolate term6_stool, whole genome shotgun sequencing...
CTACAAGGCAGCCATTGACAGCTCCCTTCCATTTACAAGAATCTCAGAAAATATAGGAAAGGGAATCAAAGTCGAAAACAAAGACATAGAACAGACTATAAAAATGCTAGAAATAGACGAAGAAGAAATAAACTACGAATCTAAATTCTCATTTAAGATAGACGATAATGAAATAACAGTCCCATCAACAAAAATAGACCCAGCCCTAAACGACGAAGAAATCCAAATAATCTTCGGAGCAGACCTACTAAGAAGCACTTCCTGGGCCCTATACAACCCAATGGGATATGTAAGAGTAAACAAATAAACAAGAAAAAGAGGAGAAGAAAAACTTCTCCTTTTTAAGTACAAAAAAATCAAAAGCTCCTCTCCGCAAGGGTCGAAGCAAGGGAACTGTTATTATTCAAAAGAATCAATGCTTAACACCACCCCTTATATCGAGCGGAGCGAAGCGAAGTCGAGATATCTCATAAAATCTTCAATCCCCCCTAATGTTAGTGTATCGTGACATCTTACGAAAGTTCTCCATTCTAAGCCGATATATAAATAAAAAGAAAAATCCATCTAAGTAAATCTCTCCCAATAGGCTTCTCAACTTCGGTCGAAGCAAGGGATCTATTTAATCTATATGTAACATTAAGCAAAACGCAACCCTTATGTAGACCGCAGAGGATACATCTCACACACCATACCACCTCGACAGAGCGAAGCGACGAGAGGTCTCCAGTCTAAGACGAGATGTAAATATCACAGAACAACTTATCTAATCAAACATCCCAATCAAGGAGACTTCTCCACAAGGTCGAAGTAAGGGAATAGTGATAATAAAAATAAAAATAAAAGTAAATCACATAATCACCCTTATGTCGAGCGAAGTCGAGACATCTCATAAAACCTTCAATTCCCCTTCTGTCTACCTCAGAGGAGACATCTCGCATTCATTACAATCTAAAATAAAATTCCTTCCTAAATTATGGTAAATCAAGGCCTCAACCCATATAATGTAGTTGCTAATACTATGAAAATAAAAATTATTTTCTTTTGATATTGATTATTGTTTCGTTTTGTGATATATTATTAGCAGATAATAAACAGAGTAAATTTTAGATTTATTATAATATATCTAAAAAATGTTTGTTGCTATAAAAATAGATTGGAGTTATAGTGCCTGTAACATTATTCAACCGCTTTGCTCTAAGCAAGGATTTGGCTAAACGAATTATGGTTAAGGAGTGTTAAATGAATACATTAGATGAGACAGAAATAGGTAAGACTGTCAAAGTAGTAAAGATTTTAGGAGATTCCCCAACCAAGAGGAGAATCATGGATATGGGTCTTACAAAAAACACAGAAGTTTTTGTAAGAAAGGTAGCTCCCTTAGGAGATCCTATCCAAGTAAGCTTGCGTGGATATGAGCTTACTATTAGAAAAGAAGATGCGAAGAATATAGGGGTTGAAGAAATATGACTTACAAAATAGCATTAGCAGGTAACCCAAACTCTGGAAAAACTACCCTATTTAATGCCTTGACAGGTTCAAACCAAAGAGTTGGTAACTGGCCAGGGGTTACAGTAGATAAGAAACAAGGAGTTTTGAAGGGCCACAAAGATATAATCATAGAAGACCTTCCTGGCATCTACTCTCTTTCTCCTTACACAATGGAGGAAGTCGTAAGTAGGGAATATCTTGTAGGTGAAAGACCAGATTTAATTATCAACTTAGTAGATGGTTCAAATCTTGTTAGAAACTTATACCTTACAAGTCAACTATTAGAGCTAAATATCCCTGTTGTCATCGCTCTTAACATGATGGACATTGTAAGAAGTAGGGGAGATAAGATTGACGTAGACAAGCTTTCAAAGAAGTTAGGCTGTCCTATTGTCGAGATAGTTGCCATGAAAGGCCAAGGTGTTGATAAGCTAATTAGTGAGACAGTTAAGCTTAAAGACAGAGATCTTAAGCCAAATAGCTTGGTTTTCGACGACGAACTTGAAGAAGTTTTAAGTAAAATAGAAAAAGATTATTCAAACAAATTAGACAAAGAATTATCAAGATATTATGCAATAAAATTGTTTGAAAATGACGAAGAAAGCCTAAACCATCTCAATATCAACTCAAATGATTTGAAGGAAGTTACAAAAATCAGAGAAGACTTTGAAGAAAAGATGGATGATAACGCAGAAAGTATCATCACTTCCGCAAGATACGAAAATCTCGAAGATTTGTCAACAGCTGTCTTGGTCAAGGCAAAACCAAAATTATCCATAACTGACAGGATAGATAAGATCGTTACAAGCAGAATTTGGGGACTTCCAATCTTTGCCCTAGTGATGTTCTTAGTTTATTTCATGGCAGTTTATGAGAAAAGTCCAGGAACCTTAGGAACAGATGCCGTAAATGGTTTCTTTGAAGAAACTCTAACCCCTTGGGTGTCAGGTCTAATGGATCAAGCATCAATCCACCCAGTAATCCACTCCCTAGTAATAGATGGTATCATTGCAGGTGTGGGAGCTGTACTTGGATTCTTGCCACAAATGATGGTCCTATTTGCCCTCCTAAGCATCCTAGAAGACATAGGATACATGGCAAGAGTGGCCTTCATCATGGACAGAATGTTTAGGAGATTTGGCCTATCAGGAAAATCATTTATTCCAGCCATGGTTGCTACAGGATGTGGAGTTCCAGGAGTTCAAGCATCAAGGACTATCGAATCTGATAGGGACAGAAAGATTACAATAATGACTTCGACCTTTATGCCTTGCTCGGCAAAACTACCAGTAATAGCATTAATCGTTGGAGCCTTCTTCCCAGAACACCAAGCCCTTGTTTCCTTCTCCTTCTATATGATAGGTATAGCAAGCATAGTAGTATCTGGAATCATATTGAAGAAATTCAAAGAGTTACAAGCAGATCCTGCTCCATTTATCATGGAACTACCTCCATACCATGCACCACGTGCTAAGTCAGTGCTTACAGATGTCTACAACAAGACAAAGGCTTACGTTAAAAGAGCAGGAACTGTAATACTCCTTTCAACAATTATAATATGGTTCCTATCAAACTTCGACTTTAGTTTTAACCTAGTAGAAGCTGAAGCAGAAACATCAATACTAGCAAGATTAGGATCAGCAATTGCCATAATATTTAGACCAATTGGTTTTGATTCATGGCAAGCAACAGTAGCAACAATCACAGGCTTTGTAGCCAAAGAAAATGTAGTTGCTACAATGGGAGTTGTCCTAGGATTAGGTTCAGAAGTTACAGAAGAAAGCCAAGAACTCTTGATGGCCTTCAACCACGCCCTAGCTACTCCAGTAGCTGGATATTCCTTCCTACTTTTCAACATGCTATGCATGCCATGCTTTGCAGCAGTAGGAGCTATCAAGACAGAAATGGCAGATAACAAATGGACAGCACTTACCATAGCTTACCAAATGGGCTATGCTTACCTAGTAAGCTTGATATTCTACAATATTGCAAACCTAATATTATACAGAATATTCAACATAGGAACAATATTTGGATTTGCTGGACTAGCTTTACTAATCTACCTAATAGCTAGAAAACCATCACAAGAAAAGAAAAGACTTAACTACGAAAAATCAGTAGCTTAAAGCTATTAGAAAAGCACATCTCCTCGCAATCATAGATTGTGGGGAGAGGGAGCTTAAAGGAGATAACATGAACATTCAATCAATAATTTTACTAATAATAATCCTCGGCATATGCGCCTATGTGATTTACACAAGATTTATATCAGCAGATGGTCATGCAGGATGCAAAGATTGCACAGCTTGCAGCTCATCAAATCACAAAAACGATAATCACACTTCTTGTGGTTGCGGTTGCTAGAAGTTCTTACATAAGGACGTAGCAAGCACAAAATAATAAGACCCATCAAGAGGCGATTTCACAAAACTTCAATACTAATTTATAAAGAATGTAATTTTTTTTACAAGAAAACTGATAAAGGTTATCACTATCATCAATTGAGATGAGGTTAACATAAAAATAATAAACAATAAAGGAGAAAATTATGGCAAAAGTAGCAGTAGTATATTGGTCAGGAACAGGTAACACAGAAAAGATGGCAGAAGAATTCGTACAAGCAGTAAAGGCAAATGGTAGCGAAGCTGAACTTTTCTTCGCAGGAGAGTTTAGCTCAGATAATATTTCTGACTTCGATGCCTTCGCCTTTGGATGTCCTGCAATGGGAAATGAACAACTAGAAGACGGAGAGTTTGAGCCAATGTTTGAAGAAGTTGAAGACAAGCTTGACAACAAGCCAACAGTGGAATGACGGCCAATGGATGTATGATTGGCAAGAAAGAGCAAAGGATAGCGGAATCAACTTAGCAGCAGACGGCCTAATCGCCTACGATAATCCAGACGAAGAAGCTCTCGAGTCAGTAAGAAATCTCGCCAAAACCCTTCTAGAGAAAATCTAATGAAGGAAGATCTCTTAGTCTTCCACGCATCTCCAGTTTTGTGCGGGATAAAGGCAGCGAACCTCTTCCAGATTAGATCAACAGACCTTACTTATGTAAGAGATGTAATCAAGTCTTGGGAAGAGGCCATCAAGCCTTGCAAATCTTGCGATCTTAAGTTTAAGCTAATTGCCAAGAAGGAAAAAGGCTTCCTAGTACTCGCATACAGGAAAAATAAACTCGAAACTATCCTAGAAGATGAAGAAACAAAGGCTTTTATAAAAAACTTTGGCTATGATACCGAAAACTTAGCCAAATGTCTAAACAGGCTATCAATAAGACTAAAAGTCGAGGATTTCCCTCACGAAATAGGACTCTTCTTAGGCTATCCCCTAGATGACGTCAAGGCCTTCATCAAAAACAAGGGCAAGAACTTCGTCCTCAACGGGACATGGAAAGTCTACTACGACGAAGAAAGTAAAAGACAAATCTTCAAATCCTACAAGGAAAGCAAAGAAAGATGCAGCATGCTGATAAAAAATGGAGGCCAAATTTATGAACTAGTCGGATAAGAAAACGAAACATACTATAATATTAGAATAACAAGCTGCCCAACTCCTAGGGCAGTTTTCCTTTACCCAAAATCAACTGAACTTCTTATCATATTAAAATATAGACATCGTAAACAATCACCATACAACACGAGCCTTCTCCACTCTGGTCGAAGCAAGGAAAAACTGATGCTTCAAATAACAGCAAGATAAACAGCCCCTTATATCAATCGAATCGAATGCCCTTACCCTTATGTCGAGCGGAGTGAAGCGGAGTCAAGAGATTTCATAATTAAAAATCACACTTCTATAACTACAAGCATCTGGAATAAAAGAATGAGAATTACTTAGTATAATAATATTAATAAAAGAATCCAATAATTCTGTAGAAAAGTAAAAACTATATAAAATAAAGTATAGTATACATGTTATCATCACTTCCATTAGCATGGAAGGAGGTGAGTTCATGCGAGATTTGATTAACTTCATTGTTGCTGTTTCAGCACAAATAGCTGGTAACTTATTGTAGCCCCAAAAAAAAGACGAGCCCCACGCTCGTCTTTTTTAGTAACTCCATGCATATTGATTAACTTCATGGTTACTATTATAGTACTTCAAACCACAAGAAATTCAATATTCTAAAAATATATCTATATAACTCAACTATAAAAACCTTTATCTAATGTCAAAACTTATAGCTCTATCGAATGAATTGATTTAATTAGTCATAAAGTACTTATATTAGATCCTTCCACTTCAACAAAGCTTAGCTACGAGAGGTCTCCAGTCTATGACGACATGTAAATATCAAAGAATAACTTATCTAAGTAAATATCCTAAATCCGAGACTTCTCCACAAGGTCGAAGTAAGGGAATTGTTATAATCAAATAAAAGTAAATCACATAATTACCCTTATGTCGACCGAAGTGGAGACATCTCAATGCTGTTCCCCATTATATAAATAAAAAGAAGCGAACCGCAGTGGAGAAATCTAGTAAAAAAATTTCCACCTCTAATGGAATTGTCACAGTAAGATTATCGAACTGATGAAATTCCTTAATCGAGGAAGCCCTCGTCATGGACCACTGTTTTGCAAAGCAAAATAGTTCAGTATCCTTTGTTAAGAAATAACAAAAGATAAAAGAACGATGACTATCGTTAAAAGTAATGAAGTCGAATCCACAAACTACCGTCGAGCGGAGCGTATCGAAGTCGAGATATCTCGTAGTCAAAATGAGCAATTATATAACTATAGGGACTTCTAGGCTTTTGAATTAAATACTTTGCCCAAACTAACTTAAATAATCTGTAAATAAGAGAATAAAAAAATAAAATAAGTATAATAAAAATGTTATCATCGCTTCCAATAGCATGGAAGGAGGTGAAATCATGCAAATTATCACGACAATCATATCTTCTGTTATAGCGAATGTAGTTGGTCACTATATTTGCAAATGGCTAGACAGAAAAAAAGAAGATGATAACTAGCATAAAAAAGACGAGCTAGGGGCTCGTCTTTTTTCGGTCGAAACCATGCTTATATTACGACAATCATGGTTATTATTATGATACTTCAAACCACAAGAATTTCAATTTTCTAAAAATTATCCTTATATATAAATTACCTATTCAATACCTCCATCTAATATCAAATCTTCTAAATACAGTAAATAAATTGATCTCATGAATAACAAAGAACTTAAACTAAATCCTTCCACTTCAACTGAACTTAGCGACGAGAGGTCTCCAGTCTAAGACAACATGTAAATAAAAAGAAAAACTAATCTAAGCAAATATCCCAATACAAAGAGGCTTCTCCACAAGGTCGAAGCAAGGGAATATCGTAGCATTATAAAATAGTAAGCAAAACAACCCTTATAACAATAGAAGTGGAGGGACACCATAGTGCGTAAATAACCCCTTATGTCGACCGAAGTGGAGACATCTCACACACAACGCCACCTCTAATGGAATTGTCACAGTAAACACAGCGAGCTAATGAAATGTGACGGACGGGCTGTCCGCCACCTCGACAGAGCTTCCACAGGGAAGCGACGAGAGGTCTATAGTTTAAGACGACATGTAAATAAAAAGAAAAACTAATCTAAGCAAATATCCCAATACAAAGAGGCTTCTCCACAAGGTCGAAGCAAGGGAACCCTTTGTTTTACAATATAGTAATCAAAACACTTCCATTATGTCTAATGGTGCTGGCCACAATGAACGAAAGTGAATTGATGGCAGCGTGCCGGGCGGTCGGTCTTCGATTTTTGGAAAAAATTGAATAAGTGGGACTTATTTGTAAAATAAGTTCCAAGAACTCGAAGAGTTCACAATCGAGGGAGCCCTTGTCATGGGCCACTGTTTTGCAAAGCAAAATAGTGCAGTATCCTTTGTTAAATAATAACAAAGGATAAAAGAATTATGAATATCGTTCTAAGTTAACAGCATGAAGTCCTCTATTAGCCGGACGGGATTGTATCTGAGCCCGCAAACTGACACCGAAGGTGGCATCTCGAGCTAGTCGAGAGATCTATTAAATTTACTTACTGTCGAGCTTGTCGAGACATCTCATATCCCAATGATCAAAAACCATCTTTCTCCACCAAGTAATTCTTTCCTCAGCAATACCACTCTCCAACTCTTAGAAAAAAGCAGCAAAAATCCTAACATTTTGGCACAAAAACACAAATATAACGAAGCGTTTTTTAGATATATTGGGTTTTTAAAAAATATATATAAAATTCTTCAAAAACTCTTGTTTTTATTTTGTATATAAGTTAGAATATAAATAAGAAGCGTACTAAGATTTGAAATATAAATTAGTACCCGAACGAGAATTTATTTATAATTTTTTTAGTTTGAAGGATGATGTTAGCCCTATAACTTTAGCAAACTACTGTAAAAAGGAGATACCATGAACAAGAGAGCCAGAGAACTTATCGTAAAGCTATTTTCACTAATATTAGCTATAACCATGTCGATACCAACCAATGTATTCGCCTCATCCGGCACGAAAAGGCCAAAAGAAATGCCGACGGTCATAAGACTTGCTGATAGCGGTGGAGGAGGAGATACATACATAGAAGACACGACCGAAGATACCTACATAGAAGATGGCGAGGAAGTCTACATCGAAGATACAGTAGAAAGTACGCCACAAGAAACTACAGAAGTCATAGAAGAAGCTCCACAAGAAGAAGCTTCTACCATAGCCGAAGAAGACGCTAGAAACTACATACTTAGCCAAAAGGGAAGGCTCAATGATAATCACGATGGAATAATCTATGATATCAAAGTGGCCAAGAAAGAAAAATCTTACCACGATCCAGCGAAGAACTTAAGCCTAAGCCTAATGCTAAACCCAAACCAAGCCCTAAAAGACATCAAACTTACCAAAGTCGTAATCGATGGCAAGGAAGAAAAAAGAGATGATAAGTCAAATAAAGTTGACAACCTTCAAACACTAAATCTTACAACAACAACATTTGAAAACGAGATTACATACACTGTAGAAGCCTCAATCGACAAGAAAGCTATCGATGCGAACAAACTCTACTCAATGGACCTTTCACTAGATATTGGTCAATTTAACTTAGACCTTCAAAGAATTTCCTACAAGTTTGTAGAATATGAAAAGGAAGATAAGACTAAAGAGCTTAAGCTTACACACATCAAGGAAGCAGAAGATGCCCTAAGATCTATCTCCTACAAGAAGGACGATGGAGATGTGGATAAGGTAATCTACACTGACTACATCATCTCCAAGGACAAGGGCGATGAAGAATCCAGAGTAAATGAGAAAAACAAAACCAGCTATGGCTTAAGTCTAGAAAATCTCAAAAAAGAAGACACAGAGATCTCTCTTGACTACTACAAAGCAGATGATAAGGGCTTTAATATAAAGAAAGAATTTTCCACAAAAGTTCCTTACCAAGATAAGCTCGACCTCGATATCCCTGCTTCATATATCCTAAAACTTACAGTCACAAGCAAGGCTGATAAGAAAAACACCAAAATCGAAAGCCACAAGATAAATGGCAGAGAAGTCAAAAGCCCACGCTTCGTAAAAGAAGAAGAAAAATCCTCAGAAGATGACGAAGAAGCTGCGAAGAAGGCAGAAGCAGAAAAGAAAGCAGCAGAGGAAAAGGCCAAAGAAGAAGAGACAAGAAAAGCCGAGGAAGCGAAGAAGGCAGAAGAAGAAAAACAAGCCGAAGAAGCCAATAAGGCAGAAGAAGAAGCAAAATCTGCTGAAGAAAAAAGAGAAGCCCAAGAAAAGGCTAAAAGCGAACAAGAAGCAAAAGAAGCTAAAGAACAAGAAGCTAGCGATAAGCTTAAGGCAGAAAAGGAAGCTAGTAATAAAGAAGCTAAGAAGAAAGACGATCTTCTAAATAGCTTAAAGGAAGAATCTCCTACCAAGGAAGAAGAAAACAAGGCCAAAACAGAAGTCAAAGAAGACTCTAACCTTTCCAAGGCAGACGCCGAGCTAAAGGCTGCCCTAGCTGACAAGACAAAAGGAATAGAAGATATCCAAAATCTCCTAACAAACCTTGGAGAAAAATATAAGCTAACAAGAGAAGACCAAGCAAAACTAATGACAGCCAACGACGCTGCCATCAAGGCTCTTGTAGAAAATGATAGGAAAGAAAACTTTAGACCAAATGTCCTTGCGACGAAAGTACCATCAAACTCCTTTGCCGACAAAAAGTTCAACTTGAAAGCAACCATACAGGTAAAGGCAACAGATAAACTTCCTATACCAAAAGGTCACTACTTTGACGTAAAGGTTGGTCCATATCTAACAAAAGATCCTAATGAACCTATCAAGGACCTTACTTACAATGGCAAGACTATAGCTACAGGTGAGTATATCGAAGAGGGCCACTACATTAGATATACTTATGTAGACGAAGTTAGACAAAACATGGATTTAAACATAGATCAAATCCTTGCCTTCTATACATCTAATATAGGCTATGTTAGCTATGTTGACATAGATATCAAGGTTGCACCAAAAGGTAACCCTGTCCAATCTATGCCAACAAAGACTGTAAGAAGAAACGATCCTTCACCAGTTGATTCAAGCTATACAATAACAGACCAAGGTGAAATCAAATCAGGTACTTACCCTTACCAGCTAAACTGGAGAACAACTTCCCAAAAGCTTAAGGATAATAAGGGAAATCCAATAGACAAGCTAGTTGATTTGGATAAGGATAAGCTTCAAGGTGCTTACGTAGAGTGGGACATAGAAGTTGATACAGATAAGCTAATAGATTCTGAAAATGAACTTACTTTTGATAATTTAAACCTAACAGTATTTGGTTCAGCCAAACAAGGTCTACAAGACTTTAGGTTCAGAGCATCAAAGACTAAAACCGACCTAGATGAAACTGATGGCTATACTGTTTCAGATAATATGGGCGAACTTCTAAGCCAAAGCACACAAATACCTAAGTCTCAACTTGGAGGTAAACTATATATCAAGGTCAAAGCTTTAATCGACCCTAACCAAGTTCACGAGACTTACAATATTGGTTTCAGAATCAACCCTGACAAAAACTATATAGACAATCTCTTAACAGAGTACAAAGACAGATTCGATAGACTTCCTACCCCTATCAAATGGCTAAAGGGAGTTGAAGATGCCCAAAGATTTGCGGAAGTTCCATTTAACCTTGTGGAAACTAATATTCCTGCAACCTTCTTAGGTCTAAATGACAAATTTACAAATGAGAGATTCTACTATGACAATACAAGAACCATAGTAGCAGATAGAAAATCTGATACAAGAGCTGACTGGTACGCCCTAGATCTTCTAAGACGTGGCGAGACCCAAGACTCTGCCCTAGACAACCCTACATTTGATATAAATAATGGTAAAAAAGATCAAACTATCAAACCAACCAAAGTTTACTTCATACCACTAAAAGA
>QWBY01002365.1_pt1 | contig 10899 bp, 14 predicted proteins | sample 1972471 | NCBI WGS metagenome assembly QWBY01 (sample SAMN09866722, study PRJNA288562) | Human gut metagenome isolate term6_stool, whole genome shotgun sequencing...
AAAATCAATGAAAATACTTCATACCAGCGACTGGCACCTGGGACATACTTTATATAACTATGACCGTAGCCACGAGCAACAAGCATTTTTGCAACAACTAACCCGCATCGTAGCAGAAGAAATGCCGGATGCAATGGTAGTGAGCGGAGACATCTATCACTACTCCACCCCATCGGCAGCCACACAAAAGATGTACACGGATGGTATGCTCGAAATTCACAGGGCATGTCCCGGAATGACGATTGTGGTAACTGCCGGAAACCACGACAGCAGTTCTAAACTGGAAATAGACAGCAGTCTATGGAACCATTTTGGTGTGAAAGTCGTGGGAAACATCGAACGCACCCGGGAAGAGGTGAATCTGGAAAAACACATCGTGGAAGTAATAGATGAAGCGGCAACACTGAAAGGATATATCATTGCCGTCCCCCACGTCTATCCACAGAATTTCCCGATGCTGGACACTGAAACGCCACGCGAAGAACGGCAAGCACGCTTCTTCCAGGCATTGCTGGCGCTCATCCAGTATCGGGCGAGTGCGGAGGCACTGTCGCAGATTGTGTTCTGGTCGTTGGGGTCGATGACGCGTGCGACGTGGGTGGCCAATGGACTGTTGGCTGTGGTGCTTGTTGTGGTGTGTCCGCTGCTCGTGTCGCAGTCGTGGAAGTTGACGGCGTTGCGCCTGGGGGATGCGCGGGCGCAGTCGATGGGCGTGAATACGTCGAGGTTGCGGATTGTCGTGTTGGTGTTGTCGTCGCTGTTGGCGTCGACGACGGTGGCGTTTGCCGGCATTATCGGGTTTGTGGGGCTTGTTGGTCCGCACATTGCCCGCATGTTGGTGGGGGAGGACCAGCGCTATTTCATCCCCGCGTCGATGGCGTCGGGGGCGGCACTGATGTGCTGTGCGCACGCGGTGAGCCTCATGGCGAAGCCGGGGTTGGCGATTCCGATCGGCATTGTGACCTCGCTTCTGGGTGTCCCGGTCTTCCTGGGGATTGTGCTGACGAGGAGGCGTGCGCTGTGGAGCTAGCGATTCGCGATCTGGTCGCGGGTTATGGCCGCCACCGGGTGCTGGACGGCGTGACGGTTGCGCCACTTACCGGCGGCCGGGTGGTCGGCGTCCTCGGCCCGAACGGGTCGGGCAAGTCGACGTTCATGCAGACGGTTGCTGGTCTCCATCCGGTTCGTTCGGGCGAGGTTTCTTTGCTTGTCGACGCCCACGTGGTTCCTCCCCGCGCTCGCCGCGGGGTGATTGGGTACGTGCCCCAGGGCCTTCCCGAGTCCGCAGCCTTGCGGGCCTTTGAAGCGGTGCTGATTACCAGCCGTCGAGAAGCGGTAGCCAACCCCGTCGAGCACACAGCGGAGGTCATGCACCGACTGGGGATGGATGCCTACGCCCACCGCTACCTGTCAGAACTGTCCGGTGGCCAGCGACAACTCGTCGCTTTGGCACAGATGATGGTGGGGACACCGGCGCTCATGCTTCTCGACGAGCCGACCTCCGCCCTCGACCTCCACCACCAGCTTTTCGTGCTGGACACGGTGCGGAAGAAGGCGCACGAGGACGACAGCCTTGCCCTTGTCGCCATTCACGACATCAACCTTGCTTGCCGCATGTGCGACGAGCTCATCGTCTTGCACCGCGGCGAGATCCTCGCGCAGGGTGTTCCCAGCGAGGTCATCACCCCGGAACTCATCGAGCAGGTGTACGCCGTGGAGGCCGATATCTTGCAGCACTGTGGGGTACCGATCGTCGCCGCGCATGCGGTGACGAAAACGCCTACCATGGGAGAAAAAGATAGAAAGGGGATACGTCACTAATGGCGGATACGCTCGCAGACATCATCATCAAAAAATTGGAAGAAGTAGGGGTCACCCGCATTTTCGGCTTGGTGGGGGATTCGCTCAACCCGATCGTTGATGCCGTGCGTCGCAGTAAGCAGATCGAGTGGATCCACGTGCGCAACGAGGAGACCGCAGCCTTCGCCGCCGGGTCCTACTCGCTAGCTACCGGCGAGCTTGGCGTATGCGCCGCCTCGTGCGGCCCCGGCAACACCCACCTCATCCAGGGTTTGTACGATTCGCACCGCAACGGTGCCAAGGTTCTCGCCCTGGCATCCCACATCCCCTCCCGTCAGATCGGGTCGCATTACTTCCAGGAGACGCACCCCGAGCAGATCTTCGCGGAGTGCTCCGGCTACTGCGAGATGGCGAACTCCGCCGAGCAGGGTGCCGTCATCCTGCACCACGCGCTGCAGTCCACCCTCGGTGGCCATGGCGTGTCCGTCCTCGTGGTCCCCGGCGATGTGACGATGGAGAAGACGTCCTACGACGGCATCATCGCCTCTGAGATCGCGACGAGCGCGCCGACGGTTGTACCCCCGGCAGACCAGGTCAAGGACCTGGCGGATGCTATTAACAAGGCCGATACCATCGCCCTGTTCTGCGGTTGCGGCGTGATGAACGCCCGCGAGGAGGTGCTTGAGCTGGCAGGCAAGGTGAAGTCCCCGGTGGGACATGCCCTCGGCGGCAAGATGTTTATCCAGCACGATAACCCCTACGACGTGGGCATGAGCGGCCTGTTGGGCTACGGCTCCTGCCACGAGGCCTGCACCTCCGCCGACCTCCTCATCATGCTCGGTACCGATTTCCCCTACAGCGACTTCCTCCCGGATAAGAATGTCGCTCAGGTGGATATCAACTCCCAGGCTATCGGTCGGCGCACCAAGGTCACCCACCCCGTGGTGGGCGATGTTGCGGTCACCATCAATGAGCTTATGCCGCTCATCGAGGAAAAGACCGACCGGAGCTTCCTGGATAAGATGCTGAAAAAGCATGCCTCGCTCTTGGAAAAGATCGTGGAGGCGTACACCAACGGCGTGGAGGAGCACACCCCCATCCACCCGGAGTACGCGGCGGATATCCTCGACGATCTCGCGGCCGACGACGCCATCTTCACCGTCGACACGGGCATGAACAACGTGTGGGCCGCCCGGTACATCACCAACATGTCGGGCAAGCGCACCCTCCTTGGCTCGTTCCGGCACGGCACCATGGCGAACTCCTTGCCACATGCGATGGGTGCCGCCTACTCCGGCCGCCAGACCATCGCCGTCTGCGGTGACGGCGGCCTGGGTATGCTGCTCGGCGAGCTGCTCACCGTCAAACTCCACCAGATCCCGGTGAAGATCATCGTGTTCAATAACTCCTCGCTCGGCATGGTAAAGCTCGAGATGCTCGTCGCCGGTTTGCAGGAGTTTCAGACGGACCACGCCCCAGTTGACTTCGCCGCCATCGGCAACGCCGTGGGAATACCGTCGACACGCATCACCGACCCCAAGCTGGTCCGCGACGGACTCACCCACGCGCTCCACGCGCCGGGCCCCCAGCTGGTCGATATCGTCACCGACCCCAACGCCCTGTCCATCCCGCCGGACATCACCATGAGCATGCTCTTCGGTTTTGGTAAGGCCGCCGCCACGACGGTTCTCGACGGTGGCGTGGGCAAGATGCTGACGATGGCGAAGTCCAACCTTCGTAACATCCCCGCATCGCTGACCGAGCTCACCTAAAACGGCTGCCGAGGAGCCACCACATAGACCGCCGCGTGAAGACTTTTCACGTGGCGGTTTGCCCATTTTCTCACCACACTCCCAGGTCATGGCCCAAATCTGCTTGGTGGTTGGGTGGAAACACGGAGCACTCTTTCAGCCACCCCGGAGAAATTAATGGAACAATAGGCACTATGAGTGATACACAAACGAAAGTTCTAGTAGTTGATGACGAGCCGAATATCGTCGAGCTCCTGCAGGTGTCGCTGCGCTTCCAGGGATTCGACGTGGTGACCGCCGGAAACGGCAAGGATGCGTTGGCTGTAGCAGAAGAGGCGAAGCCGGATGCCTTCATACTCGATGTGATGATGCCTGGGATGGATGGCTTTGAGCTGTTGAGTAAGTTGCGCGAGGCTGGTCACGATGGCCCGGTGTTGTTCCTCACGGCGAAGGATGCAGTGGAAGACCGGATCCATGGTCTAACTATCGGGGCGGATGATTATGTGGTGAAGCCGTTCTCGTTGGAGGAGGTGATCACCCGTCTGCGGGTGATTCTGCGCCGCGGGAATAAGGAGGAGCAGGAGAAGGAGTCCGGCGTGCTCACGTACGCGGACCTCACCTTGAATGACGAGACCCACGAGGTGTCCAAGGCGGGCGAGATCGTGGATCTGTCACCCACGGAGTTCAACCTGCTGCGTTACCTCATGCTCAACGCCGAGGTGGTGGTGTCGAAGTCGAAGATTTTGGATAACGTGTGGCACTACGATTTCGGTGGCGATGGCAACGTGGTGGAGAGCTACATCTCGTACCTGCGTCGCAAGATTGATACGCAGGAGCCGCAGTTGATTCAGACGGTGCGTGGCGTGGGTTACGTGTTGCGCAAGCCGCGCAAGTAATCGCGCATGCGCGTTCCTAGGTCGAAGGATCCTACCTCGCGGATCTCTCTCAATGTGTCGCTGGTGTTCATTGTGTTGGTGCTGGCGACGGTGGCGATCGCCGGCACTGGTGTGGTGGTGACGGCGATTATGCGTGATTTCACGTACTCGCGCGTGGACGAGCGGTTGTACGGGGCTTTTAACGGGATAGCGGGTAATACTCCATTACGGGTACTGGTTGACATAAAAATCTGGACATTTTCGACTAGGCAAGTCGGAGGAAACGAGAGAAAACCAAAATAACTGTCCAGTACCCGTAATGCAATACACCCGCTTATCTGCCATCCATCGGCATCACACAACATTTAATGCTGTGCAATGCCGTTCAATGCCATTCGATGACATTCTACTGCATGTATGTTGTTTCATGCTGTGGGATGGCAGAACTGCGGCTGATCGTTATTTAGTTGTCATCTTCGTCAAAATCCATATACGGCTCTGCTTCTACAAGCTCGCGTACATTGATCGCCTTGAGATAAGCAGACTGGTATTTCTTTGACTTGTAGCGACCGTCCAACTGCTCGCGGACTCTGATAGTTACAGCCGAACCATTGCCGATTTTGCGGATTTCTTCGATATTTTCCGTCTCGTCCTCTGTTTCCACAGGGTCGCCCTGCATGTAAAGGTTCACCGGATATTTTGTGTGTGCCTTGTACAGCACCTTGCCCTCAAGATCGCCCTCACCGTCTTTTAACGGATTCTCGATTTTTGCATCATACACGCCGCGGAGCTCTGTCGCTGTTTTCTCGTCGATCTCGATTAAAATTGATACTTCGTTGTCATCTTTGACAAAAATGTTTCTTACAATTCCTCTGATTTTTCTGCTTGACATTGTTTATCTCCTTTTCGTATTTAAGATATGTTAGTTAATGTTTCACGTGAAACATTTACTTACTTGGAAGTCGGTGCAGACTCTGCTGTTGCCGCCTTGTGATCGTTCCAGTCCTTTTCTGTCATGGAATGCGCCATGAAATCCTCATAGGAAATATAGCGCTTTTCCTCTGTTCTGGCAGATTCGATGAACTGAATCTTTTTGCCGGAATGCTTCTTCTTGATTGCCTTTTTAGTAGCCGTATCGACTTCGTCCGGTAAATGCAGATGGTCGAGAACTTCAATTCCCTTGGTAGATACTGTTACCACATCATAATCAACCGATGTGGTTACTGTTCTTGTGAACGGTGCTTTCATTGTGTTGTTCCTCTCTTTCTTTTTTGAATAATTTAGCGAAACTGCGTAACTTGTTAGCCTGCCATCGTCAGACTGGAAGTAGCTATCTTCCAGTGACGGGAGAATGTGACTCCCGTTTCGGCTTTATCTGAAAAATTCAGTCTTTTTTGTTTTATCATCTAAATATAATTTAATGTATCCAACTGTTTCCTCACTTTCTTGTTTGTGCGTTACTTAGCATTATTAGACGCAAGTTGCAAGCCTTGTACGTTACGCCCGTTATGGCGTTTCAGTTACTTCTTCTAAGGTTACATTATCCATTATAAAAGCGACTACTCTGAAATTATGGTATTTAGTAATCATGTCTATTGCCGAACCAGAATCGCGAACTAATTTTCCATCATGTAGGTACGCAATATCTATATTTGAATATGGTGTCCAACCGCTATTTAACATGTATAAATTATAAAAATTCATTTTGTTTTTTCCTCCCTGCTTTGCAGACCTTGTACGTTACGCCCATTAGGGCGTTTCGGCTATTCTTGTTCTCTTAAAAATAATGAGTTTTTATAAAAACTTAAAACCTCAAATTTTTCATATTTATAAATTATGTCTAACGCCTGTCCAGAATCCCATTTAGTATCACCTAAATGATTGTAGCTAATAGTTAATTCTGTTTTTGTATCCCATTCTGCGTTCGCTGTGAATAAATCAAATAATGTCATTTTTGTTTTCCTCACTTTCTTGTTTGGTTGCTTTGTTGTTTTGTATGTTCCTTACATTATCTATTATACGCTTATTGCCGGAAATGTCAATAACTTTTTCTAAATTTTTTTAAATTTTCTTTTAAACAATTTAGAATTGCTTCTTTTATCTCGTGTTCAGCGTCTACTATTTCCTGCTTTTGATAAACCAAGATCTACTAATAAATAGTATAGCCATAAATCATCGTAAATCATGCGTAAACTGATTTTATCATTAACCAACATTTTTAACACCGCATACACGGCTTCTTTTTTATTTATTTTCATGCAATAACCTTCCTGAATACATAAGCGCTCGTTCTCTTGCTTCTTCCGCTTCTTTTGGATTGGCTCGCGGAAAGTATCTGTGAATTTTAAGCAAAATTCTGTCATTTCGTATCTCGTTATAAGACAGGTAGCCTGTCTCATAACAAGATATTAGCCAATCAGTTATTAACTTTATTGTCATTATTTCCACTCCACCGGAATTTTGATAATTTTCCATCCATCTTCCGCTCTTGTAGTGTCCAGATATTCAAGTGGCAAGCGCGCTACGTTCCCGTAGTCCTCTAACACGTATCTATACTTTCTGGTGTCAACCGAGCCATACTTCTTTACTTTCTCATAAAATGTTCTTCTCAAGTTTATTTCCTCTCTTTCTTATGCTTGTTTATTTGTTCTCTTACATTATTTATTATAAGCCCTTTTTCTATTTTGTTAACTATTATTTTGCAATTATTCAAAAAAATTTATACAAGAGCCTAAGACGGCGGCGTACTCGTCGGATACTCCTAAAGTATAAGTAGTATCAACTATTGCTATGTTTGACGCTGTGGTAAACTCACTTTCTTTTCCATTGTAATCTACTACTTTTATAGTATGTGCATCGCTCTCATTAAAGTATGACACTGTGCGCCCCGAGTCAGTAAATATTTTGCCAATTTTAAAATCAGCTAAGCCATTTCCACGCGCAAGTTCTGCCGCGCCTTTTGTTTTTGATAAGCCGGAAACAGTGACATGTAAAACTTCTTCTATCTCTCCAGTTTTTTTGTTTTTCTCGTCCGCAATATATGCATACTTTTTCGCACCCAATGTTTTAAACTTTTTATAAAAACCATCATCATCCCATACACCGAGCGTGTATCGCGTTGTTGTGCCATCATCGTTTAAACGATCACTATAATTTCTGTACTTTTGTTTTTTGGATAATAAATAATTATTTCTGTCGTCAAAAGATTTTAAATGTTTTTTACCAATAAATTTTACACTATCCGTGTCTGCGTACACAAAATCATAGCCGCAAGCATCAATCATGCATTGCAGTTCATAGCGCGCATTTGCTGTAATGTAAACTCCCCATTGATAAAGCAAAAAAGAGTTTTTGCTTGCGGCGTAAGCCGCTATAGCGCTTTCCTTATCCGGCATAGTCTTAGACCAAACGCCATCTATATATTCTATTTCGCCTTGACATATATCTGTAACCATAACACCAAAAACGGAATTAGCCTTATTTTTGCTTTTTGCATACTCATATTCTTTTCCACTCACATCTTTTAATTGTGTTTTCTTGTCATAATAAGAAAGAGCTGTGTCAACTATGGGTTTAGGCAAGTAGTCTTTCTCTGCCTTGTAGCCCTCTAGCCATTCTAGGCGCATAGTATCGTAGCTATATTGATTATTTATGATTAAAAAGTCCAACTCTGTACAAGCATATGTTATCCAATCGGCTGATAACACTCGTCCGTTGTCATTTACATAATTTTTACTGTAGGCTATACAGTGCGCAAAATCAATATATGGCACGGTCACATCATCGTGCACATCTAAATCAAATAAAGTTATACGCATTATTATAGCATTTTTCTTTTTTCCACAATCCGCTATAAGTTGTGCGTAAGACTTAGGTTCGTACACTATAAATGGTGTCATTGGGTATAAATCAGATACAATACATGCCGGATAGCTAGACACTCTATCTTTGCTGTAAACTCCCTCTATGACGGCATCTGCATAGTACCTTGACGCATGAGTATTGCCGCCACGAAACGCTTGACGCAATAACGTATAAATTTGTGTAGTAGGCATAAGCATTTCAAAAAGTTCGCGATATTCTGGATATTTTCGGCACTCTGCACGCATTTCTCGCCGCACGTATCCTGTCGATGTTAAAGGTATGGTAGATAACGTTTCACACTCGTCATCTAATTTCGACAAAATGCACTCTTCTAAACCTTTTACATCGTTATAACAATACGCTAATTCTTCCTCCGTCATCGGCGTCGACGGTGTCCGTATTTTTCTATAATCATAAGTGTCTACTAATTTATAGTGTGTGCAAAATTTGCTATTTTCGCAAAATTTAGATAAAGACATATTTGATAAAAAATAACTACACCTAAATTCAAAAAAGGGAAGAAGAAATGTTTCACGTGAAACATTCCCGACTTTATTTATACTTTTCCCGTAATCATTATCCAAGCAAGCTAAAACTTTAATAACCTTGTGCGCTTCTCTCGCAAAAAGTGATTCTATATGCAAAAAATCCTTTATAAACATAAATTCATAAGCTAAATTATGGACATATATTACTAACACTTTTTTAGCGTCCAATTCCAAAGTAGTTCCTAGCTTATGCATAAAATTTATCCATTCTTCCCAAGTTCGCCCAAAACAGACTCTACCATTCAAGCAAAACTGCCAATGATACATAAATGCTTCTGGTTTTTCGCCGTCTATAGTTGTACTTTCTATGTCAAACGTTGCCGGACACGCTATATATGTAAGTCCGTTTCGCCCTTTTTTCCGTACTGTAGTACAATCTAAAACTGTAGCGTCATATGGGTATGACGCTACAGAATACACTGTTTCTTTAGTTTCAATCGTTTCTTTTCCATTTTTAGTCTGCTGTACAGATATTACCATAAAGCCCTCCCCTTTACATAAACATGAGTAGCGCTAGAATATTCTTGCAATTCTTGTTGTATTTCTGTATGTGACTTGCCCTGCGAAAAAAGTAAATCATAAATTTCGATAATATCCTCCGATGGGTTGCGCATTTTTAAACTTTTGTATTCTTGACTATGCAAAAAGGTATAAAAATCTGCTTCATTTAACAGATTTTCAGATATTCCCATATCGCGTAATGCTTGCGTACGTTCCTGCCTTATTTCCTTTATCCCAGTTAAAGTATGAGAGCGCGCTGTAACAAATCGAACCAACTTAAGATAAGCGCGTGAATTGTACTTATCTATATCCCAGTTAGTCCGCTTATGTAGTACATTTAGCACACTTTCTTTCTCCAAGCCTTGCTTTTCAATTCGTGCTTTCTGCTTGTTTGCAAGCGGCACAAGCTGTTTGTACATCTCGCGCCGCTGTTTTCCCCGCAAACTTAAGAGGTAGTCCTTATTGTACATCTCGCAAATGTTCGGATGCAAACGCCCACGCTATGCGCTCATTGATAATTCCGACAGATTGATCTAAATCCGCGTTGCGCTCGATAACTAATGTTACCATTTTAATTGTATTAAAATTAACACAAACCGCAAACACTAGTGCTATTGCACCGTCATCATAAGGGCAGATACTGTCTAATAATACATTACTCCATGTTTCGCGTACTTTTTGCAGTACATAATTTTTTCGATACTCTTGTAACCCGTTCATTTTATCCCTCCGTTATTATAGCCTTAAATCCGGCGCTTTCAAGCGCTACCAATAAATTGTGCGCATTTTCGATATTGTGAAAAGCACCTTTTTGATCGAGTACAGACACCCTATATACCTTACTGTCATCTGTCTTTTCGGCTATGTCAATCTCGTCATCTGGTGTGCACTGTCCGGTTGATTCCGCTGTAATACAGCGTCTACCTGTAATACCGTACACTATAGCCGCCGCCATTTCCTCCGCATTATATAACGCTACGTCTTCTGGGGATGTAGTAAAACAACACTCAATTAACATAGCGGGCGCACTTGTACGACGTAAAAATGCAAGCTTGTTAGCTGTTTTAACTCCACGATTCCGGAAGCCAAGCGAACATATAGCGTTTAAAGTTTCACTTGCAGTATTAACCGCTTGTGAACTTTCGGAATATACATAAACTTCTGCCCCATTTGCCTGTGAGTTAGACGCTGCATTAAAGTGAATTGAAACGTCTAAGTCTACTACGTGTTTGTTGCATTTTCTAATAATGCGATTAAGCACATCAGACTGTGAAACTCCATCTTCCACAGTACAATCATAGACCGTATGACCCATGCAGCGTAATTCACTCACCACTAAATCTTTTACACGTCTGTTTTCGAGTGATTCAGAGATAAGACCTACCGCACCACAAGCTACTTTCCCGTGCGGGTTGTGACCCGCGTGTACATTGATTACCATTTTATTTTCCTCTCTTTCTGATAGTCTGTTCCTATCTATACTCTATTGTAAACCTATTATGTAATTTTGTCAACCCGAACTAACGTTTTTGTAAGTTATCCACACCAAACAAGTGTTCG
>QWBY01002367.1_pt1 | contig 10898 bp, 9 predicted proteins | sample 1972471 | NCBI WGS metagenome assembly QWBY01 (sample SAMN09866722, study PRJNA288562) | Human gut metagenome isolate term6_stool, whole genome shotgun sequencing...
TGCTCTTGGTCTGTTCAAAAGATCGGTGATGAATGGTATTTAGGAAAACAAAAAGGAGCCTAGTTTTCACTAGACTCCCCAATGGTTGACATAGAACCCGAAAAAATGAGATTTCCTCATAGGATCACCCCCGCGTGTGCGGGTAGGTTTAAGCGATGAGCAATTGGACGCGTTAATCAATAGGATCACCCCCGCGTGTGCGGGTAGGTTCATCATTGTTTCGCGGATTGTTGATGTATGGGAGGATCACCCCCGCGTGTGCGGGTAGGTTCTTTCTTCGGCCGCTTTACCTCGATGAAAAACAGGATCACCCCCGCGTGTGCGGGTAGGTTTTCCTTTTTCAATCGCTCTATAAATCGGTCTTGGGATCACCCCCGCGTGTGCGGGTAGGTTAATTATTGAATGTCTTGCTCGTATTATCTGTTGGGATCACCCCCGCGTGTGCGGGTAGGTTACCGCCGGCTACAATCCGGACAGTACTTGTCTGGGATCACCCCCGCGTGTGCGGGTAGGTTAAATCCCCGTCGTCGGGAAGATCCCGGCAGGCGGGATCACCCCCGCGTGTGCGGGTAGGTTCGGCGATCTCTCGGGCCCTATCTACCAAGGGCGGGATCACCCCCGCGTGTGCGGGTAGGTTATCCTTTACGACCACTCTTTCGAAGTAACCCAGGGATCACCCCCGCGTGTGCGGGTAGGTTAGTTAAGGATCCCTTATTTTAAGCCATTACTTTTTTGAATTTTTAAAAATTCATTTACTTTCGTCGCAAGTTCCGCAATTATTTCAGCATCTTCTAATGCGCGATGAGGTACTGTATGATCCATGTTATAGTTTTTTATGACTGTTTGCAATTGATAGCTTCTAAGAAATTTTTTCTCTCTTTTAACAAGTTGCTTTAAATCAATTGTCTTGTTTTTCAGTATCTCTTTCCCTGCTTTAGTAAGTGCTCGATTCATAAAGCCGATATCAAAGCCTACATTATATCCTACAATGGGATCATCACCCAAAAAGTTAATCCCATCGTTAAGCGCTTTTTCCAGCGGTATTCCTTCTTTGTTTAGAAGTTCATCGGATATGCCCGTAAGTTTGATGATTTCTTCCGGTAGTTTACTTTCACTTTTTATTAAGGCATGAAATGTTTCTCTCTCATCACCTTTTATTTTTATCATCCCTATTTCTATGATGGTGTTCTTTGTCTCATCCAAACCATCTGTCTCTAAGTCTAAGACAATGTAGGAAGAATGGCTTGATCTTTCCATTTTTCCTGCTCCGGCAAACCGCTTTGCTTTTCGAAAGGTAGCAGCCCGGCTAAAGCCTTTTTTTATTTCGCATTCCGTAGATTCGGAGTGCTCTTTTTTTATAAAAACTAACGGAACACCATCGTAATCGAGTCGTTCGCGATTTCCATGACCGATATCAAAATCGTAGCCTATTTCGTTGCGACAACTGTAACTTAATGTAGCTTCTCCCGATTTAAGATTGTCTTTCACGCGCTGCCAAAGTTTTTCGCGAATGGCCGAGTTGAAGTTGCCTACATAGACGCCCGTGGCAATTTCTTGCATCCATTTCGTAAGATCACCTCGAAGTGACGGAGGTACTTTGGTGAGTGTAATCACTGTCATCGGCATATTAAATATCTCCGTCGTATTCTTTGTAGCTTACGCCATGAGCTACTAAGCGGTCTTTATCATCCCATAAACTGATGGTTTCGACTTCCCACTGATCTTCCGCTTCGATTTCCATGAGTTTTTGGAGATCTTTTACGATTTGCTCCATAAGCTTTCCGTCGGCCACGGCGTCTCGCACCGCTCTTCGGGCTATGGCACCTATATCTTCATTTTCATCGTGCTCCGATGCAATTTTAAATGCCAGAGGTATGGTGAGATCCGCTTTATATAGATCCGCCACATCGTATACGAATGATAGATCGTGACCTGTGTGAACAAACCCCAGTCCCGGCGACATTCCCAGTGCCGTGATCACGCTGTGCACAATTCCATAAAGTGCTACATTGGCAGCTGAAAGTGCTTGATTTACCACATTGCCATCTTGAAAATTATCGGGATCGTAAGTTCTTTTGTCCCATTCAACTTCGTATTTTTTGGCGTATTGACGATAGGTGCTTCGTACGCGCGCTCCTTCTCGCCCTCTTAATTGCTGCATAGTAAGACCTGTAGTGTCTTCTCCAAGAAATCGCATTTGATACATCTTGCGAGCTACCTCCAGTCGTTTATTACGATTGGTTACGAGGTTCGCCTGTTTTTCCAGCATTCGCGTCGAACGAGCAAGGGCGCGCCCGTGAGCATATTGTCTCACGCCGCGTTCGCCTACCCATATGACGCTCGTACCTACATCGCCGAGTATTTCCATGGCCCTGTGCGTGATGTCGGTACCTGGGCCCAGCAAGAGGACGCCGATCATGGCAACGGGAACGTAAATAATACCTCGGTGATCATTCACCGAAAGGGCGCTATCTTTTCGGTTGATTGTGGCATGCTCAATATAGAGAAAGCTTACACGATCGCCTATTCGTGGCAGTTCTTTTAATTCAGCCTTCTGTGCGCCAATGTTTTTTTCTATCATAGTATTTTCATTGGAATAAGGGTCATAAGACCGAAGCCGTATGCTTTTTTCTTGCCCATTCCCTCTCGAAGCACACGCTCGAGCGCTTTTTTATCGGTGATCGTCAGCATGCCTTCATAAACGGCTTTTTTCAGGTAAATATCTTGTTGTCCTTTTTTGCGATAAAGTTCGACGCCCCGCTCGACGATGTCATAGTCTTCTTCTCTAAGTGAAAAACCATTTTGTTCAGCCCGATTGAGAAGAAATTGTTTTTGTTCGCCGTCGGGAACGGGTACTACGCGCCCCCGCTCTCCTTTTGCTTTTCCATCTCTGGATGACCATACGGGGTTGAGTTTGACGCGAAATCTGGCTGTCATTCCATTTTCCAGGCGACTTAAAAAAGGCTCATAATCTTTCGTCTGAATGTTCCCCCTCACGCCGATAGTCTCCAGGGCATTATGATCCGGCATTTTTTCGCTCACAATCAGGAGATAGCGCTTACCGCCTAAGGGATCGATACGCCATAATTTTCTCGTGCGAATGCCATCCTGTTTTTCCTCTGGAAAGCTGTCTTCGATAAGACTGTGGATTGCACCGATATGGGAGGCATGTTTCATTTTTCTACGATTCTCAACATCGAGCATCACTCTTGTCAAATACATTGCATCCTCCTATAGTGCGCCAAAAGCATCGTGCTCATTCTCTTTAAGCTGTATCTCCATCGAACCCTCTCCGCGAAATCCGAATGTTCTTCCTCTCGGATCGAAGGACTGAACGTAATCATTTCTTAAATTTGATGCCTTCGACGGCAGGAGTTCGAGATCGCCGTAAAGAGTAACCGCTTTATGATCCATCACGGAACGAGGGCCTTGAAGAGGATAGTGTTTAAGCGCTTCGATAGGTCCTCCTTCTACTGTATCCAGAAGAAAATCGTAGGTTGGCGGCAAGCTTCGTCTTCCCAAATAAGGTTGAAAATATGGGCTTCTTAAAGCTTGTCGAATCTGTTCGATCAGTTCATTATCTTCACTTCCGAGAGCGACGACAAAAACGGCATCCTCTAAATAGTATCGATTCGTTACATACGTTCTATCCAATTCGCCTGAAGGCTTATATTTTTTTACAGTATGATAATCTTTTAGAAGTTCACCTCTACTGTCGATACGTACTGAAAACTTTAAACGATTAAGTGTTTGTATTTTTTCGGTTTCGCTTCGCCTATAGCCTAATGCTGCTGCTACCATACCGATGATCGCACTTTTTGATGGATGGGGATCGGTTGCTCTCGTTTCAAAATGCGACGATGTGCCATAGGACTGCATCGGTCCGGCTAATTTAAGCAAGATCGTCTTCACTCCATCACCTCTAATCTATTGCCTGTTCTAAACTTGTCGCTAAAGTTTTAAGAAGATCATTTAAATTGTCCTCTTTCCCTGCTTCCGGTCCATTGCTGTCGCTTACGGTTAAATAGAGTACGGCTTTTGGCGACTGCACATAAGTTTCCGCTTTTCCCATTTCACTAAATAATTTTTCAATCGATGGTTTAACATAGCCCGATACGGGGCGCACAGGTTCTTCATAGGCGCTTACGAGGTTCACCGGGTGATCTTCTCTCAACACGACGACGAGAGCTTGAGGCAAAGTTTGATTAGCAAATGTATTGATTTTACCCGTAGGCATGGCGTTGACGAATGATTCTACAAATAGACAGATTGACCGGATCGTCTGCTCTTTATCACCAAGTTGTTTGAGCAGCTCATGGACCGCAATGTTCCCGTATCGGTAAAGAGTAGAGGAATTGTACTCTACAGTACCCAACATACCCGCTCCCGCATTGTCTTCCGGCGCCATGTCGTCGACAGCCGTAAAGAAGTCGAACTCCGTTTGTACGCCATGGGTCGAAATCGCGTGGGCTATTTGACAAGATGCATCTTCATTTAACGAGGGGTCTTCCGCCACCATGCGACCAAAGAGAGCAATATCTACAGCGGGATTTTCCTTTAACACGGCTTGTAGTTGCTTTTTATCATCTGTTCCGGAAAGAGCCGCTTTCGCTAAAGCTGTCGCCTGTGCATCTCCCAAGAAAAGAAGGACGGATGTCTCCAGTCTGCCATCCACTTCTTTTGCCTTTATACCTACTTTTCCAAAAGCTTTTGCCGCTAATTCGACGGCATCTTTTCTGCATTTGCTTGGATCTAATGCCATGATTTTTTCTGCTACATACTCGACTACCTGTTTTGTACGAACGCCGACATTGGAATTGTCCCCATTTTCATTAAAATACAGTCGAATCGCTCTTTTCCACGCTTGGGAACTCACCCTTGCACGACGTACGCCGCCATAAAGGGCTGTTTTCGGGCTCCCCGTATCATCGCGATTTATATTGGAAGGGGGTACCGTTTGAATGGCATGCACATCTACAAATAAGCGTTGTTTATTCATTTTCTTCAGCTCCTTTTTCTTCTTTATTTTTTTCTATGCGATAATAATCTCTCGCCCATGAAAGGCGTAATTTCTCTTCATATCCTCTTTGAAACCAATAGAGATCCTGCGCCAATCTCCCGTAATCAATTGTCGTATCGGCTTTTGATTTTAGAAGGCTGATCATCTGGCGTAAGTAGTGGACTAATTCGTCGTACGTTTGAGCGGTGATCAGTGCATTGAAACGACGATCAACCGCCTTTGAATCCTCTTCTATTCGCAATTGTCTAAGCGATTCACCGACGGTACGTCTTTTTTCTTCTCGCGATGCTACCGTTTGAGCTTTTCCCTGTTGATGAATGGCATATAATCCTAAACTCGTAAAAACGGCTCGCTCCTGAAAGGTAATCCTCATGCCGTCGCCTAAGAAATATTCCGGCATAAAGCCGTAGACTAAGGGCCAAATTTGTACCGACTGAGACATAGGCCTTCCGATTGAGTTTCGGAGATTCGCCAAGTTGGCGCGCCCTGCAGAAGTGCCGAGCGATTGCTGCAAGGCGTCGATAATATTATCCACTACTCTCTGAACTTCCATTCCTTTGTTTATTTTTGATCCCATCTCACCCCTCCTTGACGTCCAGCTGCTTATTTAAAAAGTATGAAAACGCGTTATACGATATGGCGATGTTTTTATAGCGTCCTTCGCTTTCTCCGCCACCTCCTCCGTCACATATGCGCCCCGTAAAATCTCTTGGCCCAGCCTGAGCGACGAGACGGTCGGCTTCACGTTTAACCAGTTTTTTAAGTATCTTTTTCCACTCGTTCAACTGTACTTCCCGATCTTTGTCAGGTTCAATGGATGCTATCCATTCTCTAAAGGGTTGATCGATCACATAATAAAGCCGCGCCAATTCTTTTGAAGTTAGGCCGCTGTTTTTCAAGTTTCGAATGTCTTCGATATCGTAAAGAAAACGACCATAAGTACTTCGAACGACATGATTGGTAAGATCGACAATATCGTTAATACGCTGTTCCCATCCATTTTCAGATAGATCAGTAAGTAGCCTTTCGTGGAGCATTAAAGTATCTACTATTTCGTTAACCGGAACCCACGATGTCGCATTGCCGTCAGACTGCATTGAAACAGCGACTATATTGTACTTCCTTTTTTTAAAAGCATCTTTTATTTCATCGTTTCGAATCCACTGAACAATACCCGGAGTGTATTGATCGCTACCATAACCTGTTACAAGGCCGAAAGACCGCCAAATAGAAGTTTCTTCCTGATGTTTTCTTGGAGTATAGTGATCTTTATTTTCTCCCTGTTTGTTAAAGCTCCAAATCGTCATCGGTTCTATAAAATGATCGAGATGCTCTATATCCGGAAATTTCACCACTTCAAACTCAAAGGGTTTGTCCATATTAACACCAGGGTCTATATAAATAGCACGACCCCAAAGAGTATAAAGTTCCGCTAGATTATCCATTCTCCGGCGTTTATGGCGATCTCTTAAATAGCGTTCAACTACTTCATCCGCGCTCGATTCCCAGCATGGCCGCTGCATGTAAAGGCTTTCGGTTTGATCTCCTCGAACCAATACAAGGTTTAGCATAAGAGTTTCAAATAAAGTTTCACCTTGTAAGTACAAGCCTCCTATATCAAACAGCCAGCCTTTTGAGTTTTTAGCTTCATACTTATCTTTCCCGAAAATAACTTTATCCGGCAAACCGCAATATCCTTGGTACATAAGTATCCATCTGGCTAATTCCGCTTCGTTTAAAATTTCTTTATTTCCATTTGAATCTGTTTTCGGTGCAAAAAGGGCTGTTTTATTATTACTTTCCGATATTCTCCGATTAATATTCTTGCCTGATATAATACTGCCTTGCGATTTACTTAATTTTTCTTTGGATATATCTTGTCGTCTCACTTGATAAAAGGGATACTCCTCATCAAATAAGTAAAAACGATCGTGCCAAGTCTCTAAATAATCTACGACCGCCTTAGGAAATTTTCCCGCATTCCACAAATCATTCCACGTTTTGTAAAGAGCACCGGCATAATCTTCCATATCATCTTCATCGACTTCATTCAATTGACGGAAGTTTTCGTCCAATTCAATCCATTCGTAAATTTCTCCCTGTGCATCGACGCGAGAAAACACCGTATGAAGAATTGCCAATAATAATCGAAGCAGGGCAAAATCTTGTGTTTTCATATCACCTGCCAATCCAATATAAAGGTGCGCATTCTGAAACAGTTCCTTTAACGAAACTTCTTCCGTTTCTCCTCCCGAATCCGTAACAACACGAATCCAAGGTTCATCGATTAAATTAAATCGTGCCATTCCTCACATCCCTTCATAGGTCAGCCCGTAACGTGTGTCGTAACGCAAAAGATATCCATTAAGTGAAAACGTTTGGTCTTCATTAAAAAGAATAGCCAGCGATCCCTTTAGCCACGGGTCATTTTGCCAATCTATAAAATATTGTAGGGTATGCTTCTCCAAAAAGTCAATGGTCTTATCCATAGCTTTCCCACCATATCCGACGACCCTTTTGGGAAGTTGAACGGTGTGAGAAGCGATGGCCATAGCGATGGCAGGGTCATCTATTTGTTGTGATATGTCTCGGTCATCTTCAAAAAATCCATAACCGTTTTCCCGTTTTTTTAAAAGGATTACCTCCAAGTTCTCATCGATATCGCGCACGCGACCGTATGCTCCTTCTTCTGTCGCGCCTCTTAAGTCATTTTTCAGCCATCCTGTCAGTGTACCGTCGCTTTTCTTTTTAATCGTTCGCTTCGGAGATGATAGCCTAAACACTCTTGCTTTCTGCTGTTTTTGATCTTTTTCATGAAGGAATTTCCCCATAACATGATCCGTTTCCAAATCCGAACTATCTCCCAGTTCCCTATAAACCTTTTGTACAAGCGGCGAAATATCTGCCGGAAAAAATAGAGTATCCTTTAAATTCTTTTTTGTTTCTCTGAGCAGGTACTCACCATAAATGTGCTCAGATCCTGATTCATACTCTTCATTCGACATACCCATAATATATAATCGAGCGTCCAAAAGATGCTCTGGTCGTACTGTCTCTTTGTGGCGATGTAACCTCCCGGCTCTTTGGATCAAAAGATCTATAGGCGCCAAATCGGAAATCATGACATCGAAGTCGATATCTAAAGATTGCTCGATGACTTGCGTGCCGACGATGATTTTTTTATCCGGCCGTACACCTTTTTTGCTGCTATCCTTGCCTATACTTTCCATTAGCTCATTTTCTTTTTTTACCCGATCTGTCGCCGTAAAGGATGAATGCAATACGCTAACAACCTCGTCGCCATAGCGTTCCATTAATTCTTTTCCGATTCTTTGCGCTCGTCCAATAGTGTTGACGACAATTCCCAGTACCCCTCCCGGGGCTACCAATCCCTCGATTACATCGTAAAGTTCTTCTTCTTTAAGAGGCGTCAAAGAAATCGTCATATTCTCCGAAGCGGGAAAATCTTTAAATTGATAGGCATTTTTTCCGTCGGTATAGGTAATTAAAGGATATTCTTCTCCTTGTAACCCCTCTTCCGGAAGTTCGACTTCTTTCCATTTAATTCCTTTTCCTTTTAGGTAAGCTTTTACCATGGCCTCCCGTCTTTCGGCCGGTAGTGTCGCTGAAAGGATAATCACGGGCACATCGTAAGCCGCCATCCAGGATATGGACTCGAGTAAATATTCACTCATATAGGCATCGTATGCGTGGACTTCATCGATTACCACTACTTTTTTACTGAATCCTAAATGACGTAATGCAAGATGTTTCTGCTTCAAGGAAGCGAGTAAAAACTGATCTACCGTGCCGACGACGAAATCATCCAATGCCGTCGTCTTTTTACCGCGAAACCATGCATTGGCGATGACTGTTCCATTTTCAGCACTGTCTACATCAATTAAATGACCTTTTCCCGCAAGGTTTGAGTATGCTTTATTGAGGGAAGCTTTTCCATGGGCTAATTGAATGGATGCAGTTCCTTTCATTGTGTGTTCCAGCCATTTTTCGATTCGCGTAAACATACTATTGGACGTGGCTTGCGTGGGTAACCCGAAAAATAAACCGCTCCTATTTGTTTTTACCGCCATCTGCTCTGCTCCTATAAGAGCCGCTTCCGTCTTTCCTTTACCCATAGGTGCTTCAAATATAAAAATGCCGGGTTCATCGGTTGCCGCAATCACCTCTGAAAAGATTTTTTGCTCCACTCTCGGTGGAAACTTAAATCGATCCTCGTACAGTTGAACGATGTCCGAACTTACCTCCGGAACCCATAAATCGCTTTGTTCCCAAAGGTTCCACCCTCTCTCCAGTCGTTTCTCGGCATCTTCCACTTTTTCCTCTCCAATATCGATAAGGGGGAAATAATATGTATTACTTGCAATCCAATCTGCCATAATGATAAGGCCTGACAATAAAACGAGATAAGCCTGCGGCACAATCGGGATCTCTTCTACCGATCGATACCTCCCCTCATCCATGGCATATTGAAATAGTTCACGCTGAACTTTTTTCCATAACAAATGGGTCTCGCCCGACGGATCACTCTCTTGATAGTAATATGCTTCATAGGCTATCTGCTCATCCAGTGTTACGCTGTTGTCTATAGGTTTCCCATGATGGGCGCCGATGATGGAGGCAATTCCCGAATCGACGCCGAAGTCGCGCAAAATTTTCTCTCCCGCTACCGTATGGTGTACTGCCGACTTGGTTGAAAGTACCAAATGCGATAAATCCTTATAGCCCACCTTCTCAAGCCGCTCTATTAATATGTCGTCCAAACTTGCCGAGCTTTGATGGCTTTTAATCGTCTGGAAAGCCGGCGTCGCTTTCCCAATATCATGGCTTGCCGCTAAAAAGGCGACCAGATTGATTGCCTGTTCCTCATCTATTGACGTACCGTTGTAAATAGTTTGTTTTGTGCCCTTCGCCAGCCAGTGGTTCCACAGTTGAATGGCGACACCTACTGTATCCTCTAAATGTTGCATTAAAGGTAACCATTTGAGTACACCTGAAACTTCATCTTTTTTTGCCCACAAAGCATCTTGTGCTTTCACTTCACAACCTCCTCTTTATACTTCTTCCCCCAACACTCGGTCATATATCCTCTTCGTTTCCTCATCGAAGAGCACCCATAGAACGGTTATGTCTTTGTCTTTTAAGTATTCTTTCACGGCTTTTACGGCGGTTTGGGCGGCTTTTTCCGTAGGGTAGCCGAAAATGCCCGTGGAAATGGAGGGGAAGGCGACGGTTTTTAATCCGTTGGTTTCCGCCACTTCCAGTGAGCGGATGTAGCAGGATCTGAGTTTGTCTTCTTCTCCCGATTTTCCGCCGTGCCACACGGGGCCGACGGTGTGAATGATGTAGGATGCGGGAAGATTGAAGCCCTCTGTTATAACGGCATCGCCTGTAGCACAGTGGCCGATAGCGTCGCAGGCTTTTTGAAGTTTTTCAGCCCCGGCTGCGGCGAAAATGGCGCCGCACACGCCGCCCCCTCGCATAAGTTGTTCGTTGGCGGCGTTCACGATGGCGTCCACCTTTTGGGTGGTAATGTCCCCTTGTATGGTTTTGATGTTTCCCATGATCTTCTCCTTTTAAAGAAGCCCTTACGTGGTAAGGGCTAGTTGTTGTCTTTTATGCGCTCGGCGGCGCGATAGTATTCCATTGAGCGATAGTTTCGAATATTTTCTTGTAATGTTTTGTCGTCGCTTACGTTTATATAGGCGCCGTCTTTTCTAACGAGGGGATCGTGATAGACTGTAACGCCTTTTAAATAGTGATCCTGCATTTGCATCATGGCATCTTTCGGCCAGCCCATGGCGGTGTAAAGGTAATTCATCAAAAGGAAGGGGCTCATATCCGGTCCTTCGCCTTTAAA
>QWBY01006760.1_pt1 | contig 10896 bp, 7 predicted proteins | sample 1972471 | NCBI WGS metagenome assembly QWBY01 (sample SAMN09866722, study PRJNA288562) | Human gut metagenome isolate term6_stool, whole genome shotgun sequencing...
AGAAAAGTTAATTATTAAGACGTTTGGTCCGATTCAAAATGCAGAAGTTATTTTCAACAAAGTAACTATATTTGTTGGTGAGCAAGGAGAGGGAAAGAGTACAATTGTAAAACTTTATTCACTATTTACATGGTTGGAAAAAGCCATAACACGCCATCAAGTTAAGATTTCAGACCTTGAAAAACCAGCACGTTTTAAGAATAAATACAGTCTTTACAATAATCTTTCATCGCTGTTTAAAGACGAAACCGAAATAACTTTTCATGGTTTACACTATTGCTTTACTTACAAAAAAGGTGGAATTAACATTACAGAAAATAAAGAAAACACTGATGATTTCAACCTTGCAAAGGTAATGTATGTGCCTGCAGAACGCAATATATTAGGTAGCATTGACCACCCATCTTATTTAAAAGGGCTGACCCCTGCTTTATTTACGTTTTTAGAGGAATATGATAAAGCAAAAAATGCATTGAAAACAGGTTTTGAATTGCCTTTCAACAATACTTTTTTTGAGTATGATGCACTCAACGATATGCCTAAAATTCGTAACAATGATTACGAAATAAAGTTGTCAGAAGCATCAAGTGGTTTTCAATCAACTTTGCCTTTATTGCTGGTTTCAAAGCATATATCAGATATGGTGTTCGACCGTTCAAAGAGTTCTGAATTGACAGAAACAGAAAAGAAAACTTTGAAGAGGGAGGTAGAAAAAATAATGGGGAACGAAAATCTGACAGAAGAAGTGAAGGTAGCGTCGTTAAAGTCACTTTCGGCTAAATATAAGTATTCTCGTTTTTTGAATATTGTCGAAGAGCCAGAGTTAAATTTGTATCCTACCTCGCAACGAAACGTATTGATTCGACTGATAGAAGATGCTAAGAAGATGGAAAACAATAAGTTGGTTATGACAACGCATAGCCCTTACGTTATAAATTATCTAACTATTTTTGTAAAAGCAGCACAGTTGGCAAAGCAAATAAAAAAGGATAAATGGTTGAAAGAAGTGGAAAAGATAGTACCATTAAAGGCTCATTTGTGTTCTTCAGAACTTGTCATTTATCAAGTATCTAATGGTAGAGTTGAGCAATTAGCAAGTTCAGAGGGTATTCCGTCTGATGCAAATTTCTTAAATGAAATGTTGCAAGTTACAAATGACGATTTTGACCGCCTTTTAGAGATAGAAGAAGAGATTGAAAATGGAAACAATTAACTTTTTCAAAGACGAGGAAAAGATTGAAGAAAAATGTTTTGGTTTGTGCGATGATTTTGATGAACAAGCCAAAACACCAGCTTATTGCAGCATAAATCTTGAAGAAAAGGAAAATTGGATAGCTACAGTAAGCAACAAAACAGATAATAGCATAGCCTTTATTGCTGTTGATAACAAAATAGAATTACGGAGGGCGAATGGCGAAATGGATTATCGCTGTGATGCAATGCTGCATAATGAGGATTACATTGTATTTGTAGAATTGAAAAATCAACGTGAAAATTGGATAAAACATGCAGTGGAAGACCAACTATTATCAACGATTAATGCCTTTAAAAACGCACAAGATATAACCCAATTTAAGCACAAAGTAGCCTACGCTTGCAATAAAAAGCAACCCAAATTTGCGGTTAGCCATAAGCAATACATGAATGATTTTAAACGAAAAAATAATGTTCGATTGATTATTAGCAATGAAATAACACTGAAGTAATACTACTTTACATGATGCAAAGTAATGTCTTGAACATGAATCCCTTAGTAAAAATCGTTGTTACCCTTATCGGTGGCATGGCGGTTGGGCGTTATACGATGGGCATAATGTCGGACGTTTCATGGTTGGTGGTGGCTATTTTCGGATTGGGGATTGTTGGTCTTAGTAAACGAAATCGTTGGTTGCAGAGTGGGGGAGTATTGATTTCTGTGGCTGCTGTGGGAGGTTTGCTCATGATGCAAGCTGAAAAAAAGATGTTGCAAACCATTCCCGAAGGCGAAAAACTATACGATGCGGTGTTATTGTCTGAACCAGTGAAGCATGGAAAGGTCATCATGACCGATTTAGCAGTGCAGACCAACAACGGAAACATCAAAGTGAAAGCGTCAATTCTTTGCGACACGCTTACGGAACGCTATAAACGATTGCACGTAGGCGACGGTATTACGGCTTATTCAGCATTGGAAAAACCTATCAATTTTGCTGATTCACAGTTCGATTATGTCCGTTGGCTGCGCGCTCATGGCTACTATGCTAATACGTTTATTTATTATCGAAATTGGCAAAAAGCAGCAATCGACTTGTCGTTTCTGAGTTATGTAGACAGAACAATGATAGAATTGAAGCGCATCAAACGACAATGTGTGGAAACTTACACCCACGTTGGTCTCAGTGGAGAGGCTGCTGCGGTGGCAATAGCGATGACGTTGGGCGATAAAAGTTTGATAAATAAAGACTTAAAAGACGATTATTCCATTTCTGGAGCCAGCCATGTGTTGGCACTTTCGGGCTTGCATCTTGGCATTATTTACGTTTTTCTTATCTTTGCATTTAATCTTTGCAAAGGCATTCCTTACCTTTATGTGCTACATCGTTATCGGGTGGGCGAGCTTTTTGCCATGCTTTTCATTTGGATTTATGCCTTGTTGGTCGATTTTTCTCCCTCCGTAGTGCGCTCGGCTACCATGCTTACCATTTATTCCTTTGTTCGTTTGCTCAATCGGGATAAGTTTTCGCTCAACACTTTGGCATTGACGGCAATCATTATGTTGGTGGTTAATCCGCTGAACTTGTGGGATATAGGTTTCCAATTGTCGTTTATAGCTGTGCTTTTCATACTCCTTTTCTCTCCATTGATTTATGGAATAGTACCGAGAAAACGCTTACAAAGGTTTTGGATTTTGCGTTGGGTGTGGGGATTGGTAACTGTTTCGGTGGCTGCACAAATAGGAACTGCACCATTAGTAGCCTACTATTTTAGTCGGTTTAGTTGCTATTTTTTGCTTTCCAACTTCGTTGTTATCCCTTGTGCAACGCTCATTCTCTATGCTGCGGTATTACTTTTCTTGTTCTCCTTTATCCCTGTTGTACAAGCATTTATAGGTAATTTTATGCTTTTAACCATTCAATTCATGAACAAAAGTTTGCATACCATCGCTCATTGGCAGGGGGCAAGCATAGAAAACTTACAACCTAACGAATTGCAAGTGGCTTTACTCTATGTCGTTATATTTTGTATCGGGTGGATATGGAGTTTTTTTGCCAATCGAAGCTATTTGAAATAAAAATCATTATCTTTGCAACCACTTATGCAAAGGTACTTTATAAAATTCTCATACGATGGAACCAACTATCATGGTTGGCAAATTCAACCCAACGGAATATCAGTTCAAGAAGTCTTAGAAAAGGCTTTATCAACGCTTTTGCGCACAAAAATGAGCGTAACAGGTGCTGGAAGAACAGATGCGGGGGTACATGCACGCTTAATGGTGGCACATTTCGATTGGGAAGCACCTATTGACGGACAACAATTGGCTTATAAATTGAACCGAATGTTGCCCCGTGATGTTTCGGTAATAAGTGTTGAGGCAGTTGAGAATGAACTTCATGCTCGTTTTTCAGCTACATCGCGCACTTACCATTACTATATGCATCGTGGACGGAACCCTTTTAGTCGTGCTTATTCCTATGAAATGCCCTACGAATTAGACTTTGAACGTATGAACGAAGCAGCAAAATATTTGATAGGTGAGCGTGATTTTAAGTGTTTTTGCAAGGCTGGTGGCGATAATAAAACTACGATTTGTAACTTGACTGAGGCTCGTTGGCAGCGCTGTAATACAGAGATTGCGATTCATGAAGCCGAAAAAGCGGAAGAATGGTGTTTCGTTATTACTGCCAATCGTTTTCTTCGCAACATGGTTCGTGCCGTGGTTGGGACATTAGTAGAGGTGGGGCGTGGTCGTATTACGATTGATGAGTTTCGCAAAATAGTAGATAATGGTACGCGAAGCGATGCTGGAGAGAGCATGCCAGGCAATGCTTTGTTCCTTTGGGACGTAACTTATCCAAAGTAAAAAGTGAAGTGTAAGTGCCAATTAGGAACTTGCATAATTAGCAAACCCTAGTTACTGACATTGCTTTGCCAATATCAATCCACAACGATGTTACCACTATTTACAACCTCAGCGGTATGAAAATATGGCAAGGTCAAACTGAAAAATATCAGCAAGTTTGGCAAACACTGCCTCGTGGCATTTATATTGTGAATGGAAATAAGGAATTATAAAAAACAAAAATCCCACTGCTACAAAATGTGAGCAGTGGGATTTAAGTGTTTACATTGCATATTCTTCGCCTTTGAGGAATACTCGGCGAATAATAGGTGTGGTGTAAGCGTAAGGAATAAAGTCGATTGAAGGGATTGGGTCGGTAATGTAGAAGTTGGCTACCTTACCTACGCTGATAGAACCATATTCTTCGCTTAATCCCATGGCGCAAGCAGAGTTAATTGTTGCTGCGTTAATGGCTTCAGCTGGCATCAAACGCATCTTGATACATGCTAAAGAAACTGCAAATTTCATGTCGCCCGATGGGGTAGAGCCTGGATTGTAGTCAGATGCAATTGCCATTGGTAAACCAGCATCAATCATCTTTCTACCTGGAGCAAAAGGCATATTAAGGAAGAAAGAAGTACCTGGTAATGCAGTTGGCATGGTTTCTGAATCTTTTAGCAACTCTATGTCGTGGTCGTCCATGGCTTCAAGGTGGTCTACAGAGAGTGCGTTACACTCAACGGCTACTTCAACACCGCCTGAAACAGCGAGTTCTTCGCCATGAATTTTACCACGAAGACCGTATTTTGCACCTGCTTGGAGCAAACGACGTGTTTCGTCAGGAGTAAAGAAACCTTCATCGCAGAATACATCAATGAACTCTGCAAGATTTTCTTTGGCTACTGCTGGCAACATATCGTTGATAATATGGTCTACATATTCAGCTTGACGACCAGCATATTCACGACCTACTGCGTGCGCACCAAGGAAATTGGCTACCACTTTTACAGGGGCTGTCTGTTTGATGCGGCGAATGACACGCAACATTTTTAGCTCATCTTCAAGATTTAAGCCATAGCCACTCTTGATTTCCATTGCACCTGTTCCCTTGCGAATGACTTCATCGACACGCTTCATAGCTTGTTCGTAAAGTTCATCTTCGGTTAATTCGTGCAAACGGTCGGCTGAATTGAGGATACCACCACCACGTTTTGCGATTTCTGCATAGCTCAATCCACGAATTTTATCAACAAATTCGCCCTCACGGCTGCCTGCATAAACCACATGAGTGTGAGAATCGCAGAAAGAAGGCATTACTGTTCCGCCCTCAGCATCAACAACTAATGTATTTCTCTCAATTTGTGGCATATCAACACGTGAGCCGTATGACACAATTCGACCATCTTCAACGTATAAAAAAGCATTTTCAATGGTGTTTAGTTGTGCCATTTCAGCTCCTCGCAAGCATCGTTTACCTTCGTGTCCGATTCCTGCGAGAATGCCAATATTTGTGATTAAAAGTTTCATTTGCGGAGGAAATCTACTGACTTAGCGATGTGTGGAGCCATGAATTGGTCGTTTTCAACGAATGGTACCACCTTGTGTTCAAAACTACTTGATAGAGCTTTGTAGCAGCGTTAGCACCCATACTAACGTGGTCTTCTTGACCTTGTGAAGAAGGAATGCTATCAGCAGACGCTGGTGTACAGTACATTTTGCTTTGGCTTACGATAGAAGCTGCGGTATATTGTGGAATCATAAAACCGCTGTTTACACCTGGTTTAGCTACCAAGAAACTTGGAAGGTCGCGTGTACCAGATACCAATTTGTAGATACGGCGTTCTGAAATATTGCTCAATTCGCAAAGAGCGATAGCGAGAAAGTCCATAGGTTGAGCGATAGGTTCGCCATGGAAGTTACCAGCAGAGATAACCAAATCTTCGTCAGGACAAACAGTTGGGTTGTCAGTAGCTGCGTTTACTTCAATATCAATTACTGATTTAACGTAACGGATAGTATCCTTTGAAGCACCGTGAACCTGTGGCATACAACGGAAAGAGTAAGGGTCTTGTACGTTTACCTTAGGTTGTTTAATGAGTTCGCTACCTTCGAGCAATTCACGAATGCGTGCTGCTGTTTCTATTTGACCTTGGTGAGGGCGAACAGCGTGTACTGCGTGTGTGAAAGGTTCTATTCTACCATCGTAAGCCTCTAAAGACATGGTACCAATCTTGTCTGCCCAATCGCTCAAACGTTGAGCTTGGAGCAAGCACCAAACTGCAAATGAATTCATGTTTTGAGTACCATTGAGGAGAGCAAGACCTTCTTTAGAAACGAGCTGGATAGGTTGCCAGTTCATTTTCTTCAGCATTTCTTCGCCAGAGATAACCTCTCCGTTCATTTCAACGCTACCAATGCCTAAGAGTGGTAAGCAAAGGTGAGCCAAAGGAACAAGGTCGCCAGATGCGCCAAGTGAACCTTGCATGTAAACAACTGGGTAAATATCGTTGTTGAAGAAATCAATCAAACGTTCAACAGTTACCAATTGGCAGCCTGAGAAGCCATAGCTTAAAGATTGAATCTTGAGTAACAACATGATTTTAACGATTTCGTTAGGTACTCTTTCGCCTACACCACAAGCGTGAGACATCATCAAATTCTTTTGAAGGTCAGAGAGTTGTTGCTTGTCGATAGAGATTTTGCACAATGAACCGAAACCTGTTGTTACACCATAGATAGGTTTGTCTGAAGTTTCGATTTTCTTATCCAAATATTCACGGCAACGAACAATGCGATTACGAGCATCGTCAGAAAGTTCAAGCTTAATATTGTTGTCGATAATTTCGCCAATTCTTTCGATTGAAAGATGTTCGGCACTAATCTTATGTGTCATAATTTTATTTTAAAAGTTAACTTGTTATTAAATGAAAATTCACAGATAGAGTTTTGAAACCCTATCTGTGAATAAATTTTATTTATATGCTTCGTTGATAATATCGTCATCAACAAGGTTAGGCATAGTAACGCAAAGTCCTGGAGTACGCTCCATTTCACGTTTGATAGCGTCCATAGAACCCTCGTTGCGAGCCCAACTGCGACGAGAAATACCATTGTTTACGTCCCAAAGGAGCATTTGACGGATATGGCGTTCTGAGTCTTCGCCACCATCGATAACCATACCGAAACCACCGTTCATAACTTCTCCCCAGCCAACGCCACCGCCGTTGTGGATAGAAACCCAAGTAGCACCACGGAAAGAGTCGCCAATAACGTTTTGAACCGCCATATCAGCGCAGAATTGAGAACCATCGTAGATATTACTTGTCTCACGGAATGGAGAATCAGTACCAGAAACATCGTGGTGGTCGCGACCTAAAACGATAGGACGGCTAATTTCGCCACGCTTAATAGCTTCATTGAAAGCCAAAGCTATCTTTGTACGACCTTCAGAATCAGCGTAAAGAATACGAGCTTGAGAGCCTACAACGAGTTTATTTTTGCCTGCTTCTTTAATCCAATGGATATTGTCGTCCATTTGACCAACAATATCAGGAGTAGAAACCTTACGCAAATCTTCGAGAACTTCGGCTGCAATGCGGTCTGTTGTTTCCAAATCTTTAGGGTCGCCTGATGTACATACCCAACGGAAAGGACCGAAACCATAGTCGAAGAACATAGGACCCATGATGTCTTGAACGTATGAAGGATAACGGAATTTGCCGTTTTCGCCCATAATATCAGCACCAGCACGACTTGATTCCAAAAGGAAAGCGTTACCATAGTCGAAGAAGTACATACCATTAGCGGTAAGTTTGTTGATGGCAGCAACCTGACGACGCAAAGATTCTTGTACCTTTTCTTTGAACTTTTCTGGTTCTTCAGCCATCATGCGCTTGCTTTCTTCCAAAGAAACTCCTACTGGATAGTAACCACCAGCCCATGGATTATGGAGTGAAGTTTGGTCAGAACCGAGGTCTACACGGATATTTTCTTCAGCCAAACGTTCCCAAAGGTCTACTACGTTACCGACGTAAGCCATTGAAACAACACGTTTTTCTTCCACTGCCTTGCGGATAGCAGGTATCAATTCGTCAAGACTTTCGTGCAATTCGTCTACCCAACCTTGGTCATAACGCTTGCGAGCAGCCAATGGATTGATTTCTGCTGTTACGCTAACAACGCCTGCAATGTTACCAGCCTTTGGTTGTGCGCCTGACATACCGCCAAGACCAGCAGTAACAAAGAGTTTCATATTGTCGCCACCTACCTTACGAGCAGCGTTCAAAACGGTAATAGTTGTTCCGTGAACGATGCCTTGAGGGCCGATGTACATGTAAGAACCAGCTGTCATCTGACCATACTGGCTCACACCTAATGCGTTAAAACGTTCCCAATCGTCTGGTTTTGAATAGTTAGGGATAACCATACCATTTGTTACAACCACGCGTGGAGCATTTTTATGAGATGGGAAAAGACCAAGAGGGTGTCCAGAATACATCACGAGGGTTTGCTCATCGGTCATTTCGCTTAAATATTTCATAACCAAGCGGTATTGCGCCCAGTTTTGGAACACTGCACCATTACCGCCGTATGTAATCAATTCGTGAGGGTGTTGAGCCACAGCTTTGTCCAAGTTGTTTTGAATCATCATCATGATGGCAGCAGCTTGTTGCGAATTGTGTGGATATTCATCGATTGGACGTGCATACATTTCGTATGTAGGGCGGAAGCGATACATATAAATGCGTCCGTATGTTTCTAATTCCTTAGCAAATTCAGGTGCCAAAGTAGCGTGGAATTTCTTTGGGAAATAGCGTAATGCGTTGCGAAGAGCCAATTTTTTTTCTTCGTCAGTAAGTATTTCCTTACGCTTTGGCGCATGGTTAATGTTTGGGTCGTATGCCTGTACTTCAGGTAATGTGTCAGGTATTCCTGCACGGATATCTGCAATAAATTGTTCTTTAGTCATTTTGCATTGTTTTTATATTCATCAAAGAAATCGAAAGGAGTTAGAGAAGTTTTGTTCCCACCTATTATATTAAGGTGTAAAAGTAAACAATCTTTTCTAAAAAACTCCTTTAACTTCTTCGAAACTTGTTTTATAATTTTGCTTCTACAATCTTCATGATTTCTGCTTCAAGCTCATTAGCTTCCTTAATGAGTTCGTTAGCCTCGCCAACAAGTTTGTCTGCTGTTTCACGGTCTTTCAATCCTGAGGCGTTAATCTTAACGTTTAAGCCTGCACCCAAGACTGCTGCACGAGCTGCCAACACGCCAACACCAGCGTCAGAAACACTATTTGGGTTGCCTTCCTCTGCCATTGCCTTGCAAAGTTCAAACACTTTGAACGATGCTTGCATAGTGTGGAGAGGAACTTGAGTAGCAAACAAAGTTGCAGCTTGTATCGCAGCAGAGCGAGCAGCCTTTTCTTCGTCTGTTCCCTTTGGCAAACCGAAGGCTTCCATAATGCGGTTGAACGCTTCGGTATCCTCATCAACGAGATTCATCAATTCTGATTGAATCTTCTGACCCTTGTCTGCCCAGTTGCTAAACTCTTCCCAACGAGCGTCCCAACCTGCCTTATGGCTTGAAAGATTGGCTACCATTGTGCCGAGCGCAGCACCTAAAGCACCCATATAAGCAGAGATTGTACCACCACCAGGAGCTGGAGATTCGCGTGAAGTTTCGTCTGCAAAGCCTTTAACAGTAAGGTCTATGAGTTTAGCACTCTTATCTTCGTCTTCTAAAAGATATTCAATTACTTTTTCACGTGGGTTAAATTCTTTCAAATCGTCTAAACCCATAGACTTGATAGCGATTTGTAAAATATCTTCTTCTGGGATACCTGTTGAGCGATTTTGCTTTTTCAAGAAGTATTTACCAGCATCTATCAAAGTGCGTTTTGGTATCAAACCAACGATTTCTGTACCTGTTACTCGAATGCCACGATTGGTAGCGCAACGGCAAACTTCGTCGAAAGCAACGTGCAATGGAGTTTCATTAATGTTGGTAATGTTCATAGAAACCTGTGCAATACCGTATTCATTGATGAACCAACCGATAGCCTTTGTACCCTTTAAGGTGCCAGGAATCATAATTGTTTTGCCGTTTTCGTCCTTCATAGGTTTGCCTACTGGAGAACCACCTTCACGTTGTGGACGACCTTTTTCGCGTACATCGAACGCAATAGCATTAGCACGGCGAGTAGAAGTTGTGTTCAAATTGAAGTTTGTAGCAATCAAGAAATCGCGTGCGCCAACGGCTGTACAACCTGTGCGAGCAACACCTTCGTCCCAAGCACGTGCACCAAAGTCAGGTGCTTCAGCCTCAATAGTCATTCTTTCTTGCAACCCTTCGTATTCGCCCTTACGGCAAATAGCGAGGTTACGGCGTTCTGGAGTTCTTGCAGCAGCCTCGTAGCAATAGCAAGGAACTTGCAATTCAGTTGCAATACGTTCAGCCAATTTGCGTGCCAACTCTGCACATTCTTCCAATGTAATACCTGAAACAGGGATTAATGGGCATACGTCAGTTGCGCCCATACGTGGGTGTGCGCCATGATGTTGGCGCATATCAATGAGTTGAGCAGCTTTCTTTACACAACGGAAAGCAGCTTCTACAACAACGTCTGGAGTGCCAACAAATGTTATAACAGTGCGGTTTGTAGCTTCTCCTGGGTCTACGTCCAAAAGTTTAACACCTTTTACTGCTTCAATTTCGTCAGTAACCTGTTTAATAACTTCTTTGTTTCGTCCCTCACTGATGTTAGGGACACACTCAACGATTTGTTTTTCTTGTACCATTTTTATTATTTAATATTAAATTTTAGGCAATAGTTTCTTTACGGTGTAAAA
>QWBY01002370.1_pt1 | contig 10887 bp, 8 predicted proteins | sample 1972471 | NCBI WGS metagenome assembly QWBY01 (sample SAMN09866722, study PRJNA288562) | Human gut metagenome isolate term6_stool, whole genome shotgun sequencing...
CGAGTTGGCGCCTAGCAGGCAACGTTTTCCTAAAGAAATTTGTTTCCCAGTCTGACCGGAAACCGTGGTGGCGGTAGAGGCGCCGCCTCCGATATCGGAGCCGTCATCGATCACTACCCCTTGCGCTACTCGTCCCTCAATCAGACAAGCCCCCAAAGTGCCGGCATTAAAGTTAACGAAAGCCGCATGCATCACGGTGGTGCCGGGTGCTAAATAGGCACCTAAACGTACTTTTGCGCCATCGGCGATGCGCACCCCGGAAGGGATAATGTAGTTAACCATCGGTGGGAATTTATCTACGCTAAGTAGGTGAATTGGGTGGCCGAAGCTTAAACGCATCCGCATACGGGTATTTTCGAAGTCCTCGACCGCACAGGGGCCTTCGGTTGTCCAGGCAACAGTAGGTAGACGAGCGAAAATTCCATCGAGGTTAATGGTGTTTGGCTTTACCAGGCGGTGGGAAAGTAAATGTAGACGCAGGTAGGCATCGGCGGTGGAGCGGGCAGATTCGTCCAGATCGATCGATACCACGGTAGCGGTGCGGTTAACCCCTCGTCCGTCGTCGCGCCCCTCAATCTGGCTTAGCTTTTCGATTAACTGGGCATCTGATTCGTTTGGCTGATCACCTAGGTAGGGACGCGGATACCAAACGTCTAGGGTTTGACCGGTTTCGCTTACGGTTGCGAGGCCTACCCCGCGTGCTTTTCTTTCACTCATAATTCAACCTTATCCGTTCAGGATTTTTTTGGTAAGACCTTCCATAAGTTTGGCCAAAAAAAGCCAAGTTCATTTAATAGTTTACGCACTAAGGGTAAAGAAATCCCAATAATTCCGTGGGGGTCGCCCTCAATTGATTCAATATATGCCCCGCCTAGTCCATCGATCGTAAAACCTCCGGCAACTTCCAGCGGTTCCTTAGTTTTGGCATAGGCACGAGCTTCCTCCGGGCTAATCTCGCTAAAATATAAGGTGGCTTGCGAGTGACCTGCTACTTCATTTTCAAAGGTAAAGCCGGTGGTAGAACGCTTTAAAGCTAGAGCACAGTGACCGGTAAATAAAATGGGAGTTGCTCCTGAAAGCTCATTGATCTGCTGCAGAGCCCGTTCAAAGCTGTGGGGTTTTCCCCGCAACTTGCCGTTAAGTAGCAGCATCGAATCGCAACCTACCACCGCAAAGCGTTCGCCCACGGGGAGATTCTTAAGCTCTTCTCGTACCGTGTTTGCTTGGGAAAGATTATCAGGGCAAAATTTCTCCGGGGTGGTTAGTAACTGCCCGATATGACGAGCTTTCGCTTGAGCTAAAGCGGTAACTACCTGCGATGGATCTGTGGTTTTAAGTCCGGCGCGCACTGCGTCCTCGTCAATATTTGCCGGCCAGGCAAGAGGGATAACGCCCGCCTGGGTTAAAACTTTCAGGCGAGCTGGGGAGGCAGAAGCTAAAACAAGGCGATTGGTCATAGAACCTATTTTAAGAGGCGTAATCCGGAACCTGTAGAACTGCGAATTGGGTTACGCGCTGGCTAGCTGTTAGGCAGCAGACCGGAAACCGGAAATGATAAAGGGCGGGCAAGGGCAAATTGGCGCTACTAAGTGCCGGGGAAGTTTCCGTTAATGGACGGAGATTGCCGGGTCTGCTGGAAAAAGTGAGGTCATTCACCTTAAGGTTGAGGGGTGAGTGAATCCTTATCTGCAGCCCAGATAGCGCGCAACACCGTGATGCGCCCGGTGTGGAAACTCATCGGGGGTGCTCCCACCATGACTATGCGGGAGATGGCGCAGCAACTGGGAGTCAGTGTTGCAGAAATCGACCATTTTTGGATTTCCTGTGGATTTCCGAAGGCTGATCCCGATACTTATATGTTTACCGAGCAAGATGCGCAGGCAATCGGGGAATGGAGTCAAGAATTTGGTGAGGGAGCCCTGGGGCGCAATACCGTGACCTCCCTACTGCGTGCACAGTCCTATATGGCTGATCGCCTAGTGTTATGGCAACTAGAGGCGATTGTTACGGATTTTCAAGAACGCATGAATCTGGATGATACTTCCGCCCGCTTGCTCGTTTTAGACAAAATCGACGAATACATCGACCTGTTGCAGTCACAACTGGGGTATGCGTGGCGCCGACAGATGGCATATCTGTTGCTAAATACTAACCGGGAAGTAGAAATGCGCGAAGGCAAAGCCGCTGCTACCGATTCCTATCCTTTAGAGCGCTCGATGGGATTTGTGGACATGGTGGCCTATACGCGCCGTTCTTCTACTATGAGCGGAGCCGCCTTGGCTGATCTGGTGCAAAGTTTTGAAATGGCCTGCCGGGATGTAATTACTACTCGCGGAGGGCGGGTGGTTAAAACCCTGGGAGATGCGGTCTTGTATGTTGCGGACGATCTGCTGGTGGCCGCGGATATTGTCTGTGCCATTGTCGAGCTCCTAAAATCCCGGCCGGAGATTTTACCGGTGCGTGCCTCCTTAGTTCACGGACGGGTAGTTTCCCGTTCTGGCGACATTTTCGGCCCCCCAGTTAACTTGGCTTCGCGTTTGGTAGATATTGCACCGCGGGGACAAATCTTGATGGATGCTAACTCCGCCAGGCAGCTGCAAACTATTGATGAAAAAGGGTATTTCGCGGTCAGGCCAGCTACTACTCGAGACCTACAAGGGTTGGGTGAGGTGGAAGGATGGCTGCTTACCCGCGGGCAGGCTCAGCAGGGCGAGCAGCCTTTTATGCGTCGCAGCACCCTTGAAATAGCTTCTCCGCCAGTAAAAAAATAGTAAAGCTATTTTCAGTTCGCTGTAGTAGCGACATAGTTTTTTTTAGATTAGCATGGGAATATGACTACAGTTTTACTTGTTGAAGATGACCCGGCAATCTCCGAACCTTTGGCACGAGCCCTGGGGCGAGAAGGCTACGAAGTGCGCGCCCACGGTACCGGTCGGGGAGCCCTCGGCGATATTCTAGGAGCCGATTTGGTGGTTTTGGACCTGGGTCTGCCCGATATGGACGGTTTAGATGTAGCTCGGGAGATTCGCTCCCAAGGGTCATCGGTGCCGATCTTGGTGCTGACTGCCCGCGCTGACGAAGTCGACATGGTGGTGGGCTTAGATGCCGGTGCTGACGATTACGTAACCAAGCCGTTCCGTTTGGCGGAGCTGCTAGCCAGAGTACGTGCTCTGTTACGTCGGGCAGGCAGCGACTTCCAAGATGATGCGCTAGAGGCACAGGATATTAAGATCGATGTTTCGGCTCACCGCGCGTTCCAAGATGGGCGGGAGCTGCAGTTAACCGCTAAAGAGTTCGATCTGTTGCGGATCTTGATTAAAGAAGCCGGGAACGTAGTGCCACGTCAGGTAATTATGCAGGAAGTTTGGGGTTCGGATCCGGCTGGATCTACCAAGACCCTAGATATGCATATTTCCTGGCTGCGCCGTAAACTGGGAGATGACGCCACCTACCCCTATTACATTTCGACGGTGCGGGGAATGGGCTTCCGGTTCGAGACTGAACGAAAGTAACCTGCCATGCGCCGGCGTGCGCTGTTAATGGTTTTCCAGTCGGTCCTGGTTTCTCTGACCCTGCTGGGGTTGCCGCTGGCGATTTTGGCGCCCTCTTATGTGTGGCAGTCTAACCAGTCTAGTCAAGATCAACTCACGGTTAATCTTTCCCGTTACTTGGATCAGATCGGTACCCGCGATCTGGGACATACCCGGCAAGCGGTTTCAAACTGGCAGCGGGTTTATGCACCCGAGTCAGAAATCAGTATTGATCAACGGGAAAGACGGATTTATCACTCGGGTTCGGTAGATGCTAACTGGCAGCTGTATTCCCATGCCCGCAGCGCCGGCGGCCTGTATGTGTCTTTGCATTCCTCGGCTTTGCCAGTGATTTGGTCAGCGGTGGGGGCGGTCTGTGCGGTATTGATATGCGGGGCAGTAGCTCTAGGTGCGGGTACTGGCTTTGCTTTCCGCGGTTCCCGACGCTTGGCGGCTCCACTTATCTATCTTTCAGCCCAGGCTGAGCAAATCGGGTCAGGAGCAGTCCAAGCCCACATCCAACCTACCGGAATCGAAGAAATAGACCTGGTTAGCGAGGAACTATCGCGCTCTGGGGAACGGATTATTGGCCGGATCGCCAAGGAACGCCAATTCGCTTCCGATGTTACCCACCAGCTGCGCACCCCCCTTACTGCCCTGTCCATGCGGATTGAAGAAATCGAATACCTTACCGATGATCAGGAAGTACGTAGCGAAACCGAAGCCTGCCTGGAACAGGTAGAACGAATTACCCAAGTGGTAGAGGACTTAAAGAAGCGCGCCGCGCAAGCCAATCATGGAAATACCCAAGCGGTAAAGATAGAGGATATTTTCCGTCAACAAAAGAATGAATGGGCATCCCAATTTGCAGCGGTAGGCCGCGAGATTGTTTTCGACAACCCGGTAACTGATCGTTTACCCCTAGCCACTCCCTCTTCGTTATCGCAGGCAATCGCCACTTTAGTGGAGAACTCTTTGAAGTATGGGGCAGGTACGGTCACGGTTTCTACTCGTAAAGGGGTCTCTAGTCGCTCCATATTTGTGGAGGTTACTGACGAGGGCGAGGGCGTGAGCGAAGAAATAGCTCCCCATATTTTCCGGCGTGGGGTTAGCGGTCATGGCTCCAGCGGTATCGGGCTGGCGCTCGCGAAAGATCTGATAGAAGCCGATGGGGGGCGTATCGAGCTCACCAGTCGCCAACCGGTAGTATTCACGATTTCCCTCTCGGCGGTATCCGAAGCTATGTCTCCGGATCGCCTCTTGCCGCAGGGAGGATTAGTGGTGGTGGGACGCCGCCACGGACGCAAATAATCAAATAACGTAGATAGCTGTTACTGGCGGAGATTGGCTACGGGCCGGGTGGCTCGATTAATTAAGTACTCATGTCCGGTGTGCACGGGAAAAGTGGTTACAGCTCTTTTAGATCCAGATAGTTTATAGCATCTGCTGTCGCCGTCAACGGCATCGGTAGCACCACCTGTTCGTCAGGGCGAACCGCCAACTGGGTGCGGATATAATCTTTAACTGCTTTGCGGGTGTGGATATGATGGCCCGCTTTTTCCGACATAAACCAGCGATGTTCCAATACTTCGTGGAAAATCTGGGCAGGCTCTAGCTTTGCGCGTAAATCATCGGGAATCGCGCTAATAGTGGGCAGGTAAACCCGTTCTAGCCAAGTGGTCGCCACCAGACGCAGAGGAATATTCTCCATTTTCTTGCGGCGTTGATAGGTCACAATATCGGTGTAGATCCGTTTGGCTTGTTCTTCTTGAACTTCCAGACCGGTTAGATCTTTTACTCGCCGCTGGAAATGACCTGCCTCGACTACCCGGGGAGCAAAACTTAAGAAGTCCCCATCCTCGTCACTTTCGATTTCTACTTGACCGATATCGAAACCGAGTTGCCCGAGCCGCTCGGCCCGCGCGCCTACGCGCCAAATTTCATCGGCCGGAATACGTTCGGATCCGGTTAGATCATTCCAGAGGTCGTGGTAGCGTTTCTCCAGGTAGTCGCCAACAATAGTGACGTCAAAGTCTTCATCTACCAGCCCTCCGGCCTGCAAATCCATCAGTTCTCCGATAATGTTCATGGCACCTAACGAAACATCATATTCGCGGGAACGGTCGGAAATGTTGTCATAAAAGCGTCCGGTTTCCGCATCTACCAGGTAGGCTGCATAGGTGCCGGCGTCCCGGCGGAACAGGGTGTTGGATAGGGAAACGTCTCCCCAGTAAAAGCCCTTTAGATGCAGGTGAACCAGCAGGGCAACCAGGGAATCAAGTACCCGATTGAGTTTGTCTTTAGATAATTGTTTGGATAGTAACACCCGGTAGGGCAGGGAATACTGCAGGTGGTGGGTAACGAGGGCGGCCGGTAATTCTTCACCGTTTTTATCGATTCTTCCCGCTACCACCGCGGCCACGGATACGGTAGGTAGTTCTTTGCTTTGTAGCTGACGCAGCATTTGGTATTCATGCAGGGCGTGCTCTTCGGAAATCTCTTTTACCGCATATATTGCGCCCCCCGCCTTAATGAAACGCACCACGTGACGAGAAATCCCCCGCGGAAGAGCCGCTAGTAGCTTGTTTGGCCAGTCTTCCAAGGGGAGCGACCAGGGGAGAGTGGGGACTAAAGAATAGAACGAGGAGGTACCAGAGGTAGTTACCCGAATTTTCTGTTTGCTTGGCATTTTTCCTCCTCCTCGTGATTGCTAGGACAATTCTGGCATAGGTAGTTGGGTAAGTGCGAACGCAGTTAGCTAAACTCAGATAAAGAGAGTTTGAAAACAGTTAGGGAGACAGTGCTCGAACAGGAAATCGGCGGATACAAGGTGCTTAAGGCCTTGGGCGCAGGGGGGATGGCTTCGGTTTATCAAGCTGAATCTTCCGATGGGCGCGAAGTCGCGCTGAAGTTCTTGCACCCGCAGATTGCTAACGATCCCAATGCTCGCAAACGTCTGCAACGCGAGGCAGATGCGATTAACCGAGTCAGCTCCTCTGGGGTAGCGAAAGTTTTTGAGGTAAACACCGCCGGGCAAACCCCGTATGTGGCTATGGAACTGATTCGGGGGATCACGATTGCCGAGGACGTCAGTGCCAATGGTACTTGGGATTTGCCTGACTTGATTGACTTGGCGCAATGGTTAGCAAAAATATTGGAGGAGCTACACCGTGCCGGGGTGGTTCATCGCGATATTAAACCAGCTAATATTATGATTGCGAAGCAAGGGCCGGTTTTGATTGATTTTGGGATTTCTCAAACTCCAGGTGCCGAACGCTTGACCGCAACCGGACTGGTCACCGGTACTCCCGGCTATATTTCGCCGCAGCTTATCCACGGTGAGGATGCGCGCCCGCGCGATGACTGGTGGGCTTGGTTGTGTGTGCTGCTGTACTGTGCGAGTGGGCATCCGCCTTTCGGGTCTGGCCCGGTGGAAGTGGTGTTGGGGCGGATTAGTACCGGTAAACCTGACTTGTCGGGTCTACCGGAGTCTTTGCAACGGGTTTTTGCGGCTGGTTTTCAGGTTGATCCCGCGCACAGAGCCGCCCCCCAGCAACTTATAGCGGCTTTGCAGGCAGTAAATGAGGGTAACGACCCGGCACCTTATTTGCCGACAGGTTTTCCAGCGGGCGCGTCCCTTGGTACTGAAGGAGTGGAGGCCACCGCTGTTTCTGGACCCGAGGTGTTTCCTCCCGAGCAGGACACTCGACGTTATCCTCCTGCGGCGCCAGCGATTAGGGGGGAAGCCGATAGATTCTGGGAAGCAAATGGCGGTTATGTGAACAATTCTGTTGCCGGCAGCGTGAATGAAGAGCCGGGAGTTGCCCATTTTCGCGTTCCCGACAATGGGCAGGCGAATGAGGTACCAGATTCAGCCGCGCAATGGCAGCCACGTTATATTCCCCAAAGGTTACCGCTGGCTTGGATATCGTGTCTACTGTTGATGTTGGCCGTGTGTTTTGGGGTGGGCAGCTTCGCCTTGAAACAAAATACGCAATTAGTGTTAGACCCTTATCTTTATGCGGCAGCTTTGATGGCAATAGTTGCTATTCCCTCGCTTTTTGGGGTTTTCCGAGGACGCTTGCGGGATGCGCAGCTGGCTTCAGGGTTGCTAAAGCCTCCCCGGGCGGCATTGCGAGCCCAACCCCGGCTAGCTCCGCTAATCGGAGCAGTAGTGGTGACCGCGCTGGTGGGGGCAGGGGTAGTGCTGCTAGGACAGTTCGCTTACCATCCGCTGGTGAACGCAGCCTATCCGGTATTACCTCAAGGTCTGCGGGAGCGACCGGGAGTATATAGAGCGCTTTTATATTTGGCGTACTCACTGTACGGGATGATCATCGCGTTCTGCTCCCGGGCTTTCCGTATCGGGTTTGGCTGTATGGTTCGCTTATTAGGTGGAGCCGGGGCGCGTTTCTTTTGGTGTTTAGTGGCGCTGGCAGTCGGCGTGGGCTCGCAATACCTGGTAGCAAGCGGGTACTGGTAGGAGAATCTGGGGAGTACGGTGCCCCCCTGTCCGGTTAAAGTGGGAGGATAGCGCGTCCTCGTCTATGCTTAAAGCAAGAAAATCAGCGAAGTTACAGGAAAGTCATGACACAGAAAAAAGGCAAAATGCAGGCTGCTAAGGCCAAAAGCTCGTCTAAGAATGAAAACAATCGGCAACAAAAAGTTTGGAAACAGGTAGAGGCACAAAGGGAAGCCGCGCGGCGCAAGCAAACCCGTAAACGTGCCATAATCGCGATAGTCGCGGTGCTGGTGGTAGCGGCGGTCGCTCTCGCCGGATACCTGGTTGCCCAGAGCGGAAATGATAAAACTAATGGGGATGTGCTTTCTGGTCAGCGCCCAGAAAAAATCGCTGCCCTGTCGGGTAAGGAAGCAGTTAATGCGGCGCAGGGGATTTTGGTTGGTAAACCGGGGGTCTATAAAGCCGAATCCGGAGTACCTACTATCGAGATGTGGTATTCCTATGGATGCCCGTCTTGCCTGGGGTTAGAGCACCAGTTGGGGGAGCAGATTATGGCTTTGGCTACCGAAGGTAAAGCCAATCTGGTGTTACATACGGTGATGACTCACGCCTTGCCCTGGACAGTGATTGCTGGCGACGCTTCCATGCTGGTAGCTATGGAGCAGCCAGACAAAGCGCTGGCCTTCCATCAAGCGTTGGTTGATACTGGATATAAGGTGATGTTTGCCAAAGGAGAGGAAGCCGGCTGGAAAGATCAAGGAAATTCCACGCTGATGGCGGATCCGAACAAGTCACTGGAGAAGATCAAGGAAGTTGCCAAGAAGGTCGGGGTTAAAGACGAGATTATTAGCTCCTTTAAGGCCGAGACCCAATCTGCACTACTTGAGAAGTGGCAAAAGCAATGGGCAGATGCTGCGGGTAAGCAAACCCAGCAGGTCGGCACTCCGATGTTTGCCTCCAATGGAAAGGTGGTCGAAAAGCCGTACAAGAATGACGGTACTTTGGACGAGGACGCGCTACTGGGTAAATAGCAGCGGTTTTGTTCATTGATAAAAGACATGGCAAACTAAAGGCGTCGTCTTTTTCGAAGACGTTAGGGTAGTGCTGATTGAAGCGCTTCCTAAGGCCGACTTAGCTCAGTTGGTAGAGCAGCTGTCTTGTAAACAGCAGGTCATCGGTTCGAGCCCGATAGTCGGCTCCACTTAGAGGTGGTTGTTTTTGCTGGGGCAGGTTATGATTCTGGTATTTTTCCCATTAAGAGGGAAACCTGCTGTCGGGTAAGTTTCCTGACTCGCCTGGGATTTAGTACCTGTGTGAGAAATAGTCCAATATCGGGACATTTTTGTCTATCAGGTAGTTCCCGATACCGGTTTCTATATGACCACGTTTCAAATCTTCTGGTATTGATTTAAGAGGAAACGCTAGCAAGAAGCTTCTGTCCCACGATTGCTTGAGCTTATGAATGATGATTCCTGACGTGGTTCGTTTACAAAAATGGTTTTCTTCGTCCTTTGGAATGTCAAAATTGATATCGTTACTTGTCGCTACCACTCCCAGGAAACCTCGGTCGGTGAATTTCATCCACACCAAGTCTTGACAGTTTCCTCCCGAGTCACATATTGGTGAGTACAGATTTTCCTCCAGATAATCTTCAATCTCGTCATTGGTTAATTCGGGCGGAATTTCTATTCTGGGGGATTCAACTTTCGGCATCCCTAAAACTGATAGAAACTCATTCGTATATTTAGCAATCTGTTCTGGCGAGACGGGCGTCCGATCGGCTTGGTTGCGAGCCTCGACAATTCGGCAGGCATTTTCACCACCCGAGCGAACGGAGGCCTTTTTTCCCATGGGTCTATAGGTGTTGCCTATGAACTTTTTTCTAGCATCCTCGGCAGATAGTATATTTTGTCCACTCATCTTCTAAAAATATCAGCTAGCTGAGAAAGCGGTAGTATCTTGCCGGGTTCCCGTGAGTACTCCCTAGCCATTTCTCATTATTCAGTTGAGTGGGAGAGGTAGCGCAGCAAGAATGATTCATATGCATAAGAGCGGCGGATAGCGATAATCACTCATAGTGACTTAGAACGCGTCAAAGTCGTGGTGCTTATATCAGCATCGGAGAATATTCATTTTTGAAGATTGTTTGGGACAAATCGTAGCTTACGGGCGTTGACGATTATTGCTCGATTTTAAAAAGCTTCGGTCTCCTACGCGGTAAAAATTGGGTTAAACAGGAGAAACGTAAAAAATAAACCCTACAACTTAACGTTGCTTAACTCCCAGTCCTGATGTGATTATGAGCATAAGCGTCCAAAAAGGTCTCAGCAAAGAAGCGAGCCTTGGGCGTTACAAGGAGAAATGCATGAGGGTTAATGAGAACCGTAGTAGGGCTACCCGCGGATCGGCATCTGATATCGCCCAGGTGTTGGGAGTGTCGAAGGCAGCGGTCTCCTATGCATTAAATGGGAAGCCCGGAATCTCTGATGAAACCCGGCGGTCAATAATCGAATTGGCACGTGCTTACGGCATAGAAGTACCCGAACGTGCTACAAATATGCACACTATCCCCTCGTTGGTAGGTTTGGTACTTGCGGATCTTTCCAACCCGTTTTACCAGGAGCTAGGCGTTGCTGTGGCAGAGGTCGCTCGGTCACATAATCTAAACACGCTGTTAGCTCATACCGGCGACCGTCCTAAAGATTTGCTCTCGACCGTGCAAACCATGACTCAGCATGGAGTTAATGGAATCATTCTTACCGCAACGCAAGATGGTGATGCTTCGGTAGCTCGCCTATTGCGCAATGCAAACCTGCCTTATGTGCAGGTATCACGCAAAATGCCAACAGTACGTGCAGCTTTTGTGGGAATAGATAACAAGAACGCGGCAAAAGA
>QWBY01004293.1_pt1 | contig 10887 bp, 10 predicted proteins | sample 1972471 | NCBI WGS metagenome assembly QWBY01 (sample SAMN09866722, study PRJNA288562) | Human gut metagenome isolate term6_stool, whole genome shotgun sequencing...
CAACTGTTGTTTTGCTGTCCTCGTCAAACAGTGCTTCAAACTCATCTCTTGTGATTTTCTCCTTCTCAAGAAGAAGTGCTGCACATCTGTCAAGCACATCGCGGTACTCTGCTATCATGCTCTTTGCCTTGTCGTACGACTCGTCGATGATACGCTTTACCTCGACATCGATTGCCGATGCTATGCCCTCGCTGTAGTTCTTTGCATGGGCGAGGTCTCGTCCGATGAAGACCTCCTCCTCATCATCAGCATAGCAGATAAGGCCGATATTGTCTGACATACCGTATTTGGTAACCATCTCGCGCGCAAGCTTTGTAGCCTGCTTGATGTCCTGTGATGCACCTGTGGTGATATCGTCAAACACAAGTTCCTCTGCGACACGACCGCCTAAGTCTACTACGATTTCCTGAAGCATACGTCCCTTTGTGTTGAACATCTCATCCTTCTCAGGCAGAGGCATGGTGTAGCCTGCTGCGCCTGCTCCTGTAGGGATGATTGAAACTGTGTATACAGGTCCCACATCCGGAAGCAGATGGAAAAGGATTGCATGTCCTGCCTCGTGGTATGCTGTGATGCGCTTTTCCTTGTCAGAGATGATACGGCTCTTCTTCTCAGCTCCGATACCAACCTTGACGAAGGATTTTCTGATATCATCCTGTGTGATATATTCTCTGTTTTCGCCCGCTGCACGGATTGCTGCCTCATTCATCAGATTCTCAAGGTCTGCACCTGTGAAGCCTGCTGTAGTCTGTGCAATCTGCTTTAAGTCTACATCCTCTGCAAGAGGTTTTTTCTTGGCATGGACACCTAAAATTTCTTCTCTGCCGCCCACATCCGGTCTGCCTACTACAACCTTTCTGTCGAAACGTCCCGGACGCATGATAGCAGGGTCAAGTATATCCACACGGTTTGTGGCTGCCATGACGATAATGCCCTCATTGACACCAAAACCATCCATCTCGACAAGCATCTGGTTCAATGTCTGCTCACGCTCGTCGTGTCCGCCGCCCATTCCTGTGCCACGGCGTCTGGCTACTGCATCAATCTCATCGATAAATACAATACAAGGCGCATTTTTCTTGGCATCCTCAAACAAATCTCTCACTCGTGAGGCTCCGACTCCGACGAACATCTCCACGAAATCAGATCCTGAAATGGTGAAAAACGGTACCCCTGCCTCTCCGGCTACTGCCTTGGCAAGGAGAGTCTTACCTGTTCCCGGAGGTCCTACAAGAAGGACACCTTCCTCCTTTAAGCCTGCTACATCGGAAAACTTGATATGGTTCTCCTCCTGTGTGGTGAGCTTCGCACGGTTCTTGCCGAAGTTCATCATCTTGCCACCGCCGGCCTGTGCTGCTGCGTTGTTGTTCATCACTGCAAAGAGTATGAACATGGCTCCGAATACCAAAAGATACGGAAGCAGTGTCATAATCCAGCTCTCAGCCGGAACATCCGCAACTGTATAGTCGGTGTACCCTGCTTTTGTCATGGTCTTTTCGATATTGTTTACATCTGATACATAAAGCACCTTTGATGTGCCATCCTTGAACTTCACCTCCAGACTTCCTGTCGGTATCTCCCTGTTTTGCACTACCTTTACGCTCTTCACCTGATTCTTGTCAAGATCCTTCTCGAACTGACTCTGTGTGTAAGAGTTTGATGTAGCCCCGGCGCTCAGCCAGTACCAGATGCAGATTACTGCAAATACAATGATAATGTATACGCCTATTCCGCGCATACCGCTTTTTTGTTTATTCAATTTACTTCTCCTTTTTATTTTATTTCGCCCTCGACGAAGCCGATGTAAGGCAGATTTCTGAACCTCTGATCATAGTCAAGGCCATAGCCTACCACAAACTTATCAGGAATCACAAAGCCCACGTAGTCTACATTTACATCATCAACCACACGGCGCTCAGGCTTGTCCAAAAGTGTACAGATTGTGAGACTCTTCGGGTTTCTTTTGGCAAGGAGCTTTGAAAGCCTGCTAAGAGTATTTCCCGAATCAATGATGTCTTCTATAATGATGACATTCTCTCCCTCGATAGAATGCTCAAGGTCCTTTTTAATCTTGACATCACCTGATGACTCTGTGCCTGAGCCATAGCTGGATACCGACATGAAATCCATAGTCATAGGCAAATCAATTCTCTTTGCAAGCTCAGTGGTAAAGAATATTGAGCCCTTGAGTATGCAAATGAGATATACTGACTGTCCCCTGTATTTTTCTGTGATTTGCGCTCCAATCTCTGCAATACGCTTATTGAGCTGCTCCTCTGTCAGGTAAACCGAAATATCATATTTTTTTGAAAAATCCATTTTGTTTTCCTCCGTAAAATGTGATCTTAAGTACTTTTCCTGTCTGTGGTGTGACAAGTGCGCTGCAGCCGGATCTGTATCCGATAATGGCATGCACCAGTGATTCATGGGCTATGAGCCACAGCCCCGCTCTCTGCTGTGCAGGAATTTTATCACCTGTAAATACCTGCTTCAGCTTCTTATGATGGCCCTCGTCATCCACAATTATATAGTCACCGGCTTTTCTTGTTCTTATTTCAAAGCCTTTTTTCATCTTATCATAATCAAACCATTTCGTATATGGTTTTTTGGGAATTTCGTCCATTTTACCATTAAAATCTTGTATACAAAGTGTGACATACGAGCCATCTGCCGAAAGCTTTATGTTTTTTTGCTCTCCCGTGGCACTCAGTGCCTCAAGCTCTTTTTGCGTAATGTGAATTTCTTCTTTTTCATCGTCACACCTTTCGGCGAAGAGTATCACATCGCCAAATGATTTTTCCGCAATAATTCCATATGGCAGATTGATTTTTCTGCCCGACTGCTGCCCTGCAAGCTTCACAAGTGCACTGATATGTGTGCTCGTGATGTCCTTGAGCCGCCCTGATGCCAGATGTATACACTCGCGTGCCACTCCGCTTTTTAATGCCGGATGTAGACTCTCAAAGCGACTGATTTCAAGTATCACCCTGCCTTCTTTTTTTGAAACCATGCTGTCACACGCCTCTTTTAGCTGCTGCTCGTAAAAATCATTCATCACCGCAAGCTGTCCTGCACTCTCATTGATATGCTCAATCGCCCTGTCATTAATCTGCAAAAGCAGTGGAAACACATCATGGCGCAGCTTATTTCTGGAGTAGGCTGTGTCAGTGTTTGTGGCATCGGTGACAAAAGCCTGTCCGTTTTCCTTTAGATATTCCTCTATCTGTGCGCGTGTTGCTGATAAAAGCGGCCTGATATAGGTGACACCGTTCTTCACGGAAACCGGATGCATGCCGGATAGTCCCTTCGCTCCGCTTCCGCGAAGCATCTGAAAAAGAACTGTCTCTGCGTTGTCCTCCATATGGTGCGCAACTGCAACGACTGCCTGCCTGCTGTTACCCTGCTTTTGGTCTGCTGCATAGGCAGTTTTTCAAACGCTTCATAGCGCAATATCCTGGCGGCCTCCTCCAGTCCGAGTCCATGACTTGCTGCATATTGCGGTACGTCCACAGAATGCACATGGCACGGTATGTTAAGCCTCTCGCAAAGGTCTGACGCAAACCTCGCATCCTCCCTGCTCTCGGCTCCTCTGATGCCATGCTCCACATGTACTGCCTCCAACGCAAAATCAAGCTCATCTGCGCACTGTCTTTTTATCTCATTTAACAGCAGCAGAAGGCAGACCGAATCCGCACCACCCGACAACGCAACAAGCACCGTGCTATGATTTTTTATCATTTTGTTTTCCAGAATATAATCTTTCGTCCGTCTAATCATTATTTTTCCCAGATTCCTATTGCAACTACAGTCATATCATCCATGGCGTATCCACCTGTGTCAAGCAGCACCCTGTCCAGAATTTCCTGCGCCATCACGCCTGCATTGTCACTTTTGACGCCTGCGATGATATCCATAAGCTTCCCCTGTCTGTCCTTTACATGCAGATATTCTAGCACACCATCCGTCACCATGACAAGGAAATCGCCACTTTGAAGTGTATTTTTTGAATGTTTGCTCTCCTGCCAGACATCGACCCCCGCCGGGAGTGATTCATTTTCTATAACACTTACTTTTTTCCCTGATTTGATAAATGACGGTGCAGCGCCTGTTTTGGCCAGCTCAAGCTCACCTGTGTACATGTCTATCGTGGCAAAATCAACCGTGGAATAGGACTCCTCGCCCGCCGATATGACCATGGCAGAGTTCATCAGCTTTAGGGCACTTTCCCTGCTAAAACCGGCCTCCAAAAGCTTTTCAAGCAAATCCACCACCAGTGTGCTCTCGGCCTGCGCCTGCTTGCCCGAGCCCATGCCATCGGATACACATACATGATACATGCCATCATCCAGCTGAAACATGCTGCAGCTGTCGCCATTTGCCTGAGAGCCGGTCTTCTTTTTGGTCGCCACACCCGAAAGTGCATAGAACTGATTCTCCTCGTAAAGCACAATAGATGTCCTCTCATCGGATATTATTGAAACTGTCCCATGTGCCTGCCTGAGTTTCACTCCCATGGCGCGTGAAACCGCCTGCACATATTTTGAAATTTCAATCCCACCATCTATCTTGGTGCAGACATCTGCCTTTATACATACCTGCTGCCTTGCGTTCTCATAAATATGGGCATTTTCCACCTGTATACCAGCCTCTTTTGTATATACATAAACTCTTGAAAGGCGCAGCCTTCTTTTTTTATCAATACATTTTTCAGCCCTGCACCAGCTATCCATGAGCTCTGCCATAGCGTCAAGCTGTGTGGCTATGACGCGTCTGTTTTCCGTGAGACGCCTGTACCAGGCTTCATTTAGCTCAATACGGGCAAATGCCTCTGTGGCGGCTTCCACCATGCGCGTATAGTGCGGGCAGCCATCCACATATCTGTTTTGCACAATTTCCTCTGTTTTCATACGTTTGCGCACTGCATCAGCAAGCATTTTTATACTGTCGGAAATCGAAGTCCCGCTTGTCCAGCACACACTGCAGCCCTCACAGCATGCACAAAGTCGCCCTGTCACCTCAAGCTGTATTTTCTCACTCTCATCAGGGATTTTATCTGCCGTACATTTTACAGCCATGACGTTTGCAGTCGAAATAATGCCTGAAAGTCCTGAAACTGCTGTGGCAAATGCCTCCTCCCTGTCGGGCAGGAGTCCTGCTATGACCGGGTTTTCATTGTGCTCAAGAGCCCTTAAATATTCGCATGCTCTGCAAAGCACAAAGGCCACCGAAAACACAACAAGGCTCTCTGCCACCGACAACACTATCTCATCCGTATCCGGCCTTCCCAGAAATGTTACCGACAGATTCATCACCGCCGTGGCACAAGCTGCCACAACGGCTGTTGTCAGACATCCGTTTTTACTGCTTTTTCTCACAAATAGCCTTTCCCCAAAGTAAATCACCGCAATAATAAAGAGATACTTACATATCGACGGTATCGATATAAAGTATCCCATTCCAATAATTAATCCTATGTAAAAAATAATCGTATGTCCACTGCTCAGACAATAAACTCCATACACTGCAGGTATCAGCGGATAACAATCCATCACACACACCAGTGTGGATGCAAATGCCATAAGCCCCCACACAGCCTTTTTTAAATTTGCACTCCTCATCTTTTTGCCTCCATCTTTTTTCAACGATTATATGTGGTCAAAAATGAAGGTTTTGACGAAAAAGCGCAACTATATCTTCAAAAATTATTTGTCCTTTTCCTTGAAGATTATTTCATTGTCATACGCAAGCCCCAGCTTGCTCTTTGCTATATCCTCTATGTACTGGTCACTCTGCATATACTGCTGCATGCTTTCTATCTCATCAGCACGCTCCGATTCTTTAGTGTACTGCTTTTCAAGCTCCGCTTTTTGTGCGGCATATGTAGATTCCTTCTGCTTTAGCTGCACAACCTGGACTACCATAACCACAAGAAATGCTATAACTATGATGGAAACACTTAAAGTTCCGCCCCTTCTCTTTGCACGACGTTTACTCATTATTCCTCCTTAGGTGCTTATCTGAATATCCTGCCAAACATTTTATCTTTTTTTCCGGTCACCTCCGGTACCTTCGAATACGTAATCATGTCTATCTCACCTTCTATATCGGCTTCTCCCTTCTCAAGGTTTAGCCTGTTTACGTGAAGATCCTTGCCCTTTAGGTCAAGCATGCCCAGCTCCGTCTCCAAAAGTATCTCTCCCACATCAAAGGAGAGCACATCCAAAATGCCTGTAAAGCTGCCTGTTCTGCGATTATTCAAGATAAGCTTATGACTCTTTGTGCCTGATATTTCTTCCATTTCCTGTCCCTCACATAATTTTTAATATGCTCCATAGACAGCCGCACATATACATGCCATCTGTGGAATCGCATATGTAAATATATGCCGGGATTCATGAAAATATAACCTATATATACTCAAAAAGATCTTTTGCTTCTTCCTTCTTTGTTGTGTCAAGGAGATTTAACACCTTAACCTTGACTGTCTTTTGTCCAAATGCTATCTCTATTATGTCTCCGACCTTGACATTTACAGATGCCTTTGCCGGTCTGCCGTTTACTGTGACACGGCCTGCGTCACATGCCTCATTTGCCACTGTACGTCTCTTTATCAGACGCGATACCTTCAAAAATTTGTCTAATCTCATTGTTACCTCTGTGTCTTACCTATAATAAATCAATTCATAACCATTACCCTGATTTCAGTGGATATAGCCAAAAATGGGCGGAGCCTTAAAGGCTTCACCCATTCTACTCCGTGATAGTCTAACTTATTAGTTAAGAGAATCTTTTAAAGCCTTTCCAGCCTTGAACTTAGGAGCCTTAGATGCTGCAATTGTCATCTCAGCGCCAGTCTGTGGATTTCTTCCTGTTCTTGCTGCTCTCTCAGATACCTCGAAAGTACCGAATCCAACTAACTGGATCTTCTCACCTTTCTTTAACTCCTCTGCAACAACATCTGTGAATGCCTTTAAAGATGCCTCTGCGTCCTTCTTTGATACTCCGGCCTTCTCTGCCATAGCTGCAACTAAATCTGCTTTGTTCATGATAAAATTCCTCCTCTGGATTTTCATAATTTATATAATTCGAGCTGTATTCCCAAATTACCTACAAGAATATATATACTTGTTTTTATGGGGTTTGTCAAGGAAAATGCGCTATTTCCTAGGCTTTTATGTACTTTTACCATTCTTAAAACCTTACTTTGAACTTAATAAAGAGGTTAATGTTGAAAGATAATCGGATATGTCCTTATTTGTCAGACTATTTTTGGAACTGTCAGAGGATTTATTGTTGGTTCCCCGTGATGAATTTGTACTCTGCGAGCTGCCGGTGGTGCTGCCCTGAGATGTACTTTGATTGTCCTTCTCATCAGCCCTCTCTGAGGCTGTCTCGGAAGGTGTCTGTGCGGTGGCTTGTGAACTGCCGGTGCTGTTAGTTTTGGTACCTGATGAATCGTTTGCAGAGCTGTCCGTATCGTCATTTATCGTAATCTGTATGGTGGCCTCCTTTGAGTTCACGTAAAGCGTCCTCGTCCAGGTGTCATAGCCATCGGCTGTTACCTTAAGCGTGTGTTTTCCGTATGTTATCTCAACCGGGCTCGTATAGTCGATTTCACTGCCATCGACATATATTTTCGCGCCCTGCACGTCAACCTCGAAAAGGATGCTGCTCTTTTTAGGGCCCTCACCCTTTAAATCATTTAAATTTACCTTTGTAGTCTCGCCTCTTTTTATCTCAATATCCGTGCTGCCTCCCCAGCCGTTGTTGGCCACAGCGAGCGTATAGCTGCCCTCCGGCACATCAAGCGACATATCCTTAGTGATTTCTGCAAATATCCTGTCTCCGAGCTGCAAAAAGCTGCCCTCAAACAGCGATGTATTGCTAAGCTGCAGTGTGCCGTGCCCTGTCGTGACAGAAATTGACACTATGTCCTTGTCAATCCCGACAACAGCCAGCTTATCCTGAGCCGTTAGGCTGTCAGTATCTATGACATCCGAGCCTGAAAATATCATGGTGCGCTCCCCCAGCCTGTAGCTGCTATTTCCGATTTCAAGCACGCTCTTATCCTTATCCACAGAAAAATTGGTCACTGCGTCGTTTGTCCACACCTTATCGGATTTTTGTATCCGCTTTGCCTTGCCGTCTGAATCTGCCCCTGATATGTCAACCACATCACCCTGATGTATGTCTGAAACTGACATGTGATTGCCATATTTGTCGAAAAAGCCGGTGGTCAGCCCATAGTAATACTGATACTGCACTCCTGTCGAGTAATTGTATACCCTGATCGTCTCGTTGGCACTGTTTATGTCCGATACTATGAGAATATCTGAACTTTTCTTAACGGACTTTCCGTTTTCCTCCGCAGCAGCTTTCAAACCGGACTGCGTGCTTTCTCCCACGGCCTCCGTCGTATCATTCATGCTGTTATAGAATTTTTTTACACCATCATCCGTGTCCTGTTTTCCACATGCTGCAAGTGACAGCACAAGCATGCATACTATGCAAAATAATCTTTTAAATTTCTTCATCTGTATTTCCTTTAATAGCTGGCTTTAAACGTTTTTCTACAATAATAATATATCGTATAGTCATTTACTTTTCAATTAAATTCACTATATATATGCATTACTGCTTACACTATGGCATGCAGGGCATGCAAATACTCCTCGCGCTCCCCGCTTAGCTGTATGAGCTGTGCAAGCTTATCCACATCACGGTCGCATACCCATGACTTGCGCGAGTTGCTATAGTGATTGCAGAGCTTACAAAATTTTTCAGGAAACAAAAGCAGTGCTTGAAGCAGTCTCATTGATGTATCATCAAGACTTCTTACGCTGCAATAGCTGTCAAGAATTGCATCTGCAACCGCTGTATCCCAGTGATTTTTTTCGAGCATCTTGCGCATGTACTCCGCAAGATCAGTTTCCGGATATCCCGGATGCATGGTCTCGAAATTGACAGGGAGCCATCTTCCGGACTGTGTATACACGACATTGTGCTGGTTGAAGGCTCCGTGACAGTATATCGGAACCGACGTTTTACTATTTTCCAGCTCACACAATATTTCCGCCGATTTCTGCCCCTGCTCTAAGAATCTCTCATAGCATTCATAAAACAGATGCTCAAAAGCATTTGTCTTGCTGCGACGCAGTATGTAGTTTTTAAGCTTTACTATCTGCGCACATTTTCGCTGAGCTTTTTCGTGCAGGCTTTCTACCTCAATATCCGAAGGCAGAGGATACTTTTCCAATATATTGTGCAGCTGCGCTAATGCCCTGCTGCCGCCACGCATATCATCTATGCTGTCCGTGCTGCACTCTCTGCCTGCTCTGTAATCCTTCAATATGTATGCGTCCTCACAGTTATCCCGCGATATGATACACTGCTCCTTTGTCTGTGATATCTGCTCCACATCCATACCGTTTCTCTGGATAAATGCCAGCGTATCCCGCAGGGTGCCTGCCCTTTGCTCATGCCCTCTGTACGGCACGAGCAGCTTCTGCCCGATGCCTGTATCACATATATATGCTCCTCTGCCCTTTATTATCCTGCTTACTGTAAGCTCATATTTTTCCAAAGCCACTTCCGGCTGATTATACAAAAAAATCCCCCCTCATATGATTAATGCATCATAACTATTCAGATGCTTTTTAATCATATGAGAGAGGTTATTATTTTATTCGCAAGCTCTTTAAGTTTTTGTGCTTCATTGAGCGATGGGTCATCAAGCACCTGCTCATAAAGTCGGTCCAGGATATCGCCAAGCTTCGGTCCCGGCTCTACTCCAATTTTAATCAGGTCGCTGCCATTTATTTTCATTTCCTTTTTGGATACACACTGGTGGTCTGCGAGGATTTTCCTGTATACACGCTCATATTCTGCGATGTATTCAAGCTTTTCTGCGCGCTTATACATGCTCTGTCCGAGTGTATCGGCTCTTTTCACCTCAAACAACAGCGGAAAAAGCTCTGTTCCTATGCGGCTCATTGCACGCCTTACATTGCGCTCTGTGATGGCCGGACGGTCATCATGCTCTTTTACGAGCTTACAGCAACAGTCTGTAGTCCTGTTATCAAACTTAAGGCGCCTGAGTATCTTTCTTGTCATATCAGCTCCCACAACAGGATGCTTCTTGAAATGATTCTGGCCTTCCTCATCTGTCGTAATGCACACAGGCTTTGCCACATCATGAAGCAGCATGGTAAGCCTTAGGATTTTGTCCGCTCGCACATGCTCCAAGGTATGAAGCGTATGCTCGCCGACACTGTACATATGGTGCTTATTGTGCTGAGGTGTCTGCATCATCACATCAAACTCCGGCATGAATACCGCTGTGAGTCCAAGCTCATACAAATCTCTCATCATCTGCGGATGGTCTGATGTCAGAAGCTTCACAAGCTCCACCTGGATTCGCTCTGCGCTGACCTTTGACAATGCAGGGGCAAGCTCTTTTATGGCTGCTTTAGTCTGTGCCTCTATATCAAAGCCAAGCTGGGCTGCAAATCGCACCGCACGAAACATCCTGAGTGCATCCTCACTGAACCTGTCGTGTGCACAGCCCACACATCTGATCACATGTGCTTTTAAATCTCCTATGCCGTCAAATTCATCGACAAGCCCTGCCCTGTGATTATACGCCATAGCATTGATTGTGAAGTCGCGTCTCTCCAGATCAAGCTTCAGATTGGAGGTAAAGGTAACCTCCTTTGGATGGCGTGCATCCTCGTACTCTCCGTCTATCCTGTAGGTGGTGACCTCATAGCCCACATGCTCCAGCATGACTGTGACTGTGCCATGCTGGATACCTGTGTCTATCGTATGGTCAAATATCGCTTTGACCTGCGCAGGCTTTGCAGATGTGGTGATATCCCAGTCCTGCGG
>QWBY01002373.1_pt1 | contig 10885 bp, 8 predicted proteins | sample 1972471 | NCBI WGS metagenome assembly QWBY01 (sample SAMN09866722, study PRJNA288562) | Human gut metagenome isolate term6_stool, whole genome shotgun sequencing...
AGTAGCTGCGGACCTCTGGCTTTAAGAAATCCATATTGGTCTGGTAATAGGCCTCCACGGAAGCGATGTTGCTCCAATATGTATCCAGCTTGTAGGCATAGATCCGTTTCAGATTCTTATAGCGTACCAGGATGTCCTGGACGAAGTCATACCGGTCCTCGTTGGCGCAGCGCTCGATGAGCTCGATGAGCTGGCGGCGGCGGATCACGTAGATCCCGCAGGAGATGGTCGTGGAATCGTTGACCATGGGCTTCTCCTCAAATTCTGTGATGCGGCCGTCGGTGTTGGTCTTTACCATACCGAACCGGGTCACATCCACGTCTGCCGGCATATCCTTGCAGACCACTGTGATATCGGCCTTCTTTTCGATGTGGTATTCCAGCACCTTATTGTAATCCAGCTTATAGATCCCGTCGCCGGAGGCCAGTACCACATAGGGCTCGTGGCTTCTCTTCAGGAAATCCAGGTTCTGGTAAAGGGCGTCTGCGGTGCCGCGGTACCAGTCGCTGTGCTCCGCCGTGATCGTCGGAGTGAATACATACATTCCGCCCTGTTTTCTTCCGAAATCCCACCATTTGGAAGAGCTTAAATGTTCATTCAGAGAACGGGCATTGTACTGTGTCAGAACAGCAACTCTCTGAATATGAGAACTCGCCATGTTGCTCAGTGCGAAGTCGATACTTCTGTAGCTTCCGGCGATCGGCATTGCTGCGATTGCCCTCTTATTTGATAATTCTCTCATGCGGTTATTATTACCGCCAGCCAAAATAATACCTATCGCTCTCATTATTCGTCACCGTCCTTTGCTGTAATTACCTGTCCGCCGGCCAGCTCACCATCAGGATAATCCTCAGGAACAGTTATACCTGAGATTGCTGTATTCTTTCCGATCCTTACATTATCCGGGATCACGCTGCGTTCACCAACCGTAGCAATTCCAAATGCATAAACTGCAGGTTTCAGCACATTCGGAGCTTCCTCACCACATCCCAGTACAACATTGTTTCCAATAGTAACATCCTCGGCAATAATAGCCTTATCCATCTGTACGCCCTCACCAATGGTAGAATTGCGCATGATAATGGAATCACGGATCACGCTGCCTTTTCCGATCACAACATTTGGTCCGATCACAGAATTATGTATTTCCCCGTAAATTTCTGCACCCTCACCGATCAGACATCTGTCTGTAACCGCATCTGCCGAAATATACTGAGGCGGGATAATATCTCCCTTTGTGTAAATCTTCCAGAATTCTTCATAGAGATTAAATTCCGGAATAATATCGATCAGTTCCATATTGGCCTCCCAATAAGAACCCAGTGTTCCTACATCCTTCCAGTATCCATTGTATTCGTAGGCGAAAAGTCTTTCACCTTTCTCCTTGCAGTATGGAAGAACATGTTTGCCAAAATCACAGCTGTTCTGATCCTTCAGAGACATCAGTGCTTCCTTTAAAGCAGGCCAACTGAAAATATAAATTCCCATGGACGCCAGATTGCTGCTTGGATGCTCCGGTTTCTCCTCAAACTCCGTAATGCGTCCTATGTCATCTGTTACCATGATACCAAAACGGCTTGCTTCCTCAATAGGTACCGGCATACAGGCAATCGTCACATCCGCTTTATTCGCTTTATGGAAATCAAGCATTACTTCATAATCCATCTTATAGATATGGTCACCGGATAAGATCAGGACATAATCCGGATTATACTGTTCCATGTAATCCATATTCTGGAAGATTGCATTGGCTGTTCCTGTGTACCACTCACTGCTGGTACTCTTCTCGTAAGGCGGCAGTACTGTTACACCACCTTCGTTTCTGTCAAGATCCCATGGAATACCAATTCCGATATGTGTATTAAGTCGCAATGGCTGATACTGTGTCAATACACCTACTGTATCGATGCCTGAATTAATACAGTTACTTAAAGGAAAATCTATGATACGATATTTCCCGCCAAAAGCAACTGCAGGTTTCGCTACTTTTTCTGTCAGTACACCCAGTCTGCTGCCCTGACCGCCGGCCAGAAGCATAGCTATCATTTCTTTCTTAATCATGCAATCACCTCTTGTTGTAGTTATGGTAACTATTCGTCAGTCTGCTGTTTCGCGAGGCACTGAACAGTTACAGGTTATGATTATTTAATTATAACACACTTTTATCTGTTAGTGAACATTATTTACAATTTTTGTTTCTCATTTTTTGTTTTTTTATGATTTTTGCACACGTTTTTTATTGAGTCTGTATTTCCACCGATATATTATTAGGCATTTTTTATATATCCAATGTCGTTTTTTGTAATTTTTTATCAACCAAAAGAAGTCCTTTTCATTTTAAGGCACAGGGAGTATAATAAACAGACAGATAAAACAGTTCCAGTAACTATGCGAATATGTTACAGTTACCGGATTTATAAAGATTTGTAAATAATTAATCAAGGAGAACATACTATGTATCAGATAGATTTTCACAAACCACTTCATATACATTTTATCGGTATCGGCGGCATCAGCATGAGCGGACTGGCCGAGATTCTTCTCGGCGAGGATTTTGTCATTTCCGGTTCCGATTCCAAATCCAGTCCTCTTACGCAGGCACTGGAGAAAAAGGGAGCCACCATCTATTACGGACAGCGTGCCACAAACATTACCGATGACGTAGATGTTGTGGTATATACCGCAGCTATCCATCCTGACAACCCGGAATTTGCCTGTGCAAAGGAAAAAGGACTTCCAATGCTCACACGTGCAGAGCTTCTCGGACAGATCATGAGGAATTATGATACTCCTGTTGCCATTTCCGGAACTCATGGAAAAACAACCACAACATCTATGGTATCTCACATTCTTCTTGCAGGAGACTGTGACCCGACCATCAGTGTGGGAGGTATTCTTCCTGCTATCGGCGGAAACATCCGCGTAGGCAATTCTGAGACTTTTGTCACAGAAGCCTGCGAATACACAAACAGCTTTCTGAGCTTTTTCCCGAAGATCAGTATTATCCTGAATATGGATGCAGACCATCTGGATTTCTTTAAGGATATTGACGATATCCGTCATTCCTTCCGCCGCTTTGCAGAGCTTCTTCCTGCTGACGGTACACTGATCATCAATGCAGATACTCCGAAATATGAAGATATCATCCGGGATCTTCCATGTAATGTGATCACTTATGGTCTGGAACATGATGCAGATTATCAGGCAGCAGATATCACTTATGACAAATATGGACATGCTTCCTTCTCCGTTCTGCGCAATGGCGTTAAGGTTGGCAGCTATTATTTGAAAGTGCCGGGCATCCACAATGTTTCCAATGCACTGGCAGCAATTGCCCTCGGTCATCTTCTTGGTCTTTCCGAAGAAGTGATCATCAAGGGACTTGGAAGTTTCACAGGAACAGACCGCCGTTTCCAGTATAAAGGAGAAGTTGCAGGGGTTACGATCGTAGACGATTATGCACATCATCCTACAGAAATTGAAGCAACTCTTCATGCCGCACACAATTATCCCCATAAGAAATTATGGTGTGTATTCCAGCCACATACATATACCCGTACCAAAGCTCTGCTTCCGGAGTTTGCCAAAGCACTCAGCCTGGCAGATCATGTGGTAGTTGCGGATATTTATGCAGCAAGAGAAACCGATACTCTTGGAATTTCTTCAGAGGATCTGCAGAAGCGTATCCAGGAACTTGGAACGCCATGCGAATATTTCCCGACCTTTGATGAGATTGAGAATTATCTTCTCGCAAACTGCCAGGAGGGAGATCTGCTCATCACCATGGGAGCCGGAGATGTTGTAAATATCGGGGAACATCTGCTGGGCAAATAATATTTCTCACGGATAACTTCCTATTATAACAGACAGTTGTCAGACAGTTATTTGCAATCCGCTGCCAGACATAGATATCAGCAATTTACACAGGACAATTCGGAAAATAATTTTTCAGAATTGTCCTGTTTTTTACAACCGCCCAACTTATAGCACTTATAGCAATAGAAGATACTGAACACTTGTGTCTCTGTCGACAATTTCCATTAAAAAGTTATAAACATTTTATCCCCCTCAATTCTTCCTTTATTTATAACAGTTCAGATCACTTATCCACATTTTCCACATCGTTATACACATTTTCATCTGCCTGCATATGTGGATGTATATGTGCATAAATCACTTAACATAATTCGACATTATTCGTCCCCGTAATACTCCGTTTTTCCCTGAAATTCAACATTTTTCAGGTTTCCAATAATATATACCACATTTCACCTTTCCACATTATCCACATTATCCACATTCAAATGTGGATGAAATCTTCGACAAAAATCCCCTATTCTCTTTTAAAAAATATTGTGCTATAATTCATAGATATCAAGTCAGAGGAAAAATATCTTTTTTTACTCTGACATCTTATTATTATGATATCAGGGTCAAAAGGTCAAAAAGTCGTTCGTGCTTGCACGATAAGACTTTTGAACTTGGGACCCACCAAACATGAGAAAGTAGCGATTTACGCAGTAAATCAGCGGATTTCGAATGTTTGAGAATTGTGGGAGCTGCTTTGCAGCGGAGCAATTCGTGGATATCAGGTTAGGGGCAAAATACCTTTTGACCCTAACATCTTATTATTATGAAAGAGAGTGGAAATTCATGGCTATGATCACTTTACAGAATTCCCGCAATGCGGAAGTAACTGTATTAACCAACAATTTCATAGACAACTATATGCCTGGGGCCAATGGAGAATTTGTGAAAGTATATATCTATCTTCTGAGGCTTCTTTCTGACACCTCTGTACCCTTCAGTCTGGAGCAGATGGCTGATCATTTCTTCTGTACAGAACGTGACATTATCCGCGCTCTGAAATACTGGGAGAAAGAAAAACTCCTTACTTTAACCTACAGAAATAACGAAGATATAGCAGATATCATATTGAATGTACCACCTGTAAAATCTGCTGCTTCCGACACACCTGTTTCGGCAGCCCCTGTTACAAAAACAGAAACCCAGACTTCTTCTGCGCCGGCACAGCCTGTGAAGCAGACCACCAGATCAGCCACTGCACTGTCTCCTGACCGTGTAAAAGAATTAAAGCAAAATGATGAGATCGTACAGCTCCTCTATATCGCAGAACAGTATCTCGGCAAAACGCTCACTCCTACCGAGATGAAAAAGATCCTGTTTTTCTATGATGAGCTGAAATTCTCGCCTGATCTGATCGAGTACCTGATCGAATACAGTGTCAGCCGCGGGCATAAGAGTATGCGTTACATAGAAACCGTTGCTCTTGCCTGGGCAGATGAGGGAATCACCACTGTCACCATGGCAAAAGAGGCAAATTCCCGTTATGCCAAAGAATACTTTACTATTTTTAAATCAATGGGAATCAGCGGACGAAATCCGGTAGATACAGAGATTTCTCTTATGAACACCTGGCTGAATGATTATGGTTTTACCATGGATATCATCCAGGAAGCCTGCAGCCGTACAGTTCTCTCTACCGGACAGCCAAGTTTCCAGTATGCAGATAAAATCCTTTCCGGATGGAAAGATAAAAATGTCCGTACACTTGCAGATGTCCGGCTCCTCGATGCTCAGCATCAGCGCCAGAAGCTGGAAAAGAATACCCAGCGAAAAGCAGCTTCCAAACCGGCTGCATCAAACCGGTTTAACAATTTCCATCAGCGACAGTACGACTTTAACGAATATGAAAAGAAATTACTGAATCAGTAACGGCAGTGACATAATCGTCTGAAAGTCACTGAACAGCTACAAAAAAACAAACGAAAGGGTGTGAAGTCATGCCTTTACAGAATTATCAGTATGATACGATCATGCGGGAATACAGCAAGACCCAGTCTCAGAACAGACGTATTCTGGAGGAGCGTACTCAGGAGATTTATAAAAAAATCCCGCGCATCCACGAAATAGATGAAGAGGTTGCCACCTTAAGCGCCAAAAAAGCAAGAGCACTCTTAAGCGGAGAATCATCAGGTCTTGAGGACCTTAAAGCTGCAATCTCTCTTCTGTCCCAGGAGCGCAATGCCCTGTTGGTATGTAACTCATATCCGGAAGATTATCTGGAACTTCCATATAAGTGTCCGGTCTGTCAGGATACCGGTTACGTCGGAAGCCAAAAATGTACCTGTTTTAAGAAAGCAGAGATAGAACTGCTCTATACGCAGTCCAATTTAAAAGAAATTCTCAAAAAAGAAAACTTTGACCACTTTTCTTTTGATTATTATTCTGATACAATGAAGAACGAAGCTACCGGACTGACAGAAAGAGAGACGGCCCGGAGAGCTTATGATATTGCCAGAGGTTTTGTGAGAAATTTTGACAGTTCCTTTGAGAATCTGTTTCTTTACGGTGATACCGGTGTGGGTAAGACTTTTCTTTCTCACTGTATTGCTCATGATCTTCTGGAATCAGCACATTGCGTTATGTACTTTTCCGCATTTGATCTGTTTGAACTGCTGGCAGACTCCAAATTCTCCAGAGATAAAACAGAAGGACAGGAATTTGTATTTGACAGCGATCTGCTGATCATCGACGACCTGGGAACTGAACTTACAAACAGCTTTGTCTCTTCCCAGTTGTTTTTGTGCATAAATGAACGCATCATGCGCAGGAAGTCTACGATCATATCAACAAATCTGAAACTGGAAAATTTCTCGGATACTTATTCCGAACGAACCTTTTCGAGAATCGCCAGCAACTACCGTATGGTGAAGCTGGAAGGAAAGGATATCCGTATACAGAAAATTTTTTTAGGAGGAAAATAAAACATGGCACAGGCAACAACTAAAGATTTAACTACACTTCCGGTGGGCAGACTTGGTCTGATCCCTCTGATCAGCTGTAAGGATCTGGGTGAAAAAGTAAATGAATGGCTGATACAGTGGCGTAAAGAGCGCAGCCACGAAGAGCTTGATTCTTTTGCATTTGAGGGTTATCAGAGAGAGTCCTATCTGATACCGGTCCAGACAGCACGTTTCGGTTCCGGTGAGGCGAAATGTACGATCATGGAATCTGTACGTGGTGACGATATCTATCTGATGGTTGATGTATGTAACTACAGTCTTACCTACAGCATCGGACCATACGAGAATCTTATGTCTCCTGATGACCATTTTCAGGATCTGAAACGTGTGATCGGCGCAATCGGCGGCAAAGCCCGCAGAGTAAACGTGATCATGCCTTATCTGTACGAAAGCCGCCAGAATATCCGCAGCGGCAGAGAATCCCTGGACTGTGCAACAGCACTTCAGGAGCTTGTAAGTATGGGTGTGGAAAACATCATCACTTTTGACGCACATGACGCGCGCGTGCAGAATGCAACACCTCTGCATGGATTTGAGACTATACAGCCATCCTATCAGTTTATCAAAGCTCTTCTCAATCATGAGAAAGGACTTCACATCGACAACGATCATTTCATGATCATCAGCCCTGATGAGGGAAGCATGAACCGCGCAATCTATCTTGCCAATATCCTTGGTGTTGATATGGGTATGTATTACAAACGTCTGGATTACTCCAAGAGAATCAACGGACGTCACCCGATCGCAGCTTACGAATTCCTCGGTCCAAACCTTAAGGGCAAAGATATGATCCTGATCGATGATATGATTTCTTCCGGTGATACAGTTCTTAAGATTTCTTCTCTCCTCAAGGAAAGAGGAGCAGGCAGAATTTATATCTGCTCTACTTTCGGACTGTTTACAAACGGACTCGAGAAATTTGATGAGGCTCATAAGGCAGGAGTGTTTGACAAACTGCTCACTACAAACCTAATCTATCAGTCTCCTGAGCTTCTTGCAAAAGATTACTACATTTCCTGTGATATGAGTAAATATATCGCCCTGATCATTGATACTCTTAATCATGATCAGTCCGTAAGCTATCTGCTCAACCCGGTTGACAGGATCAACCGCTGCGTAAGCAATTATATGGCTCAGTATGATGAGAAATAAATAACTTCTGTAAAATTTATAAAAAGAGATTTCATGTTCTGTTCCGGCTGTTTCATCCGAAATTCCTGCAGTACATGAAATCTCTCTTTTTGTTATATATAATGCAATCCACTCTTCTATGCGGCCCTACACTGAATAACTGCTTCGCAGTCTGGTTAAAAATTCAGGAAATAATTTGCTTCCCATAAGGGATTCCCTCTCTGTCCAGAAGTTCCATCTCGCGTTTACTGCAGGTACTGATGATAACCTGCTTTTTCTCCTTATACATCCATCCAAGAACTGCCTCAAGATCTTCTTCCTCATACATCCCAAAGATATCATCCAGTATCACCGGCAGACTTTCTTCCTGACACAGAAGCTCTCCTGCAGCCATGCGCATGGCAAAATAAATCAGCTCCAGAGTGCCGCGGCTGAGACATTCCAGTGCTTCCACTCCGTTCCCGGTAGTTACTGTCATGTGGGATGCCGCATCCATCTGTACGTCCTGATATTCACCATCTGTAATCTCACTCAAAATCTGAGAAGTACGTATCTGCAGCTTTCGTCCCACCTGAAGATGAATATTTCCTGACATTCTCTCTATGGTTTCCATCGCCATATTCAGAGCCTGTACCTCCCGCTCTTCCGATGTAAGCAGAAAAGAATTTTCTTCGTATTCCCGGTATTCTTCCTTAAGGTTACAAAGTTCTGTTTCTTTCTCATCATAGTCCTGTCTGAGATTTTCTTTACTGCATCTGAGTTTTCCTGCCTGGATACCCAACGTTTCTTCATCCGTATTCTCTTCTGAAATTCCCTTGCATACTTCAGCTGCTGTTTTCCACAAAATCCCACCAACGCAGCTGCAATAACCGCTACGATCAGACTTACCGAAACACTGTCCGCTATAATCGCAGTCAGAATCAATCCAAAGATGCCGGCAGCGGCCGATATCAGCATTCCCATTGCAAAGCTGTTTCTTTTTGCCTTTGCCTGTGCCATTCTCTCATCCAGAATAACCGCACCATTTTCATCTCCGGGATGCATCCGTAACGACTCCTCTTTCTCATTAATCTGATCCAGCTTTCCATTCAGATTATTCAGATCACTTATGATATCATCCATCCTGGTCAGAAGTTTCTGCCTCTCCTGTTCTGTCTCTTTCTGTTTTCTGTCTGCCTGGACCAGATAACCCTTTCTGGACATCTTGAGCATCTGCATGGCCCGTCCCAGATCCATGGAGCTGTCTGCAGTTCCCTGATAGCCGGTCATAAATTTTTGCAGTTCCCGAGCCAGATCCTGTTCTGTCGGACTCTTTAACTTCGCAGCAAAAACTGCATTATCGTAGATTGCTTCACTGATATCTCCGAGAAACATATTTTTAATATACGTATGTACTATCGCTCTTTCGCTTTCATTCTCTCCATACAGAACGTTAATTCCCGGAGAAAACTCTAAAGTTTTATCATGGATTTCTCCAGAGTTTTTAATATTTAACTGTCTGATAATCATATTCTGTCTGTCACCTGCTTGTTTCCAGTAAAGCCTGAAGACCATAATATAATGCCTTCTCCTCCACTGCATTTCTGTCTTTTTCAAGAAAATAACTGATATAGTCACCAATCAGTGTTCCACTATATTTTTTTTGAAGTGCTTCCAGATCATAGGAAGGCTTTGATTCATCCAGAACCTCTGTTACGTAGCCAAAAGACTTCAGTCTCTCGGGAAGCAGCAGAAGCTCCGGTGCCCTGGTTCCCTGGATTACGATCCTGTAGATATTCATGCGTCCTTTATTCGCCAGATCCGCCTTCAGCATATCTTCCAGAGATGCCTGTGTAGAATCTTCACGCAGCATCAGAAGAATCTGCTCATAGGAACGGCAGGCAAAAGGAACAAAATTTGTCTTAAGCCTTCCGTTTTCCAGATGTCCTTCTATGTATCCATGATCACCCAGATCATTTCTGTCAACAGGCTCCAACGCACCTGCATAAGCTGCATTATCCCGGATCAGAATCTGGGGTTTATGAATATGTCCTAATGCAATATAATCAAATCCTGACGCAGCAATTGATTTGATATTCATGGGGATATGCTTCGCATCTCCACCATGAGCCAGTAAAATGTGAACCCCCTCTCCCTCTGCAGGATGTATAGAATCATACAGAGGATTCTCTATTTCCTGATGTTCATAGCTCAGTCCATATACATAAACATCCAGTTTCTCATCTTTCACACAGGTAAGCTGTTCATTCTTAAAAAATGTCACATTCTTTTCCCACTGAAAATCCCGGTAAAAAGAATCAGCCTTAATATAGTCATGATTTCCTGCCATCAGATAAACCCGGGTATCCGGGATGGTGGAAAACAGGTTATTTACTTCTTTCAGTTCCCGTAGAAGAGGCTGGCGGTGGAACAAATCTCCTGCTATAAATAACAAATCCACCGGATTCTCGCGGATACCCGCAATAACCCGGCGGAAAGTTTCCCAGATTTCTTCCTCCCGCCTGCTGCTCCATGGACAGCCCCTGTCAGGAACTGCACCAAGGTGTACATCTGCAAGATGAATAAATCTCATGCCAATCTCTCTTTCTATAACATTTTTGATATCTGCGGATTGCTCTGCAGCTTCAATGCTCCCACAATACTGATATCAGTCAAATTATAAATCACAGTTTTTAACAGTTCTTGGGAATGGAATTACGTCGCGGATGTTGCCCATGCCGGTAAGGTACATTACGCAACGTTCAAATCCAAGACCAAATCCTGAATGGCGTGTGGAACCATATTTACGAAGATCAAGATAGAAGTCATAATCCTCTTTCTTAAGTCCCAGCTCGTCCATACGTTTCTCAAGTTTCTCAATGTCATCCTCTCTCTGGCTTCCACCGATGATCTCACCGATTCCAGGCACCAGACAGTCCATAGCTGCA
>QWBY01003304.1_pt1 | contig 10870 bp, 7 predicted proteins | sample 1972471 | NCBI WGS metagenome assembly QWBY01 (sample SAMN09866722, study PRJNA288562) | Human gut metagenome isolate term6_stool, whole genome shotgun sequencing...
CTCCAGAAAGAATTACTTCTATCCCGACTTAACCAAGGGCTACCAAATTACCCAAACCGACGAAGCCGTAGCCAATCACGGTTATATCGAAATCGAAACCGATGAGGGTCCCAAGAAGATCGGCATTCACCAAATTCAATTGGAAGAGGATACGGGCAAGAGTCTGCATACGGAAAAAGGAACGACGCTCATGGACTACAATCGCTGCGGCGTACCCCTGGTGGAAATCGTCTCCGATCCGGACATGGCCTCGGGCCTGGAAGCACGCCTCTTCCTCGAAAAATTGAGAAACACCTTGCGCTATCTGGAAGTCAGCGACGTGAAGATGGAAGAGGGCTCCCTGCGCTGCGACGTCAATGTCAATATTAAAAACACGGAAACAGGCGAACGCAGTGCCATTTCCGAAGTGAAGAACCTGAACTCTTTCCGCGCCGTGGAAAAGGCCATCGACTACGAAGTGGCCCGTCAAATCGAACTTATGGAAAAGGGCGAAACGGAACCTCGCGCCACCCGTCGTTGGGACGATGCACAAAACAAAACCGTGGTTATGCGGGTAAAATATACGGCCAGCGACTACCGCTTCGCGCCGGAAGGTGACCTGGGCCCCCTCTTTATCGACGACGAATGGATCGAAAAGGTGCGCAAGGGCATGGCGGAACTTCCCGACGTGAAGATCGCTCGCTTTATCGAAACTTACGGCCTGAAAGAATACGACGCGAAAGTCATTTGCGGTTCGAAAAAAGTTGCCGACTACTTTGAAGAAGTGGCCAAGCACTTTACGGACTACGATATGCTTTCCAATTGGTTTATGACGGAATTTCTGCGCCGCATCGAAGTCACCGACGACGGGGACATGGATGTGCCCTTCAAAGGAGAAGACTTCGCCTATCTCTTGGAGCAAGTGAAGTCCGGAAAGATTAACAACAACGCCGGGAAGAAAGTCTTCCGCATCATGTGCGAAGAAGGCAAAAAGCCCAAGGCCATTATCGAAGAAGAAGGCTTGGTACAAATCGGCGACGCATCGGAAATCGAAGCCATGGTCAAGGAAGTCTTGGCGGAAAATCCCGAGTCCGTGGAACAATTCAAGGCAGGCAAGGACCGCGTCGTCGGCTTCCTCGTGGGCCAAGTTATGAAGAAAAGTCGCGGCAAGGCCAATCCTCAAATGGCCAACGAAATGCTCGTGAAATTTCTTAAGCAATAAAAAGGGGAATGTTCAGTGGAACATGTGATCACATCGGCCATTACCAATTACGGATACCTGGCCGTATTCGCATTGATCTTTATAGAAAATGTATTTCCGCCCATTCCATCGGAAGTGATTTTGCTCCTCGGCGGTTTTTTCGTCGGGCGGGGCAATCTCGCCTTTCTTCCCACGGTCTTGGCGGCCACGGCGGGCTCGCTTTTGGGCGCCTACATTCTTTACGGCATCGGCCGCATGGTGCCTACGGAAAAGATTTACGACTCCGCCGAACACGGCTGGATGGGGAGACTAGGCTTTAAGAGAAAAGAAATTATGGGCGTGGTCAACAAGTTCGAGCACAAGGGAAAAGCCCTGGTTCTCGTCGGCCGTTGCGTGCCCGTGGTTCGCAGCCTCATCTCCATTCCTGCCGGCATGGTGTCCATGCGCCTCTCCGTATTTTCCCTGCTCACGGCGGCGGGCTCATTTGTATGGAACTGCGTGCTCACCTTTCTCGGCTACAAAACCGGCGAAAACTGGCACGTGATCCTCACCTATTTGGATTACTACAAATACATTATCGTGGCCCTATTGGCGGTCATCGCCATAGGCTATTTGATTTGGCATTTTAAACAAAAGGACGCAGAATGAAATATAAACGCATGGAAGAAGCGATTTTTCTTAACAGGGAAAATCGCTTTATTGCTATGGTAGAAAAAGACGACAAAAAAATACGAGTTCACGTGCCCAACACCGGCCGCTGTCGGGAGCTTTTCGTCCCCGGTGCGAAAGTGCTTCTGGAGGGAGCGGATCCCGCAAGGAAACGCAAGACGCCTTACAGCTTGGTCACCGTGTATAAGGGAGATCTTGTATTTCGACGGCGAACCTTATTTAAAGGGCTTCGGAAAAATTCTCTCCTACGAGCGGGAAGTTACCGAGGGCGACAGCCGCTTTGACTTTTACCTCAAGGGCTCGGAAGGGGAAGGCTTTTTGGAAGTAAAAGGCGTCACCTTGGAAGAAGAGGGCCTGGCGAAATTTCCCGACGCACCGACCTTACGTGGGGCGAAACATATTCGCGAGCTGGGCGACATGGCTGCGAAAGGAAAATGCTGCGGCGTGTTATTCGTCGTGCAGATGAAAGGCATTTGGGGCTTTACGCCCAATGAAGAGACGGATCCCGATTTTACTCAGATACTGAGAGAGGCGGAAGCGAAAGGGCTTCATATTTTCGTCGTCGATACCATCGTCGACGGAGCGGAAATGGAAATGGATAAAGCCGTGCCCTATTTCAAAAAGGCGCCCCTCTCCCTCGTAAAGACCCGGGAAGACGAGCTGCCTGTCGTCGTCAATCTGATCGATTCGGCGCGGGCCGCATTAAAGACCGACGGTGTGGATCAATGGCAGGGCGTGGATCCAACACCGGAAGAGCTTTTGGAAAATATCAAAGGCGGTTTCTGCTACTTCTTTAAGGACGACACCGTCGCGGGCATGGCCGTGGTAAAAGAAGGAGCGGATCCGACCTATGAAAGCATCGACGGCAAGTGGCTTACGGAGTGCGACTATCTGACGATTCATCAGTTCGTCGTCGCTGAAAACAGGAGAGGCGAGGGCATAAGCAGGCGCATGATGGAGCGAATTTTCGCCTACGCAAGGTTTAAAGGCATCCCCGCCATTCGCATCGACACCCACGCCGATAATTTCCGAATGAGGGGTTTAATCGAGTCCACGGGCTTTACTTACTGCGGCATGATTACCGTGGCCGACGGCACAGAGCGTGTGGCTTATGAGCAGGTGATTTTATGAAGCGACTTCTTTTATCCGCCGGGCACTCCGGCGCGGGCAAGACATCTATCACCATGGGGATGATCGGCGCCCTTCTTCGCCGGGGCATGACGGTGGCATCGGCGAAGATCGGGCCCGATTACATCGACCCCATGTACCACCGGGCCTTGGGGGCATACGGCGTGAACTTGGATCGCCATCTTATGGACGACGATTACATTTTCCACCTTATGGCTCGCCTGGAGAAAAAGGACGTCATCGTTATGGAAGGGGCCATGGGCTACTACGACGGCATGTCCACAACGACGGCTTGTTCGGCAGCGGAGATGGCCAACTTCACCAAGACGCCGACAATTTTCATCGCATCGGGGCGGGGCAAGGGCGCCAGCCTCGGCGCGGAGCTTCAGGGTTTTTTAAATTATAAAGAAAACACCATGGCAGGCGTGATTTTGAATCACACGAAGCCTGCCATGGCGCCCTACTACGAAAAAATCATCAGAGAAGCCACGGGGCTTCCCCTCTTCGGTTGCATACCCGACGTGGATTGGGACTTGCCCGAGCGCCATTTGGGCCTGCATCGACCGGAAGAGATAAAAAATTTCGGCGACTTCGCGAAAGATTGGGCGGACATCGTGGAGAGTTATGTGGATTTAGATAAGATCCTCGCGGCGTACGAAAGGGAATCCGTGGGTCGTGCGACGGCTGTTATTCCAACTCAGAAAAGAATTCCCGTGGCGCTTGCAAAGGACGAGGCCTTCTTCTTTTATTACGAAGACGTCCTCGACGATCTCGCCGAACGAGGAGTGGAATGGATTCCATTTTCACCGCTCACGGAACCTCTGCCGAAAGGGATCTGCGGCGTCTATTTGGGTGGCGGCTATCCGGAGCTTCACAAAGAAGCTTTGGCAAAAAATAAAATCTTGGCGCGGGATTTAAAATCCTTTGTCGAAGGCGGCGGCGTTCTTATTGCCGAGGGCGGCGGCTTTATGAGCCTTCTTGAAAAAATCGACGGCAGTGAAGCCTTCGGGCTCTTTCTCGGCGAGGCGAAAATGACCGATCGTCTGCAGCATTTCGGCTATCAGATGATAAATGCGGAAGAGGACGGCTTATTATTAAAGGCCGGCGAGGCCGCACCCGTCCACGAATTTCACTACAGCGCCGCCGACGAGGAGGGGCAGGCCCTACTGATTCAAAAACCTGACGGCAGGGGGAAGAGACGAACGGCGTATTGCGGAAAAAATTTTTACGCCGGCTATTCGCAATTCCATCTAAGCGGCAATAGTAAACTCAGGGAAAATTTTCTTGAGGCATTAAAGGAGGCGACACCGTGGCAGGGTTAATGGTATTGGGAACGGCGTCCAACGCAGGCAAAAGCGCCATGGTGGCAGCGCTCCTTCGCATTTACGCCAACAGAGGCTACCGGGTGGCGCCCTTTAAGGCACAGAATATGGCCCTGAACAGCGGCATTACCGACGATGGCTCGGAAATCGGGCGGGCGCAAATCGTGCAGGCGGAAGCGGCGCGGATACCCGCCGACGTGCGCATGAATCCCATTCTTTTAAAGCCGACATCGCCGGGAGTGAGCCAGGTTATCGTAAATGGCCGCGTCTACAAAAACCTCGAGACCCGCGCTTATTACGCCGAGAAGAAGAAGCTCTTTCCGAAAGCCTTGGCAGCCTACGAATCCTTGGCACACGAATTCGACTTCGTCCTGTGCGAAGGGGCGGGGAGTGCATCGGAGATCAATTTAAAAAGCGTGGACATGGTGAACATGGGCTTCGCCAAGGCGGCGGACATCCCCGCCATACTCATCGCCGACATCGACCGCGGCGGCATGTTCGCCTCCGTCGTGGGCACATGGGAGCTCTTCGACGAGGACGAGCGGGCGCGGCTCAAGGGCATCGTCGTGAACCGCTTCCGCGGCGACGTGTCCATATTGGAGCCGGGGCTCAAAATTTTAGAAGAGCGCACCGGCGTTCCCGTCCTCGGCGTCGTGCCCTATGCAGACGTGCGCTTGGAGGCGGAAGATTCTCTGGCCATGGAATTTCACGAGGCGAATGACGCTGCCGTGGACATCGCCGTCATTCATCTGCCACACATCTCCAATGTCACTGATGTGGCGCCCTTTCAAATGATGGAGGGTGTTTCCGTTCGCACTGTTAAACGAGTGGAAGAATTCGGCGAGCCGGATCTCTTGATCATCCCGGGGACGAAAAACACCATGGCCGACTTAAAATGGCTGAAAGAAACGGGGATCTATGCCCGCATTCTGCGCCACGCCGAAAGCGGCGGCACCGTCTTTTCTATTTGCGGCGGCTTTCAAATGATGGGAGATACCCTTTCCGATCCTGATGCCGTGGAAAACGGCGGCACCATGGAAGGGCTCAAGCTCTTTCCCATGGACACCGTCTTTTCGAAAGAAAAAAAGCAATGCCAGATGGAAACGACGATTTTCGCTTCAGGAGGCCTGCTGAAAAATCTGAACGGAACAAAAGTAACAGGCTATGAAATTCATATGGGACAAAGCGAGATAAGAGAGGAAGCCGACATGACGCCACTGACGGAAACCGGCGGCATGGCAAAAAACGGACGCCTCTACGGCACCTACATTCACGGGTTTTTCGACGCTCCCCACGTGGCCGAAGGGATCGTGGCCGCGCTGAAGAAAGAAAAAGACCTGCCGCCGAAAGAAGCTATGGACTACGCTGAATTTAAAGACAGCCAAATCGAAAAGCTGGCGGCCGTGGTGGAAGAGGCTTTGGATATGAAGAAGGTGGATGAAATTTTGGGCTTGTTGTAAAGGATCTAAAAATATAAGAAAATTTCGGTTATACACGAGTAGAGTGAGCGGACGGTATAGCGAATTGAAAATACGATTGAGATCTGATAGTATGATCGTACAATCCTTATGGAAAGGGCATACTAAAATAACAATAGGAGGAATATCATGTTTTGTAATCATTGTGGACATGAAATGGAAGCTGGTTCGAACTTTTGTTCATATTGTGGGGGGGTAATAGCGTAGCTATTTCCAACGATCCTTCCGAAAGAGGAGAGCTGTTACGTGGATTGGAAGAGGTGAAAAACTATCTGTCAGAAATCAATCAGAAGCTGACGGAGTTCTGGAAATTGGAACGGCAGTACCGGCAAACGAGAAGTGAGTTAAAGGCAGATACCTTAAAAGAAAAAGGAATGTATGGCGTGTTCTACATAGGACTTGCCTTTACTGTTCTTTTAGTCATCATTTGTTTGATGAGCAGAAGCATTCAAACCATTTTTTGGGTGGCCGTTGCATATTTTCTAACATGGAGAGGTAAAACAAAAAATAAAAAGAAATCTTTTTATGCAGGATTGATACTATTTGCATTTATTGCAGTCGGCGTTTTTAAAATGCTTGAAGGACCTACTGCCATCGTTTTATATAGCTTGGCTCTAATTATTGCAGCTGGTGCAACCATTGGTGGCACCTATTGGTATAATACAAAAGCCAGAAGCTACAACGAAAAAGCTTATGCAGATAATGCGGCGATAGATCAAAGAAGGCAAAAGCTTTCAGAAGAGATCAATTTACTAAATAACCGAATGCAAATGGAAACGTCTATGTGGTTTCCTACGGACTATTACACCGTTGAGGCAGTCGATTGCTTTCTTTCTGCCGTTAGAAATCACGAAGCCGACACCGTGAAAGAAATGGTTAGAGTATATAAAGAAGATCAACATCGCACGAAGCTTGAGCTGAATCAGGAAAAAATGAACGAGAAAATAAATCAAAGTTTGATGAATCAGCAAGAAATGGTTAAACTTCAAAAACAATCCAACGTGCTGCTACTGGGGAACATGGTGACTAGCTTGGTTACTGCTTCTAAAGTAGGCGAGGTAGCAAAAAACACCTATGGGATTAACTCAAATGTACAGAGTGTGTCTAAAAAAATGGATTTTCTGCAATCTACGATGGATAAATTAAAAAATAAGAATTGATAACATTCCATGCTCAACAGATGAATCTAAATGAACGATTGTTTATTTATTCGAAAGAATAAATCGTTCAACACAGCAAAAGGAGGTTTTTCACCATGAAAAACACAAAACGTACATTAACCGCGGTAACGCTCGCTATTTGTCTTTTAATGCCTGCCGCCGCAAACGCCGCATCATTTAAAGACATGCCCGCATCAACTCACTGGGCATATCAAGGCCTTCAATACGCAACCAGTAAAGGTTATATGACAGGCTATGAAGACCATACTCTTCGCATCGCTAATAACATTACTCGCGCCGAAGCGGTAGCCATGCTCAACCGCATCGTTGGCAAAACCGCTCAGCAAAAAGCAAACCACTTCAAAGATATGAACGCTTCCAACTGGTTCTACAAAGATATGGTGAACCTCTATAGCCTCGGCTATATCAGCGGCACATCAAACACAACCATCTCTCCGAATAAAACTATCACGAGAGAAGAAGCCTTCACCATTCTCGCCCGCATCGCAAAGGATAGAAATATCCAACGCAAGGGCACCCGACTCTTTAGTGACGAAGAGCAGATCGCTCCGTGGGCGAAAAGCTCCATCCGCTACTTGGCCGATGGCTACATCATCAACGGAACCGACGGCAAGATCTATCCGAAAAACCCCATCAGTCGCGCCGAATTCGCAACGATAATCTATAATTTACAAACAGGGGGCAAAGGCCGATCCACCACAGGACAAGAAACCCCTGCGGAAAAAGCGCAAAGGAAAAAGGTGGAAGAATGGTTCAGAGAAAAGGATCGACAATACTGGGAAGACCAAGAAAGACGGAAGAGGGAATTCGAAGCTCGAAAAAAAGCCCGGGAAGAAAAAAACAACGGCCTTTATCCGTACCGTCCAAACACGCACGATGCGCTCACCTATTCTCGTGATGAGCGTCCGTCAGACAATCCGAAGGGCTACGAAGTTGCACGCGTAAGAGAAGCGACGACACCCGTTCCGGGCCCTGCTGTCCCTGAAAACTACAGAGTTGAAGCAACGCAACACATCGACGGTAGAACCTACTACGGTGTACGCTTAGATAATGTAGATGCCTACATCATTCAAGAAGTCAACCGCATTCGTGGCGAAAACGGCTTAAAACCGCTTAAAGTTCTCGCCAACTGGGATGACAAATCTTATTTGAGAGCAACTGAGGCAAATAAGGCCATGAGAGATTACAAGCTTTCCCCCGATTATAAAAGAGACGTAGAAAACGGAACAACAAAAATCGGACGAAAAAAATATAACGTTAGCCACAAAAGGCCCAACGGTACAAACATCAACACCCTCTTCAATCCTTTGTACGTGTCCGAAAACATTGGTACAATGAATGTAATGAGCGCTGGTGAAAACCTACACTGGGTTGACACATCTAACGGTGAAACCGCCGAAGAAATTGCCAAATTCATTGTTGACGGATACATGAAATCCCAAGGACACAGAGAAAATATATTAAGTCAAGGATATCAATTCATTAATTCCGGAACAACCGCTCGCACAAACGCCAATGGAGAAATTGATGAAGAACTCAACACTAACATCACAAATGCCATCAACTTCGGCTAAACTAATCTTAACACATAAAAATAACCACCTCATTACGAGGTGGTTATTTTTTTAATTATCTTGTTACAATTTTAAAATTAAATCGCAACAAACTCAATTACCAAATCTTCGGATCATCATTGACATCAGACCATACCCAGATTTCCTTTTCCATATTGTCAAGGACGTAATCGTGAGTAACGGATGCTTCGTCGGTGACATCTCTCGCATGACCTGTAATCTGACCGTCATCGGTATAGGAACGAACTTCACAGTCGTTTACATCATGCGGTTTATCTCGTCCAAGTTGTTTCAAGAACTCATCGACAAACGGTCCACGCTTAACCTTGGCACCGTCTTGGATGCCGGGCATCGGTTTAAAGCCACATTCGCGCAACATACGGTTGATCAAGTCGCCATTAGCGGCCACGTTTTTACCGGGACCACCGCCGACGGGGACGACGTATTTGGAATCATAGTCTTTCTCACGAACAACCCCAAGATGCCACATCTTGCGATGACCTTCTGCTACATAAAATTGATCTTCGACAGGAACATCACTTGTCACAGAAGGTGTACGACTTTGAAGTCTACCATAGCGTTCAGGCGTCATACCACGGAAAATGATAGCTGCTGCTTCGTTGATAAGAATCCAGTCGTCATAATCCATTTTACCGCTGCCTTTTCTACCCATTGTCAAGGCGATGTGAACGCCACTGACGGGTTGATTATTATAGATGCGAACAACACAGCGATCTTCTTTCGGATCAAAATTATCACTTACCGCCGAAGCGATATTTTGATACTCTTCTCGAATATCAGATTCTAATCGAAGCGCATATTCGACTTTAACAGATTTACCGGGTTGAATATCGCCGATAGGAAATCGAACATCGCCGAGTAAATTACGGCCACCTGATCGATATTCATACTCTTCATTACCTGTAGTTGATCCGCCAAATTTTACACTACGTCCGTTGATACGAACAGAGTCCGAATAGAGGTGAGCAAAATTTGTACGCACTTGGTCTTCTAAGTGAACATTCTTCCAAACCTTATTGGTAGGATTGTGAAGAGTAACCGTATAGGTCACTCTTCTATCCTTTTTCGATAAGTCGACAGACGACTTATCGGCTTTCTTTTCAATATAAGGCTCATTCTTATTAGGGTCAGGATCGTCCCCACCTTTCTTCTTCGGCGGAACCTTAACTTCACAACTATCCGTTGCAGTGCCATTGTCGCCTCTCGCAGTAACGCTGTTCTTCAAGATCTTCGCTTTCGGACCTTGAACGCCGTCACGTAGACGGACGTAGTAAACGATGGTATGGCTTTCGCCGGGCTTAATATCGCCTAAGGTAGCACTTAAGTGATTCATGGAACCGCCAATAAAGGGTGAATACTTACCGTCGATAGTCGTTACATCGTCACGAACGTATTCAACAGGAATGTCATCAGTAACGACAACATTCTTCCAAATGCCTTCGCTGGGATTGTTAACGACGATGGTGTACTTAACGATTTCGCCTTCACGTACAACGTCTTTATCTGCATCTTTTGTGGCGGATAATGTGCTTGATGACGATTTTCCATCGATAAGAAAATACAGTAAAACATGAAAGGAAAGGAATAAGGATAAGAAAAGTCTTGATATTTTCTTAGGCATGACGAGGGACACGAAAAATATGTTAAAATAATTTGAACATCATGGGGAAATGTGCATAATTGCAAAGTACTGTAGAATGGAAAAGTGTTGTGGCTGCTGTGGTGGAAGAGGTTGGATGAAATTTTAGGTCTGTTGTAAAGGGAGGCGACCATTGAAGATACTGATGATCGAAGACGACGAGACCATCGTCTACGGCGTGAAAACTTATCTGGCTCGCTACGACATGGATGTGGTGGCGGCGAGTCGATTGGGCGATGTGGGCGAAGAGCAAATTCGCTTCGCCGATCTGCTCATTCTCGATGTGAATCTTCCCGACGGATCGGGTTTCGATTTTTTAAATTGGGTCCGTTCCTTTTCTAAACTTCCCATTCTCATGTTGACGGTAAAAGGCGACGAAGACTATGTCGTGAAAGGTTTGTCTGAAGGGGCCGATGAATATGTGGCGAAGCCATTTTCCCTTCCCGTACTGAAGGCGCGAATTGACAATCTTTTTAAGCGCCTTGGACCGGAAGAAGAGTTGCTCGAATTTAAAGAGCTGATCTTGGACAGGCAATCGAAGACGGCAATCTTGCGGGGCGAAACCTTGGACTTGAATAAACAGGAATTTGATCTGCTGGCCATGCTATTGGCACATCGGGGCAGACAATTGTTGCGAAGCCAATTAATCGACGAGGTGTGGGGCTTTGGCGACGAAGT
>QWBY01003901.1_pt1 | contig 10853 bp, 8 predicted proteins | sample 1972471 | NCBI WGS metagenome assembly QWBY01 (sample SAMN09866722, study PRJNA288562) | Human gut metagenome isolate term6_stool, whole genome shotgun sequencing...
CAGCTCATAGACAATCAGGCAGGTGGAGGATCTGTCGGGATAGGAGAAAGAGAGGTCTGCAAAGTCGGAGGGGTAGGGATGGTGATCGATCAGAAGCTTAAGCGCCTCCGACTCCTCCAGATGTGCGGTCAGTTGCTCGACCCGCTTTGTCTCATTGAAATCAAGGCAGAAGAGCCCCTCCGCCTCACGTATCGCCTGGAGAGCCTCCTCGGGCTTATCCTTAGCAATCAGAGCCTCAGATGCCCCGGGGAGGAAGGCAAAGCTATCCGAGAAAGCCGTCGGGTAGACAACCATAGCGGAGTGCCCTAAGGTCCGAAGGAGTGAAGCAAAGCCGAGTGTGGAGCCTACAGCGTCACCATCCGGTGAGACGTGTCCCAAGAGTGTGATACGGCGTGGTACGGAGAGGAAGTCCTGTAGCTTGCTGAGGTCTTCTTTAGCAAAGTCTATCTTCATTTGGTCTTATTTCTTAGGTCGGTTACCGGGTCTTCTGCCACCTCGACCACGCGAGGATCCTCCTCGTCTACCAGAGCGACCCTTTCCTCTATCCTCTGAGGAGCGTGGCTTACTAGGCTTAAAGTCTGCCGGGAAGTCCGGTCGCTGCAGCTTGTAGCCAAGGAATTTCTCGATCCTGGCAAATGAGTCCTTATCCCTCGTGGAGACAAAGGTGACTGCTGAGCCTCCCAAGTTGTCTCCGCGCGATGTGCGACCAATGCGGTGGACATAGTCCTCTGGGTCGGATGGCACGTCAAAGTTGATGATCAGCTCAATATTATCAATGTCAATGCCGCGCGAGAGGATGTCGGTAGCCACGATGACGCTGGCATGTCCATTTCGGAAGCGGTGCATCACCTCATTGCGCTCCTCTTGGCTCAGGTCGGAGTGCATCTGCTCGACCGAGTGCCCCTGCATACGCAACATACGAGCAGCCTCCTTGACCCTCTTCTTAGCTGCGAGGAAGACGATGCACCTCTCCGGTCGCCGCTCATTGAGTAGTGATACCAATAGTGGTAGCTTATCGTCATCGGACACTACGAAAGCGGACTGGCTGATGCTCTCAGGGGGACGCGAGATGGCAATATTTACCTCCTTTGGTCGACGCATAATCTTGCGGGCAAAGGTTCGGATCTGCTCCGGCATAGTCGCAGAGAACATCACGGTCTGCATGCCTTTCTTTGGCAAGAGGGACTGGATCTTGAGTATATCCTCCGAGAAGCCCATATCCAGCATCCTGTCTGCCTCATCCAGGATGAAGAAGCTCACCTGAGAGAGGTCGACTGAGTTCATATCAATATGGGACAGCAGACGCCCCGGGGTGGCTACGATGATATCGGCCCCCTTGGCGAGCGCTCTACGCTGCTGCTCGTACTCTATGCCATCGGTCCCTCCATAGATCGGCTGAGCATTGACCTTAACATAGTAGGCAAAGCCATCGATCTGACGGTCGATCTGCTGCGCCAGCTCTCTCGTAGGCGCCATAATGACGCAATTGACGTGATCCTTTGGGTAATCCCCGTAGGCTAATTCGCTTAGGACCGGGAGTAGATAGGCAGCAGTCTTGCCGGTACCGGTCTGGGCACAGGCGATGATATCCTCGCCGTCCATAATTAGGGGAATCGTAGCTGCCTGTACCGGAGAGGGCTTGCCAAAGTTCATTGTCTCCACCGCATCCTCAACATCAGGGTGGAGACCAAAGTCATAAAAGGAGTCTATCTGTGACTCTTGGTTGGTCATATTTCTATCTTACGTACTATTATTCTGTCGTATCTGTCTTGCGGATCCTCTGATTGAGGGTGTCTCTCAGGCTCTCTGCATCAGACCTGATGAGCCATACCTGGGGTGCCTCCAGCGATATGTCAGTAACTACCCGGATCTGTGGAAAGCGCTCAGCCATCTCTTTGGCGAGGTTATGCTTCACCACCGCAAAGTAGATCTTCCCCTTTACCATCTCCAGCATCATCTCGAGAGGCGGCAGATTGATCTCGCTTGGTCGGATGGCCGTATAGGAGATGTCGTGAAGGTTTTGGAGGATCAGGCGCACCTCCTTGTCCTCTGCAGAGTAGTAGACCTCCACCGGACTGGGACCACTCAGTACATCACCCCAGGAGAGACTGTCCTGCAGACTCATCAGTGCATAGTGCGAGCTACTGATGGGGTCTGTCGTGAGGAGGTCAGAGCTCTCCGATAGATCTGTGGAGGCTTGCTGAGTGGCTAGTATATCAACCCTCTTCTCTCTCAGCAAGTCTGTCCCAAGGCTCTTCTCTGATACCGGTACCCACATATAGCTTATACCGGTCAGCAGCCTGTCTGCCACCGCAGGCAGGCTTCCGGAGATCTCCCCCCCGTCATCAATCTCAAAGAGCCCCGGCTCCATTACCACCGCTATCCGTAGTGGATGAAGACTATCTCCTGTGGGGACTTGTGCCATCCTCTCTATCGGGCCAAGAGTCTCTCGCTGGGAATTGCCTCGGCGAAGTACGATAAAAAGGAGTACCCCGAGGATCACCACGAATGCCCCAATCAAGGATGCATAGGATCTACTGACCTTCATGCTCGGGTATCAATTCTTTAGGTCCACAACCACACCAAACTGCACCTGAGGTGGGTAAGTGGGGTAGTAGGGCATAGTGAAGTGGTTAGGTTTAAATATCTGCGAGCCGACATTGTAGTATCTCACGAAGACGCGTGCTCGCTTGAGATGAAAATTGGCATACGCTGTCATCATAGGAGCGTCCCCACCGATAAGGATCTTATCCTGAGGCGTAAACATCTGTGTAGTGGGCTCATAGTAGGGTGCCGTATAGCTGCTGTGCCACTTGGCATCCACACCCACCTGCAGGGTCATCACCTTGGCAATGAGTCCGCTGAAGTAGAGATTGGCATACGCAGCAAACTCCGGCATCGGGATCACGTAGCTGTCGCTACTACTCTGCCAGACGAAGGAGGTCTCGAGATCGACCTGATAGGGATGCTGGATCGTCTCCGCACGTACAAAGAGATGAGACTCTGTCGCAGGGATAGTAAGGTCAGCTCCGAGTCTCAGCCGCTGAGTATTCTTTAGGTCTCTATCCCAGGCGTGGAATGTACTCTTGAAGTGCTCCAAGAAGTAGGGCGGCACTGTATTGAGGAAAAGGCCATTTCCACTCAGGATCACGTCCCTCTTGAAGAGCTTCATCCTCAGATCCACGTTACCCCTCACATCGATCTCTCCGGCGCGATAGCCCTCGACACCTACCTGTCCCTGCACATACCACTTCAGGTGCTTAAAGGAGTCGCTCTTGATCCTCCCACCGACGAGGGTAGAGTGCAGCTTAGCCCCCTGCTCCTCGTAAGGGAGGTCCAGTCGCTCAGCATCCTCAGGTAGGATGAGTGGTTGCTTATTGATCTGGTAGTCAAAGGAGGCAAAAGCGCTGATGCCCATCTTCGCCCACTTGTGGAAGCCCTCCATCAGCTCTACGCCCACGGTATTCGATATGGTAGCGTTGCTGAAGCGGTCGTAAGGATAGTACTTCATCCCCTCCTGCTTGGGGATGAATTTCTCCTTAAATCGATCAAGCAAGGCAGGATCCTGAGAGACAAACTCGTGACTGCCTCGCTCTATCGTCAAGTCATGGAAGATCGAGGTGACAGGGACAAAGACCTTCTTCACCACTTCGTCCTTCTCCTCGTTGTTGTCTTCGTCTCCCTTATCCTTCGGTGGTGCGCTTCTCCTGAGTATCTTCTGCTCTTTAGGCGCCTCTGTTGGTACTGCAAGGGAGTCGGGTTTGGAAGTCACTTCCGGTGCTGTCGGTAGCGAGTCCTGCTTGGCTACCTCGTCCTTTAGTGTAGTCTTTGGGGCTTCGACCAGCTTCCCATCCTTGTCGTACTCTCGGTAGCGTCCGAGGCGATACCTGTGGTGAAGCCGTCCGCGACCATAGGAGGCGGAGTTCCAGGTGGACTTATATCGGGTCGGGATGTCGCGAGGTAGTAGCGTGCGTCGTCCGCCGGCTATCTCCTCCACATTGGAGATATACCTCATGTCGGTGATACCGCCATTTTCCTGGTTGATGACGTTGGTATTCCCCACCTCGGCAAAGAGCTCATACCGCCCCTTGGTGTAGGAGCCAAAGATTCGGTAGGTGAGCGCTTGGGAGGCGGTATTATTGTACACGCCATTGGCCTTGTCTATCTCCGCTTCCCCACCGAGATTGACATTGGGACCCAAGTTGGTGGTAAAGAGGGCATGTAGGAGCTGCTCCAGCTCGTTGGATCCGCCCAGCTTCTGCACGCTAAGGTAGGTGTAGGGTACCTTGGTGTCAAAGTACCTCGCCATAGTCCCTCTCCTGAGAAGGTGGAAGTAGGGCGCCAAGAAGTATAAGTCTCCCCACTGGTCAATCGGCTGGTCGAAGTAGACCTTGGACTGATAGGGACCTGCATAGGTGCCTAAGTAGCTCTCCGCTATGCTCCTGCCCTCGATGTGCTCTCGCCTAAAGGAATTGAGCTTGATGGTATCAATGGGAGCCGGCCTCAGGTCTCCCGTGCGACCAGTCAGGTAGTAGCTCTCAAGCGTCCCGTGCCGATCGGCATCGGTATCGTCATTGAGTAGCGAGTCGGGGGCGATGATACGATCCCGAAGTTGCTTGTCGATATCTATCTGCCCTAGTGCCCTTCCTCCACAGAGGAGCATAAGGCAGCAGGTAGCAAGGATAGGAAAAAAGCTACTCCTCCTCATCTCGGAAGTCGATTGCCAAAGGTGAGAGCTCTCTTTGAGCGGAGGGCAAGTGCCTCATCGAGCACTCCTCCTCGCACCACAGGAGCTCCATTGAGTATCGTCCCGACGACGCTGCTGTGGAAAGTCTCTCCCTCGAAGGGACTCCAGCCACACTTGCTACGGATCACCTCCTTTGTCACCGTAGTACTCTTATGAGGGTCTACCAGCACCAGATCAGCGTAGTAGCCCTTACGGATAAATCCTCGCTCCTCGATGCCGTAGAGTAGGGTGGGATTGTGCGCCATATACTCCACTACCCGCTCGATCGGAAATGTCCCCTCATGGACCAGCTCCAGCATAAGGGGGAGGGAAAACTGCACCAGCGGTCCGCCGCTCTTTGCTCCCAGGGCGCCGCCCACCTTCTCTTCCGGCAGGTGGGGCGAGTGGTCTGTCGAAACCACATCAATGAGGTTGCTATTGATGGCAGCTCTCAGGGCGGCTCGGTCGCGCTCTGTCTTGATGGCGGGATTCCACTTTACCCTTGCCCCAAGTCGCTCGTAGTCCTTGTCGGTAAACCAGAGGTAGTGCACGCAGACCTCCCCGGTGATCCTCTTGCTCCTGAATCCCTCTCCTGTGCGAGGCTTCAGAAGTGACAGCTCGTCCTCAGTGGAGAGGTGGAGAATGTGAAGTCTTGCCCCTGTCTCCTCCGCCACAGCGACAGCTCGCCTGCTACACTCATAGCACGCCTCACGACTCCTTATGAGGGGATGAAACTTTACCTCCGGGTCGTCTCCGTACAGGGCGGTATACTTCGCCTTATTGGCTCGGATGATATCCTCATCCTCACTATGGATGCAGATCAGCGTGGGACACTCCGCAAAGATCCGACGGAGCGTCTCCGGAGAGTCGACCAGCATATTGCCGGTGCTGGAGCCCATAAAGACCTTTACTCCGGGGGTGTGCTTCAGATCAAGCCTTGAGAGTAGGTCGACATTCTCATTCGTAGCGCCGAACATAAAGGAGTAATTCCCCATCGACTCCTCCTCAGCACGTCTCATTTTGTCCTCCCACGTCTCAAGTGTGGTGGTCTGAGGAAGGGTATTGGGCATCTCGGCATAGGAGGTGACTCCTCCCAGCAGGGCAGCGCCACTCTCCGAGGTGATCGAGCCCTTGGCGGTCAGCCCCGGCTCCCGGAAGTGGACATGCATATCAATCACCCCCGGTAGACAGAGGAGTCCCTCTGCCTCGAGGACCTCATCAGCTGAGGGTTGGGGCTCCTCATCACGGATGATCTCAGTGATACGCTCTCCGGTGATGAGGATCGAGCCACGGAATGACTCTCCCTCATTGACGATCTTAGCGTTGTGGATCAGTAGCCTCTTCTCGTCTCTTCTCATATCCTGTTGTCTTGGGTATCTTGTGGGTGAGTGACCAGTAACGCATCTTAAGCACACCGAAGAAAGCTTCGCCAAAGATACCTGAGCTCATCTTGCTGACTCCCAGTCGCCTATTCACAAAGATGATCGGTACCTCCTGTATCCTGAAGCCACAGAGCGTCGCTGTGTACTTCATCTCGATCTGGAAGGCGTACCCCTTGAAGTGGATTTTATCCAAGTCGATCGTCCGAAGCACCTCGGCTCGGTAGCAGACAAAGCCTGCAGTGGCATCGTAGACCTTCATCCCCGTGATCGTACGGACGTAGAGGGAGGCAAAGTAGCTCATCAGCACGCGACCAAGAGGCCAATTGACCACATTGATACCGGTCAGGTATCTCGACCCCACCGCCACGTCAGCTCCGCCACTGTGACATGCCTCGTAGAGCTTGGGTAGAGACTTGGGGTCGTGGCTAAAGTCGGCATCCATCTCCAGGATGTAGTCGTACTCGTGCTCGAGAGCCCACTTGAAGCCCGCAATATAGGCTGTCCCCAATCCCTGCTTGCCACAGCGACTGAGCAGGAAGACCCGTCCCGGTTGCTCCTCAGCGATCTTGGTCACCTCGGCACCGGTGCCGTCGGGCGAACCGTCGTCCACAACGAGGATGTCAAAGGAGGGATCGCTCAGCTCCAGCACAGCCGCCGTGATGGCGCGGATATTCTCTATCTCATTATAGGTAGGTATGATGACAAGCTGTCGCGTCATAGTTTATTTTCTTTACCTGTGTGACTGAGGGCAAAAAAAGTGTAGGCAACGAAGACCGTACCGATCACGAAGAAGAGGATCCACATACTCCTGCCCTCTACAGCAGAGCCCCCGGCAGTCATGTACATAGCAGCACCGAGGAAGTTCATCCGCATCAGTCGCTTGGCACGTACCCCGAGAGTGCTAACCCGACGGGCATCGGAAATATGGCTGATGATGATCAGAAGCCCGCCTGCAAAGAGGGTCCATCCGCCCACCTGGGGAAGCCAAGTATGGAGAATGGCCCCGAGGGCGCATGCTATCAAGCCTGCCGGGTAGAGGGTGCTGCTGATGGTCTTGTGTGGTCCCTTCTGACCACCACTCTGTAGGTCTGTCATTACTTCTTGTCCGGGTCTGTGAGCAAGTAGAGATCTTCGTCCTCCTCCTTCATTAGATAGCGCTCTCTCGCATACTTCTCGAGCATATCACGCTTGTACTTAATCTCATCAAGGTGTCTCTGAGACTTCTTGATCTCATCCTTGTAGTACTGATACTCCTCCTGCTTCTCCTTGAGCTGTCGGGAGGTCTTGATCTGAGACCAAATACTATGCTGACCAGGGACCACAAGCATAACGGCAAGTAGTCCGGTCATCAGGAAGAGTGGATTGACGTTGTAGAAGAAGTCTTTCACCCTATGCCAATATCCCTTAGCTGACATAATGGAAGTCTATATAAAGAGCCGATGAAGAGTTAGACGAACGTAGTACTACTATCTGACTACAAAGGTAGCAAATAATCCGCCTCTGGTGGATGGAGGAGCGATATTGCAGAGAACAGTCGTGTGCTCGCAGGGGGTGAATCTTGATGAGTAGGTACGCATATTTTAAGTCCACACTTCTTTCCGACCTGATGATTGCCTACAGGGATGCAATCTATGCGGAGCGAAAAGCCCGAGTCCGTTGTCAATCCTAACCGCCCATATGGAGGCATCTATCTAATACCGATATTAGAGAAGACTAATACCGGTATTAGACAAGACTAATATCGGTAAAAGAATTGAGCCTGCAGTCGGGGCGATTTTTCTGACATCTGTCGACAGACAAAAAGAGTATGTCCGGTCTCTGATCAAGAGCCGGATAGTGGTGATAGGCCTAGAGGACTGTCGCAAGCGCTTTGTAGTGCCGGAATAAGTCATCAATGCTGCTATTGGTGTCTATCTGTCCGCTCCTATGATGGGTATATGCCCCATTCTTCGCTCTCTCTGACTAACTTTTCTGACCGCTATGGTCGGGAGGTGTCGTAATAATTGTGTACTTTCGCAATTGTGAAGTACGAAGCACAAATACCTTTTTAATCATAACACGTACACATGTCAAAATTCTTATCCCTTATGACCCTTGCGGCGACCGGAGCACTTATGCTATGCTCTCCGGTGAGCGCAACAACGGCAAGTGAGACCGCCGGCGAGGGTAAAGTCTTCACCGCTGAGGCGATGCATAAGCTTTATCGCATCGGGGGCATCCAGCTCTCTCCGGACGGGAAGCACTTCATCTACACTCGCTCCATGGCACAGCTCGAGCAGAATGACTTCTACTCCGAGATCATGGTCGGTGAGACTGGTAAGCCCGGTAGCGGACGAGCCATCCTCGGCAAGAATGCTGGTCACTCTCCGGTTTTCCTCGATGATCAGACGATTGCTTTTGTCTCCACAAAGGGCGATAAAGCTCAGATCGCTCTCTGCAACTTAGACGGCAGTAACCTCCGCGTGGTGTCGGACTATGACTTCGATGTGATCGACTTCCTTTACTCTCCCGATCGGAAGAAGGTGGTTGTCATCCGCGAAGTGATGCTCCCGGAGATCTCCAAGGAGGAGAACCCTGATCTCGGGAAGCAGACCGGGCATATCTACGACGACTTGATGTACAAGCACTGGGATGAGTGGAATGTCTCCGTACCTCAGTCCTTCATCGCAACTGTAAGCACCGATGGCAATGTCTCCAAGGAGCTTCGCTCAATCCTCAATGAGGGCGAGCTCTTTGAGTTGCCGACTAAGCCCTTTGGCGGTACAGAGCAGCTGAGCTGGACCAAGGACAGCAAGCAGATCGCCTACTCGTGCCGTAAGAAGGTGGGTAAGGAATACGCTGTCTCGACCAATACGGATATTTATCTCTTTGACCTCCAGAGTGGCAAGACGACCAACCTGACAGAGGGGATGATGGGCTACGACACCAATCCTACCTTCTCTCCCGACGGGACTAAGCTGGCATGGCTCAGTATGGAGCATGACGGCTGCGAGTCGGACCTCCCGAGGATCTTCGTGATGGATATGAAGAGCGGGAAGAGGACCTTTGTCTCCAAGGACTATGAGTACTACCCACAGCAGCTGGGCTGGTGCTCTTGTGGTAAGAAGCTCCGCTTCGTCACTCCGGATCACGGCACGTCCAATCTCTTTAGCATCAATATTGAGACCGGGAAGGCTGAGCAGATGACAAAGTACGATCTCGCCGATGTGACGGGCTTCGCAGGCGAGGGTAAGGAGATGCTCCTCACCATACAGTCAATGGCTGAGCCGACCTCCGCCTTTGCTTACGATGTGGCAAAGGGGGAGGCAACGAAGCTGACCCCTGACAATGATGCTTTCCTTGCTGACTATCCCAATGTGACTGTACAGCGTCACATCGTCAAGACGACCGATGGCAAGGATATGATCACTTGGTTCATCCTGCCGCCCAACTTTGACCCCAATAAGAAGTATCCCACCGTCCTCTTCTGCGAGGGAGGTCCACAGAGCCCGGTGACACAATTCTGGAGCTACCGCTGGAACTTCCGCACCTTTGCCTCCGCTGGTTTCATCATGGTAGCGCCTAATCGTCGCGGCACCATCGGTAATGGTAAGGAGTGGACCGAGCAGATCTCCGGTGACTATGGTGGTCAGAATATCAAGGACTACCTCTCCGCTATCGACTACGCTGCCACGCTCCCCTATGTGGATAAGGATCGGCTCGGAGCCACCGGTGCCAGCTATGGCGGATTCTCTGTTTACTATCTCGCCGGGCACCATGAGGGTCGCTTCAAGGCATTCGCTGCCCATGCCGGGATGTTTAATCTCGATGCGCAGTACTTGGAGACAGAGGAGCTCTGGTTTACCAATTGGGACCTCGGTGGTCCCTTCTGGGAGACAGATAAGGAGCGAGTACGTAACTCGTACTCCTTCTCTCCCCACCATTTCGTAGACAAGTGGGACACCCCGATCCTCTGCATCGCCGGTGGGTATGACTTCCGCATCCTCTACTCTCAGGGTATGCAGGCCTTCAACGCTGCTCAGCTGCGAGGCATCCCCTCTCGTATGCTTTACTTCCCTGACGAGAGCCACTGGATCCTGAAGCCACAGAATAGCGTCCTCTTCTATCGCACCTGGATCGACTGGATGAATAAGTGGCTCAATAAGAAGTAACACGAGCCCTACAAAGCAAAAGAGAGGCTGCCCGATCATATCGGACAGCCTCTCTTGTATTATAGGTCTCGGACAGGATCCCAGACGGGGGGGGAGGGAAGTGGGGCAGTGAAGGTGATCGGCTCCCGTCGGACCGGGTGGATCAGCGTGAGTGAGCGGGCGTGGAGAGCTATGGACGCATCTGGGAGGGGAAGAGAGGCGCCATACTTGACATCTCCGACGATGGGGCAACCTATAGCTGCCAGCTGGGCACGGATCTGGTGATGCCGTCCGGTATGGAGGTGGATCTCCAGCAGCGTCTGCCCTTCGGTAGGCTGAGCCATCACTCGATACTCCAGCACCGCCTCCTTCGCCTCCTTCGTCCCCTCGCGGACCGGGTAGCTCTTATTTTGATCCCTATTGCGGAGGAGATGGTGGACTAGTGTGTCAGCAGGGCGCTCCGGGCATCCCTCGACAAGGGCGAGATAGACCTTCTGGAGGTCATCCCTGCGGCGAAAGGCATCATTGAGTCGGGTGAGTGCCTTGCTGGTGCGGGCAAAGAGTACCACTCCGCTCACCGGTCGGTCAAGTCGGTGTGCCACCCCGAGGAAGACA
>QWBY01002741.1_pt1 | contig 10847 bp, 11 predicted proteins | sample 1972471 | NCBI WGS metagenome assembly QWBY01 (sample SAMN09866722, study PRJNA288562) | Human gut metagenome isolate term6_stool, whole genome shotgun sequencing...
TCATTGAGAAATATGCAGGCTTCACGGGAACAGACTATATTTCCATCCACTATTTTCCTTTCAAAATATCCGTCCCTTCTGTAACGTTGTATCAGTTCCTCACACAGTTTCTCCGCAGTCTCACCGTTTCTCATTTGCCTCTCCTTCAATGTCGGCTCCACAATCACATCAGGATCCCATTCCAGTTTATAGTAGGGAATGTTGGCGAATTGAGGTATGTAGTTCAGATAGATGTCAGGGATAGGTGTAGCGGACAAGTAACAGATACGTTTCACTTCATTGTCAAGCCGGGCGAGAAAATTCATGTCCGTACTACCCTTGAATGTCGCATCACCCATAAGACATTGGAACTCATCAACCACAAAGAGAAATGAATCCAACATATTATTTCTTCTAAGGACATCGAGAACCTTGTCCGATGAATCCAGTGTAACCAGTATCTTGGCAGGTTTTGACAAGGGAGCAAATGGTGTGCTCCCATGATGATAATCCAGGTACGAATCAAGATCCTGCATCTTTTGAATTATAGCTTGCGCCCTGTTACTACACAATGGGACATGGAAGTGGAAACTGTCGGGGTATTGTCTGTGCTTCTCTTTCAACACCTGAAGTCGCGGCGAAATTATCACTACCGGAAAGTTTGAATTGAGAAATAGGGATGTACCTCCACAACCGGTTATAGTCTTGTTCAGGATAAACTTTCCATCCAACGGCAATTCTCCATTCAAAAGTTTTTCATAATCACTCATATACCTGCAACCTTTAGGCATGTCAATTTGTATTACTTTATTTATGTTATTATCCATAATTGTTATATTTTTGTTTATAATCATTCCATATATAAAGATTTGCAATGTTTTTATATACCCTTTTTACACTTCGATGAGTAAACGGAACGCATCAATATTTTTCCTTATGCAATCTGTTTCTTTTAAGTAGAATCTCTCATTTTTTAAAAAAAAGTTGCACTAAATTATTGTATATTTTTCTTCTTTCGTTTGTTGTAGGCTCACGCCGCCTGAGTGGGTTATTATGATATAGTAGATTATCATGTAACCTGCCTGCGGTTGACTGTCGACAGGAACTTACCGGATACATCATCTTCATTTATGGCTATTGTCCGGAGATTAAAGTACAAGTGGGAAATATGTATTGCCGGCAGAATCATACACTATCTTTTGCGTATTCGATAAGAGGGGGACAAATTCAGGGGGAGACAAATATTGCTTGTCGGATAAGGAATTATAAATCAGTGTATTATTTTTTTAGAGGGGTGTATCCAATTTGTCCCCCTTTCCCTACCACCAACCATAACCAACTTTGATATACAGCCAATGAACCATAAACAGCAAAAAGATATTCAAGGGCAAAAAAACAAAGTGCCAAAGACTACCGGGAGATGATATATGGCTTTTCTCCCGGGTTTTACAGGCACTGATCTTTCCTGCCCTCCACCATGCAGAAAAAAAGAATAGAAACATCCGGACTGCCTCTATCTGATTGTAACGTTACCTCCAAAATGCCCGTACAATACCATCAAAGGTTATGACGGGAGTTTTGTGATGATATTGGTAACTTTACGCCGCATACCATACTATCGGACAGGAAAGTTGTGTCTAAGGTATCATGCAATTTTTTATGTCACTTGTTTCGTATTGGATGAGTTAACGGAATGCATCAATATTTTTCCCTTTAAAACCTATTCTATTTAAGTGATATTACTCATTTTAGGAAAAAAAGTTGCATTCCGTCATCATATTTTATTTCTCTTTCGTCAGTTGTAGGCCAACGCCGCCTGAGTGGATTAATAATTCTTTTATTGTTTCCTCATACCTGGCTTTCAGTTAACTCACAAGATATTATTTTGCAATATTTTTCACCTGCACCTTTGACATATGGATTCTTTATTGGCTTTGATGAAATTTTAAAGGAGAGCTTATACAGCATCTCCTTTGTCTTTCCAATCAGTCAGGACATTCTCAAATCCAGCACCTGGCATTGGATTTGACTACCACTTTGGTAAATTTCTGAAGTTCGGTAACCAATACCTGCACTTCATTCCTTGTCGGTTCGGGAAGAGTAATGTCCTGTCGTGAGTTCCTGCCGATATTGACCTGTTGCGGGGAACACATCCTGACAAGTTCAACCATTTCGGGCAAGTCGAATTTTATCAGAGGTTCACAGGTCACATAGGTTCTCATTCCAAGGTTAGCCAATTTTTGCATGGCGTAAGCACGTTCCCGGGTACTTGGAGCATTTCTTACGATATCTGGATAAAAGATATTGGTTTCTATGGTCGTACACAAAACCGATTTCTGCATTACCGGATGACTTATGAACTCCAAAAAACGTGCGGGATCTTTGGATTGGAAAAGATAGTTATTATTAAACTGGTTACAATAATCCAGGAACCGGGTAATCCAGTCCGAGGGTATATCGAAAGCCCAGGCATCCGTTCCACTGCCTACGAAAATGAAATTGCCTTCTCCCAGGTTTACTTCCAGTTCTTTGGGATCAAACCGTATAGGAAGCAGACCATTGAATTTTTGCATGTAACAATAGGGGCAGTCATGAAAACATATCCCTTTTATTGCATTCCACGTGTGGGCTACAAGATATATAATTTTATAACAGGCTGATATATTATGTTTTACAGCTACTTCCAAAGAGTGATTTTATAATTTAGTACCATTTTAGCACCACTATTTAGCCTTTATAAAAATGATGGTTCTTTTACATTTTGCCGCTTTACTGGATTGAGATACATCAATGTTTGCACACTGACATGAAAGAATATAAAACAAAGAAGCCAACCTATCAGCAATAAGTCGGCTTCTTTATTTTAATGGAACATATAGAACCAGGGCACTATCGTTATCAACAATAGCATCAATAAAAACACATAAAGTACCATCCGTAATGTCCGGTTCGGGCATTTCCTCTTAAAGAAAGCAGATACTATGTTTAGATGCAGCAGGATATGTACGGCAAGCAGAACAAGCAATGCCACTCCTGCCCATAAATGAACATCGCCCCAACCGTGTCTTCCCAATCCACACAAATGAGAACACCATGAATCGGCACCATGCATTCTTACGGCATGGCGGGAAGGAATGACAACTTCCAAAATAAAACCGCTTACGCTAACTAATGCTATCGCAATCAACATGGCAAGGTCAATGGCGATATTGACCGGCATTCTATTCTTTGTCATTGATCCTTGTTGTTGTGGTGATGGCATTCGTGGTGATGTTCATGCGATGAACAGCCGATACCGGAATCCGTGATTTTCCCATTCAGATAACCGGTTACGACATTCAGGATGTTCCCGGAGCAACCCCTTATCACTTTTATATGATGGGATGTAAGGACATTCAAGGCCCCTTGTCCCATATTTCCTGCCAGCATTACACTGACCCCCATATTCTCCAATACCCCAGCTATGTCAGACTTACATCCGCATCCTTGGGGGGACGGTATCATTTCACTGCTCAGAATTTGATTGTCTTGACCTATTGTCAATACAGTGTAATACTCACAATGACCGAAATGGTCATCGACCATATTCTCTTTGGTCGGAATTGCAATTTTCATCATAATCTATTTTTTTTGTTAATGTAATCTATCGTTGCGCTCATTAGATTTATGTCAGTCAAGGCTTCATCTCTGGGACTTTAAGAGGGCATCCTTTTACACAATTGCCGCACTTGATACAATCGGGATGGAGGAAACCCTCTTCGTCATTCCGGCTCTCATAAGGCTTCAGCTGCATGGGACACACTGCAGAGCACAGCTTACATCTGGTAGTGCATTTTTCTCCTACCAGAATGCGACGGTAGTTGTTGGGAAGTCTGCCGCTGCGAGGAGTCACCCATGCAGATAGCGTTCCCATAGGGCAAAACGAGCACCATGTGCGCGGAGCGTAAATAAAAGAAAGAGTCACGCCTACAATAGTGGTAATCAGTATGATTGTCCAGAATACACGTCCCATGTCGTTCCAGTCTCCCCAGGCCCGGTACATCTGTATGCCGAACATGGTGAAGATGAACATCACCATGAAGATACGGAATCCTTTTGTGCGTACAAACGCCGGAATAGGTTTGTGCGGTGAGTATTTCGTCAGTACACGGTCATAGAAGTTACCACGTGGGCAGGCATTGCCGCACCACCACCGTCCTTTGCGCACGGCAAATGCGACAGGTGCTATCATGCAGATTATGGCAAGGAAACCGATAACCGGCCAGAAATAGCCAACGACAAGATATACCAACAGAATCCAATATAACGGGAAGCCCTTTCGGGGCAGTGAACGAAAAAATTGTTTATGAGCCATGGGGTTCTTACTTGTTTACATCATTTTACGACTGCAAAGTTACACAATTTACTTTATTGACACAAACGATAAAACAGATGATGCTATTGACAATCTCGATTACATGGTTATCGGGAACTTTTTAATCCGTTGGTAGAGCATGGTTGCGGGGATGATGGCCTTTATTGCATCGGCAAGGATGTTGAGCAACCGTTCACGCACGAAATTGCGGTGAACCACGAAGGCTATCTCACGACTCGGTTCGGGGTTTGCGAATATGCGGACATTTGCTTGCTGGCATTTTCTGAGAAGTGGCACATGCAGTTCAGGAATGATTGCATACCCACCGTTCTCATCCACGATTTTGATGAGAGTCTCTACGTTTCCAGCTTCATATATGGCATGCCTGCCGGTGATATTGTTACAGAAAGGGAAAACACCGCGATTGGGACAATAACCTTCACGTAGCACCCAGACGCTATCTATAGGAAGGAGGTCTGCCTGCAAAACAGTGTCATTATGGATAGACGATTCCGGGGAGACATAAGCCATGAGTCGTTCCTGAAAAATCGGGATTTCCAGCAATTCGCTGTTGTTGACAGGTGTCGCCATTAGCGCGATATCAATCTCCCCTCGCTCCAGTTTTGAGCCGAGGGTAGAAACCCTCGCTTCCTCGACATGCAGATGTATGTCGGGATGGTTGACCGACAGATATTTAAACATCTTGGGTAAGAGATATGGCGCAACCGTTGAAATAATCCCAAACGAGATATTTCCAACGGACTCTCCTTTTCTTGTGGCCACCAGTTCTTTGACCTGTGCGGCATTGAACAACACTCGCTTTACCCGGCTGATGATTTCTTCACCGACAGCCGTCGGCTTCACCGGATGACTGTTGCGATCAAATATAGTCACATCAAGTTCTGTCTCCAGTTTTTGAACAAGTGAAGACAAGGTTGACTGCGAAACGCCGCACGACTCCGCCGCCTTTGCAAAATGGCGGTATTTATCAACCGCCACTATGTATTCCATTTGCTGAAGTGTCATATAACTTTGTTTGTATTCGATAATTTCGATGCTAAGATATAAAAAATCTATTTTGTAGAACAAAGAATAATGCTTAATTTTGCAAACAAAAACAGTATCATGATACAGGTCAATAAAAATATATGCCCACACAACCATGTATGTCCACTGATTAAGATGTGTCCGGTCGGTGCCATTTTACAGGATGCCGACGGTTTTCCGGTGATAGATTACAACCTTTGCATCGAGTGTGGCAAATGCGTGAGAAAATGTCCTATGAGGGCAATGGAACAAATAGAAGGAGACAAACGATAAATCGTTTAGAAAAGTTGTTTAATTGTTATGCCTCCTACTTTCACTCGATTCAAACAATGGCTTGGCAGGCTGTCGTTCCGTACAGGCATAGTAGTGGCAACACTTTGTGCAATCTGTTATATCGTTTCGTTTGCCCCAATATTGCTTCCCATATCGGCAACAACGAAAGGTGTATTATGGGCGGTGTTTTTCGGACTTGCCAAAACATTTCAATATGCGGCACTGCTCATTTTAGGGACTGCCGGTTTAACTCGTATTAAAGCCATATTCAAATGCCCAAAATAGATTAGACGGCCATTAATAAACACGAATCATGGTTAACAAAAGGATACATGTTACCCCGGCTTTTTGTCAGTGCCATAATTGTTTTTTTAAAGGTTAATCAAATCAGTGTATTGTAAATATCAATGTTCCGAAGTTCTTCTCTTCGGCTTTATAGGCATTGCCCACATGGCTTCTGATTTCCTTTTCATCCATTGTATCATCTTCCCAACCATCAATGAAATATGCAGTAGCCAATCCTTCGTCAACACCCCATTTGCACATCCGGCAGGCTAACATAAAGATGCTGTTTGCCCTTTTGCCTTTTTTCCAATACTCCGGATTGTTCTTCTTCCAGTGGGAGTTCATAATGCTGATGATGCTTTTGTCCGACACTGTTCTTGTCCCGGATGATTGAGGCATCTGTACGTGTGGCTTTATGGTGGGGACATAATGGAATGGTTCAGGCGAAGGGTTAATCCAGATATATGGATCGTAACTCAGGTAATTTCTGCGTGCAAGGTCTTTACAGCTTGCATCACTTCCATTCGCCACATAGAACTTGTTTAGTAACTGTTCATATAAATCTCCATGTCTGGCCGGATCTGTATTGTCATGCCAAACCAAGGCCTTCAGTCCATTTCCACTGGGGGTAATGAAAACACTTAGAACACATGGAGTTTTAATCAGCCTGTTTCGCAAGTGCATCATTTTATCCGGTGTCGCTATATGGTCAAAATCCAATGCTGTCACACGCGAGTATTCAATCAGCCCTGCACTGTTAAGTTCCTTGAATGTACCGTTATAGGCAACAGCGGGCAGGAGTCTGGCTTTCCATTTCTGCATATCACTCGGAGCTACACTTCTGATATGCTCTATTGCTCGCTTCAATGTATAGCCATTAAATTCGTTATCATGTAATTGTATATTTCCCGTACGAATCATTTGGATAATATCTCCTAACTCCGGATAAACCAGGTTGTACTTTGTCCAATAAATCTTTTCTGCCAATGTTGCTTTCATAATGAACTATTTGATATTACTTCTTTATCCAACGTAGATTGGAAGCCGCATTGTTGGACATGTCGCCGTCAATATGCTCCACTTCCGTATAGACCTTCGGATCTGGGTTAATCAGGAATGTCTCCGCAACAAGAAGGTCAACGTAAGCCTTCTCGCCGCCGATGATGATGTACTGTCTGCCGTTGGCCTCCCCGAATACCGGCACATTACCTCCGTTTGCGGATGACGGCATTGCCAGACCGGTACGGGAACCTCCTTTTTCAAGGCTTTTTCTGACATCCGACCATAACCTGTATTTCCTGATGTCCTTCATGCCCCGTGAATACAAACCTTCATACAGGTCACAGAGGAAATCCACACTGTCGTATATCCCCAGTTCATAGGCTCTCTCGAACCATCCTGTCGCCTCCTTGTACATTACGGGAGTTCCATACAGCCCTTCGAGGCGTATATGTCCCATTGTGAAAGCCGACAGTCCGTCACCTGAATCCGCGGCCTGCCTGAGTAACCCGATACCTTTCCCTATATCCTGCGGACATCCTTCCCCTTCCAGGTATATATGCCCCAGATTGGCTTTGGCTGTGGAGAATTCTTCCGCGATGCTTTCCAGAAGGCTGATTGCCTTGCCGGTATCCTGCTCTATAGCCATCCCTTTCAGGCAATACACGGCAACGGCGTTGATTCCATACACGAATCCCTGCATCGCCGAACGGTCATACCATAGGAACGCCTCGTCGGTATTTCCCTTATCCTCATAATACATACCGGTCAGATACTGGGCCTCTGCATCACCTGCCCGGGCTTTTTCCAGGATTTTTTTTGTTTCTTCTTTCATGTTGTTTGATTTTTAGATTTGACATATTGTTTAAATCTCACACATGTAAGGATTTCGGGGTTTTGTCAGACGGCAGTTTTTTTATGTGTGTAAGTTGAAGCGGGGAGAATATGCGGATGATGGTCCAATGGATTTGTCCGGCAGTCGTTTTGATGTACTCAGATTTTTCGGTGAAGTTTATCCGATGAAGATGATAGCCGGAACCGAGGGAGTGGGTGCAAGTACGGTCCGGAGATTGAAAAAAGAATTCGGGTTGTAGGAGGTAAAGGATAAGGGAGACCGGGATGTTTACTGTTTTTGTATACCTTGCGAGTATTCGTTTCCGATATATGCAATCAACCTAACGATTTTGATAACATTTTTGAAGATAATATGAAAACCGGTAAGGGTTTCCTAATATTTTATTTGATAATAATATTTATAATTCTTATATTTGCATAGTATTAACTGATAAACACATGAATATATGGCTAAATTCTTTATATCAGTCGTTTTACTATTTATTTCCAACATAGCATGGGGACAATCCACATATGTGAAGGCAGATGTATATACACCAGAGGGCTATGTGGGAGAATGTGATATGGAGTTTAAACATACGGATAGTTCCAACTTTATATTTGCCACCACTTCTCCATTTGCAAATTTAGCAGAATTTAGTCATGCGAATGGTGGATGTATCAGTACTTCAAATGGTAGGTTTGGTTACAGATGGTGGTATACAGGGGCATATTATGACGGTTACAATAAAGTAAAAAATTATTTTTTGGTAATTTTTGATGCCGCATCCAACGGTGCCTGCAACATTTTTTTTAAGACATGTCCACCGGATAAGAGTAGTATGTCTGATTCAAAATATATGTATGTAATATCAGAGAAGGATTGGGATACAGTTTTCAAGAATTTTATTGTGCCCAGTACATATAATTTAGAAGTTGTTTCTCAAGGTGATATTTTTGGAGATGGCGTACATTTCAATGGACATGTCAACAAGTGACATAGTAACTGAAACACGCAAGAGGAAATAACTTGTATGTTTGCGGATACTTTGCCTTAGGCTTGTTTGAATTCCAATAGTCATTTTATAAAATTTCAAAATGGTTGTTTTAAGTGAGGGACACAATTGGTTTACATATGAAACTGAAGATTTTTTATAGTATTATTACCCTATTATTAATTGGAACTTCTGAAATGTATTCTCAAGAGGATTTATTTAAGGGGTCCAATTTTTCGACCAATAACAGCTCCGTTCAGTCTAACACTTCAAAGGAATCTGTTGCTTCATCAAAGTATAGTGCAACTGACAACGACGACACTTCACGAAAAGGCCAACGCGATAGTAATGGACGTATTATCCGTTCCGAGGCCGATATACCATATATGGGTGGGAGAATGCATATGACAAATTATGAAGACGGGTATTCTTTGATAAGCACTGAAATACCGTGCAATATTTGTGGTGGCAGTGGCAAATGCAAGGTTTGTTATGGCCAAGGGCGTTATTATCATCGTGCACTGCATGTTTGGAACCCTTGTCCATCATGCGTGGGTTCTACAAAGTGTAAGTATTGCCAAGGAACTGGTACCAACCGTACAATAAAGCTATGGGCTCCTGGTGAAGCGGAAGCTTATCAGGCTGCAAAGCGTGAGGAGAACGGCAGTTCGAATTCATCATTATCGTCATCAAAATCAGGAATATGCCCGAAATGTGGCGGCAAGGGATATACTCCAGAGGCATATACATATGCTGCCAGCTCAATGATGGCACCTTATCATAATCCTGGTGGTACAACTTGTCCTATTTGTAGTCAAACCGTTGATCATTACCATTATCGTTGTACAGAATGTAAACGCCATTGAGTGGATTTTGAATCAACAAGACTCTTGCACAATTCACTGTATCCCTCCCCCTCACTCTTTTTTATCTCACCAACGAACTGTTTGATGAATGAGGTGGAGTCGGCGCTAGTATATTATATCTTAAGAATTGGAAAAAGAGGTCGAGATATTTACAAATATCATCATTGCTCTAATTCATGTTTTATATGGGCGCCGGTTTTATCCCCCCACATACAACTTGAATATCCATTATTGGGCGAACTGGAGATATATCAGTGGGGGAAAATGTACGGCGGCGGTGGATATATCCTGATTTCGTATTATCTTTGTGCCATCGAAACTCTCTCTACATAACAATAGCAATAGAACTACTGTCGATATGCTCTGTCCGGTGATGGATGAGGAAGTGCCGTAACCTTTTCCAGCGGATAAATCTTATATTTGCACCGAAAAATGGATGGCAGTATGACAGGAAAAGAAAGTTACCGGTTTGACGAGGAGTCTGTAAGGGATATTGTCCGCTGGGCATTGACGGCGCAACTTCCCAAAGAAATATATATTGATTCGGAGCATATAACGGATGTACGTGAATATGTAAAGACAAGTATCCGGGAAATAAACTTATATTATCCCAATCCTTTATACAATTCAGCCATCATCCGGTTATACAGGCTCAAGGATTTTGTGGAGGGTATCCCATAGCAGGCTGTTTTTATCACGCCAGTATAACCGGAAGCCTGACATATCCCTTACCTTTGTTTAGCCATGATAACATATCTCCAATAATAAATCCAATCTCTTGTCCGGTCGGTGATGATAGGATGAGAGTTTTCTGTATGATTTCATTTGCATATTTCATCTGAATATCCTAACTTTCAGACATAGATTTAGAAGTTGTATCCAAGGGCAGTCAGAGCCGGTATTTGTTTTTTCAAGAGGATAAATCATCATAATAAACTGTTTCATTTTTGCTGACTGCCCTTATGAATTGTGTGTATCCATCCGGTTTTCATCTCAATATATGGATACGATATTCGAGTAGTATTTCATGCCCGTTCTGCCAGTGATGATAGGACGGGTATTTGCTTATCTCATCCGGCTGCCTTATCTTTGAGGATATTTGACCAATAAACGTTTTGATTTTTAGCTAACGATGAAACACGGCCCGGGAATATTATTGGTCCGTGAGGATATTCGCTAATTTCAAATCGGACTGTCTTTCTCACTCTATAAAAA
>QWBY01002384.1_pt1 | contig 10843 bp, 10 predicted proteins | sample 1972471 | NCBI WGS metagenome assembly QWBY01 (sample SAMN09866722, study PRJNA288562) | Human gut metagenome isolate term6_stool, whole genome shotgun sequencing...
AAAAAGAAATCTAACAACCGCAAATACGAAGAAAAAAGATTTGAGGATGAAAACAAGGATTTCTTTGAAAAGACTAGACAAAAAGAACGCAAGAAAAAGAAAAAGAAAGACGATACTCCAAAGCAACCTGCAGAAGATTTAGTAGTACAAATTCCAGAGTCTATTACTGTTGGAGATTTTGCTGAATTAATTGGCGCTTCTTTGAGTCTTGTAATGGGTAAGTTAATCCAATTGGGCATGATGGTTACTCAAAATGAATCTATAGATTACGATACTGCAGAGTTAATTGCAGAAGAGTTTGAAGTTACAGTTGAACCTCAACTTTCTAATGAAGAAATTATTTTGGATGAATTTGATTTAGACTTTGAGGACAAAGAAGAAGATTTAAAACCACGTCCACCTGTAGTTACTGTTATGGGTCACGTTGACCACGGTAAGACAAGCTTGCTAGATGCTATTAGAAATGCTCGAGTAAGAACTGGTGAAGCAGGAGGAATTACCCAACACATCGGTGCTTACACCGTAAATATTGATGGAAAAAAGATTACATTCTTGGATACTCCGGGCCATGAAGCTTTTACTTCTATGCGGGCTAGAGGAGCTGAGATTACAGATATATCGATTCTAGTTGTAGCTGCTGATGACGGGGTTATGCCACAAACAATTGAGGCTATAAACCACTCAAAGGCTGCAGGCGTTCCAATTATTGTCGCTATCAACAAAATGGATAAGCCAACAGCAAATCCAGATAGAATAAAGCAAGAGCTTTTGGAACAAGGTTTAACACCAGAAGATTGGGGCGGCACAACTATTTGCGTTCCTGTTTCTGCTAAGGAAGAGCAAGGCATTGATGACCTTCTAGAAATGATTTTACTTGTAAGTGAAGTTGCAGAACTAAAGGCAAATCCAGATAGACTTGCAGTAGGTACCATTGTAGAAGCACAATTAGACAAGGGCAGAGGCCCTGTTGCAACAGTCCTTGTTCAAAAGGGAACTCTAAGAGTTGGAGATGACATTGTTTCAGGTATTGCATCTGGTAGAGTAAGGGCGATGTTTGATGACAAGAATAAGCCAATTAAAAAAGCTGGTCCATCAACACCAGTTCAAATTCTTGGTTTATCTGATGTACCAGAAGCTGGCGATTTGCTTTATGCATGTGAAGATGACAAGACAGCTAGAAATATTGCAGACCGTAAGCGTGAAATGCTAAGAGAACAAGAGCTCCGCGATAAGACCAAGGTAAGTCTTGATTACCTATATGATCAAATCAAAGCTGGTGAACTCAAAGACTTAAATATTATTATTAAGGGTGATGTTAGAGGTTCAATTGAAGCGCTCAGTAATTCATTATTAAAGGTTTCAAACGATGAAGTTAAGATCAATATCATTCACACTGGTGTTGGCGGCGTAAGCGAAAGTGACGTTATGCTTGCTGAAGCATCAAATGCTGTTATCATTGGCTTCAATGTAAGACCAAGCTTGCCTGCAATTGATATGGCTGAAGAAAAAGATGTTGATATAAGAACATACAAGGTCATTTATGAAGCTATAGAAGACGTTGAAAACGCTGTTAAGGGTATGCTAAAACCTGTTATTAAAGAACAAGTAATTGGCAGGGCAGAAGTTAGAGATACATTTAAACTTCCAAACGGCACTATCGTTGCTGGTATTTATGTACTAAGCGGTAAGATTACAAGAAATGCAAAGGTAAGAATCCTTAGGGACGACGTTATGATATTTGATGGAGATGTTTCATCACTCAGACGCTTTAAGGATGACGTAAGAGAAGTTCAATCAGGCTATGAAGCAGGTATGAGCATCGATAAATTCAACGACGTTAAAGTTGGAGATGCCTTCGAAGCTTATGAAATGGTAGAGGTAGCTAATGAATAATAGAAGACAGGAAAGACTTAATTCAGAAATCATTAAAGTGGTTTCAACTGCTCTTAGGGAAATCCGCGATCCAAATGTTTCAGATATGACAACACTTACTGAAGCTTCCATTACAAATGACTTTAGCTTCTGTGATTTAAAATTTTCTGTAATGGGAAGTGAGAGAGAAAAAGAAAAGACCATTGAAGCTTTACAAAATGCAGAAGGTTTTTTCAAAAGTCATATTGCAAAAAATATTAGGATGAGAAAAATTCCTGAGCTGAGAATTAAACTTGATGAATCAATTGAGTATTCAAGCAGGATTAATGAAATTTTAAAAGGACTTGATCTAGAAGATGAATATTAAAGATAAGGCTATAAAATTTATGGAAGCCGTGAATAAGGCTGAAACAATTTTTATATCTAGTCATATTGGGGTGGATTGCGACAACATTGGGTCTGTAACCGCCCTATTTGGCGTTTTAAAGGGTATGAATAAGGACGTTTATATGCTGGAGTCCGACACGATGCCGGACGCCTATAAATTTTTGCCAAACATAAATGAGTTAAGGAATCCGGAGTCTATTGATTTTCTTTCAGATTTATATGTATCTTTGGACTCAGGCGATTTAAATCGTCTTGGTCCTAATGTGGAAACTTTTAAAAAGGCAAAGTATAAAGTTGTCATCGATCACCATGATACAAATCCTGGCTATGGAGACTTAAATATAATTGATCCAGAGATGAGTAGCACTTGCCAGCTTTTATATGAAATTTTTGAGGCCCTTGATTTTGAAATATCAAGCGATGTTGCGACTTCATTATTTTCGGGAATATCTACAGATACTGGTAGGTTTTTGTATGACAATGTCAGCCCAAGGACTTTTGAAATAGCAGGAAAATTAATAGAGCTTGGGGCAGATAGGAGTCTTGCTAATTTTAACTTGTTTATGAATAGGCCTCTTAGAAAACTTGAGATTTTAAAAGTTGGCTTGGACAAGGCAGAGTTTTTACTTGACGGTTACTTGGCCATAACTGACATTAGTCAAAAAGATTTAGAGGATACAGGGGCAAGTGTTGATGACTTGGACGAGATTGTAGCCTTTATTAGAGATACAGAGGGCGTCGAAGTTTCTGCCATTATAAAAGAATACGGAGATAATTTTTACAAGGTCTCCTTGAGAAGCAAAACCTGTGTGAATGTTGGCAAACTTGCTCAGGACTTAGGCGGAGGTGGCCATATTAGGGCTGCAGGTGCTAGTGTTTACGGAAATATTGAAGAAATAAAAGAAAAGATAATTGCCTATGTTAGAGAAAACAAGTGTTGATGGCCTGATTTTAATAGACAAGGCTGAAGGAATTACCAGCTACGATGTAATTCGTAAAATAAAAAAAATACTCAAAGAGTTAAATATTAAAACTAAAATCGGCCACGCAGGTACATTAGATCCCTTTGCAACTGGGCTTTTGGTTGTGCTTTTGGGCAGGTATACAAGATTATCGGATTACATTATGGATGCCTCTAAAGTTTATTCTGGCATAGTTGACATAGGAAATGCAACAGACACTGGTGATCTAACTGGAAAGGTAATTGAATCAAAAACCGTAACGGAGGACGAAGTAAATAATCTTATAGTTAATTCTATAAACTATATTGGAAATTTTATGCAGACGCCTCCTCAGTATAGCGCACTCAAACATAATGGCAAACCCTTATATGAGTATGCTAGAAAGGGCGAGTATGTTCACAAAGACCCCAGGCCAATTAAAGTGACAAGCTTTGAGATGAAAAGAGAAAATTGCCAAGTGACATTTAGGACTGAGGTTTCAAAGGGTACTTATGTCAGGACACTTGTCGAAGATTATTGTAAGGAATATGGGGTACCTGCAAATTTAAAGACCTTAAGGAGAGAGAGCTCAGGGTCTTTGAATCTGGAAAAGGCCATTGGTATTGATGAATTGAATCCGGATAATTTTTACCAATCAATTCTTAAAATCGACGACATTAAGACTTCGTATAAAAGAATGGATTTAGATAAAGATAGTGTTGATAAACTTTTCAATGGGATAAGAATTGAAAGCTCTTTAGAAGATCAAGGACCCCTTCTTTTATCTAGCGTGGGAAAAGTTTTTGCACTTGGTGAAATCAAGGAAGGTCTTATTAGGACGATTTGTTTTTTAGGTGACAAATGAAATATATAATTACAATTGGAAATTTTGACGGCCTCCACAAGGGTCATCAAGAAATCATTAAGAAAACAAAAAATATGGCTGATGATTTAAAGGTAAAGTCCAGGCTTATTACCTTTAAATCCCACACAAGGTCTTTGGATTCTTTAATTTTATCGCCAGAGGACAAGCTTTCAATGATAAAAGCTATGGGCATAGATGAAGTTGTGGAATTGGATTTTAGCGAAGTCAAGTCTATGAGCCCAAAAGAATTTTTAGATGCATACTTTGAGGACGCCAGGGGAATTATTGTTGGAGAAGATTTTAGGTTTGGGCAAAATCGAGCAGGATCTAGCCAGGACCTGGTCGACTATGGATTAAGTAAAGATATTGAAGTTAAAATTATCAAAGACTTGTATTCTGAAGATGGAAAAATATCATCCACTCATATAAGAGACCTATTAGAAGAGGGCCAGGTCCATAAGGCTAGAGAGCTTTTGACTTATGATTTTTTTGTTAAATCAAAAGTAGAGCACGGCTATAGGCGGGGAGAAACTCTTGGTTTTAAAACGGCAAATATAAATTGGCCAGACCATATAGTAAAGGTCAAATACGGGGTTTACTATACAAATTTTGAAGTCGATGGACAGATTTATGACGCCATGACCATGGTCGGAGTTGCCAAAACTTTTAATAAGGATTTTTCTTGTGAGTCTTATATTTTCGATTTTGATAAGGATATTTACGACAAGGAAGTTATATTATATTTCAAAGATTTTATGAGAGAGAATAAAAAATTCGATTCCAAAGAAGATCTTATCTTGCAACTTAAAAAAGATAAAATAAAAACCTTAGAACTTGCAAGTTTATATGATAAATAGCTTTACAATTTTATGTTTTTATGTTAATATATAGGCGTACCTTGACAAGGGTCTGGGCTTACCTCAGCCTGATGCTTTGTTTAGGTGGATTTTATTAGGAGGTAAATTATGATTAAAGGTGAAAAGAAACAAGAAATTATTGAAAAATTTCAAAAACACGCTAATGACACAGGTTCAACAGAAGTTCAAATTGCTATTTTAACAGAACGCATGAACGAACTAAACGAACACTTGAAAGCCAATCCAAAGGACAATCACTCAAGACGTGGCCTATTAAAGATGGTTGGTAAGAGAAGAAATCTTTTAAGATACTTAAAAGATACAAACCTAGATTCATATCGTGAATTAATCCAAGAATTAAACATCAGAGGATAATTTTTAACCGGCTTTGGCCGGTTTTTTATTTGCCTAAATTTATAATTAATATTTGTAAAAAAAATCGCCCGAGATAAATCGAGCGATAGTTTTTTTATTTATAGTGTTATACCTTAGGCGTCTGATCTTGAAAAGCCGTTTTTCATCAAGCAGCTTGCAGTGTAGAGGACTTTATCAAGCAGGTCATCTGTTTGAGTTCTTAGTTCATCAGCAATCTTTTGGTTGGCTTGTCCTAAGAATTCTTTAGCGTCTGCAGGTTTACTTTCAACAAATTCTTTGTCAGTTTCTTTAATAATTCTGGATAAAGTTGCTTGACATTCTTGTTGGTATCTTTCTATGTGATTTGCAGTTTCACTGAAGTGGGCGTCAGCTAGAGCTCCTATAATTCTATTGGTCCAATAGAAATCATCAGTAGTTACCTTGCCACTGGTATTCTTCAAATAATCAGGTGTATCCATAACATTTGGATAGAAAGGAACGACAGCATTAAATACATTTGATCCCAGGCTTAGCCATTCGATGCTCTTGATTTCATCTGGGCAATAAGGTCTGATTTGTACAAGGCCCATAAAGTTGTTACGGTTGATTCCAATTGGTCTGAATTTTCCTTTTGCAAGACCGTCAGTGTGTTTTGCATAGCAGTCGTATTCAGTACCTTGGAAGTGGTGGGATAGGGCATATTTAATGTCTTCGACTGTAATTTTTCTTTCAGGAATTTGCATCCATGGAATATCGTCTGAATCAGGTCTAAAATCAGCGTCTATATCATCCCAATAGTAAGTGCTTGGATTAAAATATCTTTGTAAAATCCATGCACGTGGTGTGTTATAAGTGTGGTCTGAGTCGCTGTGGCTACCAAAGGTATCGCGTGGATTTAGGCTTTCATCGAAGGAAAGGTCTAGATGATTTTCTTTGACAAATTCCCTTAAATCTTTTGAGCACATAAATTCTTTTTGATCAGCAAAAGCATCTTCTAAATCAAAGTGATCAAGGCCCAATTGGTTTGGCATAATTACATAGCATTCATCAGGAACCCTTCTTGCAATCCAGTGATGGCCGCCAACGGTTTCTAGCCACCAAATTTCATCTACATCCTGGAAGGCAATTCCGTTCATTTCGTATGTTCCATATTTTTCAAGTAGTTCACCAAGGCGAACAACGCCTTCACGGGCAGATTTTATATAAGGGAGGACAAGGGTAACCATATCTTCTTCACCGATGCCTCCAAATTTTTCTGGCTTGTCATCTTTTGCTGGAATATATCTTACAAGTGGATCAGCTGCCAGGACTCTTTCGTTTGTGGTCAGAGTTTCTGTAGCAGTCATAGAAACATTTGCTTCATTAACTCCACAAGCTCCCCAAACGCCTTCATCTTCAATAGCATTTGGCATACAAGTGTATCTCATTGGATTATCTGGTAAATCAATTTCAACCTTTGAAATTACAGATTTATATTTTTTGGGTTGGTCTTCAGCTTTAACCACGATAAATTTTTTTGGATTAAAAACTCCGGAAGGGGAGTCTTCGTTTCTAGCTACAAGGGTTGAACCGTCATAGCTAGCTTTTTTACCTACTAATATTGTTGTACATGCCATTTTAAAATCTCCTTAATTTATATTTAAGTTTTTAAGGCAACCTAGTAAACCTAATGATAAGTCTTATCATTTATTTAATTATACTCCTATAAGTTTTGTTTTGCAAATAAAAAAGCCCTGGTCAGCGAAAAATATCCGCCAACCTAGAGCTGAGATTTTATTTATCAACTGTATTTATATTTATGTCAACTACTTTCACACCAAAGTCATTTTCAATACCCATTACGTTAACTTCAATAGTGCAGTTAGGATAAGAGATTACTTGTGTAACCATAGCGTCAGTTGGTGGGCTTATTACAAGCGGCCTAATAATTATATCTTTACCATCGTATACAACGCGTTCACATCTCAACTGATATCCTCCAGTGTTAAATTGTTTCGCGAAGGTAATTGTGAGCTTGCCATTTTTAACCTTGTAGACAAAGCCTTCATTTTTAATAGGCTCTTTAGTCTCTATCGTCTTGTAGTCAAGGGATGTTCCGGGCTCGATTTTTTCAACAGACATATCTCTAGCCTCCAAATAAACAGTCTTTTCTGGTATATCGTAAGTGATTTTGATGTTAAAAACATCAGCTAAATCTCTAAGCCTAAAGTAATTATGACCAGCAATTAAAATTGCACTTAAGTCATGGTTAACATTGTCAATATCAAAGCGTGCATCACTTATATTTGCAGATTTTACTTTGTCAAGCTTTTGTAATTCATCACCAATTGGCTCATATGGATAGGCGGTAATAGCAGATATTTGTTTGCTTTTATTGTTGTAAAGAAGCTTAAAATCTTTATTGATATTAGTTAAAAGCATTGAAAAATCTCTGAGCTTAACATAATTTTCATTGTTATAAACAATGGAGGGCAGGTCAATGTTGTCCTGGCCTATACTTCCTTTTTGTACAAAGTCACTTACCTCTACCGTTTCACCATTAGCTTGTACACCAAGAGTTAATAAGAGGGAAAAGCAGATAAGCATTAAAACAAATTTTTTGTACATAATTCCTCCTTAATCTAAAATGCTTTTGAAACCTAAACCTAAAACTTCGCTGGAGTTTTTAATCCATACAAAAGCATTTGGGTCGTTTTCTTTCAAGAAATTTTTTAATAGGACTAGTGATCTTCTATCTATAATGGTAACAATAACCTTGATATCTTGTCTTGAGTAAGCTCCTTCTGCATGATATAAAGTACAAGTGCGGACCAAATCATTGTGGATAAAGTTAACGATTGGCTCGATATTTTGACTAACAATAGTAACTTCTTTTGAGAGGTTCATACCGTCAATTGTAAAGTCAATAATGATACCATTTATAATTACAGCAAATAATGAATAGAGACCGATTTTGCTACCATAGGCTATACCTGCAACGAGTGTGATGGCTAAGTCAGCGTACAATACAGCACGGCCAAGTTCGATACCGGTAAATTTATTAATAATCTTGCCCAGAATATCTGTACCACCTGTTGAAGCACCTTGGTTAAATACAATGCCTATACCAACGGCTGAAATAATTACACCGCAAAATAGGTCGAGCATAATGTCTCCGGAGAGGGAAGCTTGGTTGGGGTACATCCATTCAAGAATTTTAACAATACCAGATGTTCCAAGACTTGCTATTATGGTTTTTGCGCCAAAGGCAGGGCCTATAAGTAAAAAAGCAATAGCAAATAAGAATATATTTACAATTAACATTATTGTACCAACTTCTAAGTTTATAAAAGATGATAAAACAATCGCAAGACCATTAGCTCCGCCAGCTGCTATATCATTTGGCATGAGGAAAAAATATACGCCAACACCTACAAGTATAATACCAATAGTAATTAATAAGTAAGATTTAAACCTTTGTGCATTTTTATTTTTCATAAAAGCCTCCTTTGTGTAAGTCCATTGTAACAGAAAAGATAAAAAAATAAAAGAGAATACTCGGCTAATGTTGAAAAAATATCAAAGTGGGTATATGATTAAAGGAGATGAAATTGGATGGATATGCAAGATTTTACAAGCTATGATTATATTAATAAAGTGATTTTATTATGATTGATGAGATATATTTTTTTGGAGATAAAAACTTGTCCGATGACTTTGTTAAAGTTATAGGAGAGTCTTCAATTTTACTTACACCAGAAAAATCTAATATGGTAAATTTATCAGCCGATTCTATTCAAATTGGAGAAGAGCTGATGACTTTATTTAAAAAGTATGATAATATATATCTTGACCTTAGGGAAATTGAAACCAATGATTTGGGAATGGGTATTTTGTCAGCCTTAGGTTGTACTTTTTATGATGAGGCTGGTGAAGAAATTTTGCCAAAGGGAACTAATCTTTATTACATCTATAGAATTGACTTCAAGAGGGTATTGCCTGACCATAAAAAACTCAGACTTATCTTGTCAAAGCCACGTGAAAATTGTTCCAATATAATTTGTGGCAGGCATTATAGGACAAGCCCTTTTGAAGGTGAGTTACTTATAAGATCACTTCACAATGTTATGATCAGGCTAGAGGATTGTGGCTACAATACCTTGGCCGATTTAAAAACCTTTGATTCAGGTGGGATCAGCACATTTCTTGCTTCAGTTTTAAATGAAGAGGGAGTTAAATATATTTTTGATAAGGACATCAACCCCTTAGAATTTGGGGATGATATATATTACGAAATTTTTGGAGGTAAAAATGGAAAATCATGATTACAAAGCTAAGGCTTTAAAATTGCACGAAGATTATCAAGGAAAGATTGCAGTTTATTCAAAGTATGAACTAAAAGAAAAGGATGACTTGGCATTACTTTACACACCTGGTGTTGCAGAACCATGTAAAAAAATTGCTGAAAATAAAGAAGATGTTTATAAGTACACAGCTAAAGGCAACTTGGTTGCTGTTGTTACAGATGGGTCAGCTGTTTTGGGACTAGGCAATATCGGTGCAGAAGCAGGTATGCCTGTTATGGAAGGAAAGGCAATTTTATTCAAACATTTTGGTAATGTTGATGCTTTCCCAATTTTGGTTGATACAAATGATGTTGATACAATTGTTGAAACAGTTAAACATATTGCTCCAACTTTTGGTGGAATTAATCTTGAAGATATTGGTGCACCTAGGTGCTTTGAAATTGAAAGACGACTAAAAGAAGAACTTGATATACCGGTTTTCCATGACGACCAACACGGAACTGCAATTGTAGTTACAGCAGGAATTATTAATGCTCTAAAGATTGTTGATAAAAAACCTGAAGACGTAAAAGCTGTTATCAATGGATGTGGTGCAGCGGGTGTAGCAATTTTAAAAATGTTTAGAGCCCTAGGAATTAAAAATAATATTATCCTTGACTCCAAGGGAATTGTTTACAGAGGAAATCCAAATAACAACTGGCTAAAGGATGAAATTGCAGAAATTTCAAATAAAGACAATGAACAAGGCAAACTCGCAGATGCGATTAAGGGAGCTGATATATTTATCGGCGTTAGTGTTGCAGGAGCTTTGACTCAAGAAATGGTTAAAACAATGAATGAAAAAGCTATAATTTTTGCTATGGCTAACCCAACTCCAGAAATTTTCCCAGACGAAGCTAAGGAAGCTGGGGCTTATGTAGTTGGAACTGGCAGAAGTGATTTTCCAAACCAAATTAACAACCTCCTTTGCTTCCCAGGTTTATTTAGAGGAGCCCTTGATGCAAGAGCTCAAATAACCGAAGAAATGATGATGGCAGCTGCTCACGCAATTGCAGATCAAGTAGGAGACAAGTTATCAGCAGATTTTGTTATTCCAGAACCAATGGATATGGAAGTGCCAAAGGCAGTTGCTGAAGCTGTTAAAAAAGCTTCAAAATAAATATAAAAATAAATTTAAAAATCTGGCTGATTGTAGGCCAGATTTTTTTATAAAAAAAGTGCTCGATTTCTATCGGGCACTTTTAAAATTATATTAATAAATAAAATAAAATTCTGATTTTA
>QWBY01003115.1_pt1 | contig 10809 bp, 10 predicted proteins | sample 1972471 | NCBI WGS metagenome assembly QWBY01 (sample SAMN09866722, study PRJNA288562) | Human gut metagenome isolate term6_stool, whole genome shotgun sequencing...
ACGTTACCCGTCAATAGCATTATAGCAGATATACTTAAAAATAGAAATCTATTATTCATGAAATTGTTGTTTTTTCTGATTTACAAAATTGAGAAATTCATTCCCATAAATTCTTATCCTTTCTTATTTTGCAAATTTGAAGGATTATACTTTCAATATGTTCTATAGTTAGATACTGCAAAGTAAAACAAAAAAAAATGTATTTCCAATTATTCTGTAATTTTTTTTGCGATTTCTTGGAATTGCATCTTTGTTACTTTTTGAAAAATATCAGGTAAGTAATTACAATATGTAAGCAATAATATCTTATAAAAAAGGGCGTAATGGACATTTGGTAGGCTGAAAAGCTCCAGATGTCCTTTATTTATTACCTGTGCCATTTGAAAACCTATGAATAAAAAACATGTGTATTCTATGGCAGCTCAAATGTTAAAAAGAACGGTCATCGTCGGGGGCTGCAAATGTATTTTTGCGGTGATTGCAAAAAGCAATTTCAAGGTGGTTATCGCATTGACGGTATCTCATTATGGAAAAGCTATCTGACAGAGAAACGAACTGTTAAAGAACTGTCGGTTATGCATAAATGCTCGGAATGAACAATACGTAGGAAAATAAATTTGGTGATAGATAGTTTTTCCCCTTCTTATCCTAAAGAAGCAACTGTCATAATAGATACAACGTATTTCTCAGGAACATTTAACGTAATGCTATTCCAAGATGCAACTTCGGGAAAAATCCTTTATCGCAAAATTGTCAGGAATTATTGCTGTCCGGTAAAAATAAACTGAAAGCTCTGTATCTCTTTATCCATCGGTATTGCAGCCGTTTTAATCATCCTGGGGCTTGGTTTTCAGTTTCAAACAAGGACTATCTCTCAGGACTTGAAGAAATAAAAGCTGTCGGAACAAAGATCATGGCGGTAGTCTGCGATGGGCACACAGGGCTTTTACAGGCTATAATATCCTGTCCTGTACAAATGTGTCAGTTTCATCAACTACAAATCATCAGAAGGCTTCTGACAAATAACCCTCATTTGCCTGCAAGCATAGAGTTACTGGCATTGGCAAGGAAGATGTTTACCATCGGAAAGGAGCAGTTCCTACGCGAGTTCGGGATAAGAAAAGTTCTTAAAAAGTTGGTAATCATCGCTTTAACTTTGTTTGTAACTTATTGATTATCACCTATAAAGGTATAAACAATAAGCGAGGTTACCAACTTTTTAAGAACTTTTCTTATCCCGAACTCGCGTAGAATGCAGCAAATCGCCTGTTCATACGTTTTCACCAGACATTGGAGTATCATTATAGACACATGCACACGGTAAGGAGTATGCCAATCACCTCAATGTGTCTGTAAAGACGCTCACGAATAGTGTCGGTGCAAGCTCGTGCTCAACACCTTTGAAGATCATTAACGATAGAAGCATATTGGAAGCAAAACGCCAACTATGCTATACCGAACTCAAGATAAAGGAGATTGTATTCCGCGTAGGTTTTGATGAACCGTCGTATTTCTTGAAGTTCTTTAAGCGACAAACGGGCATATTGTCCGCCGTGTTCAGGGTGTTATAATAATGGGAACCTACCGTTGCTTCACAACGAAAGAGACAGGTGGATCTATTATATGACATTAGCTTGACTCCAATCTCCTCTACTTTAGGTATTCTTCACACAAAGCAACCCACAGCGAGGCACCGATGGGAAGGATTTCCTGATCGAAGATGTACTTAGGATTGTGTACCATAGGCGTTTCACCATTACCTAACATGATGTAGCTTCCTGGTCGCTCTTGCAACATAAAGGCAAAGTCTTCGCTGCTCATCAATGGCTTACAAGGGTACACTACATTTTCCTCTCCAAAGTATTTGCGTGCCACTTGCGCAGCAAAAGCTGTTTCTTCGTGCGAATTGACAAGCACTGCACCGGGTTGTCCCTCTTTTATTTCATATTTGCAACCAAAGCATTCTGCTTGAGCAGCCGTTATCTCACGAATACGTTGCAACACCAGCTTACGCCCATCGGGCTGCATGTTGCGCATAGACAACTTGAGTATAGCTTCATCTGGAATAACGTTTCCTGCATTACCCGCTTGAAATGAGCCGATAGTGACCACGCCATTATTCCAAGGAGAGAGGTTGCGAGCTACTATCGTCTGTAGTGCCATCACCAAAGAAGCACCAGCTACGACAGGGTCAACGCTTAGTTCGGGCATTGAGCCATGGCCTCCACGCCCCATTAAGCGTATCTCCCAATTATCTACAGCCGACATCGTTTCTCCATCATGGAAATGCAGCACCCCCTTTGGTAGCCCAGGGATATTGTGTATGGCATATATTCTATCGGCATTAAACTTCTTGAAAAGTCCATCTTCTATCATCGAAGGACCGCCCTGCATGGTCTCTTCGGCAGGCTGAAAATAGAAGTAAACGGTTCCATTGAAGTGCTTTGTGTCTGCCAGATACTTAGCAGCCCCAAGTGCCATGGCACTATGACCATCATGTCCGCAGAGATGAGAAATGCCGCCGTGCCTACTCTTGTATGGCAGGTTGTTAATCTCTTGAATAGGGAGAGCATCCATGTCGGCTCTAATGCCTATTTTCTTCTTTCCATCGCCATGACTTAGTACACCTACCACACCCTCAATGCCATATTTTCCTACATGCTCATGAACCTCGTAGCCCATATTTTTTAGCAGGTCGGCAACATATTTGCCTGTATTTACCTCTTGGGTAGACAGTTCGGGATCTTGGTGCATGGCTTCCATCCACTGTTTCATCTGTGGCAATATGGCAGCTAATTCTTTTATTGGTTTTACGTTCATTTTACTCATATCATTCTTTAGCATATATCTTGTCAAAGAAAAAGTGAGGAATGAGATTAAAATCACACAACGATAGTTATTTTAAGAAATTACAACTGAATCACTTCAAATGCGTATAAGGCATCACGATTTTTCATTTTTTTGTTTCAACAACTTTGAGCCTTAGGCATGTGCCGTGCGTTATCATCATTCTGTATTTTCATTACGGTCACTGATTTTTCTTGCAAAGCTATGGTATTTTGGCGAATCATCCATAACGCTCTATATGACAAGCGCCTACGCATTTTACGGAAGAGTCTAAAAAAGGGAATCCTTGAAAGAATCCCCTTTTTAGCGTTTTGTGATCCGCATGGGGCTCGAACCCATGACCCCAACATTAAAAGTGTTGTGCTCTACCAGCTGAGCTAGCGGATCTTACCAAACTCTCATTTAGAAAGCGAGTGCAAAGGTATAGAGTTTTTCTGAGAATGCCAAATAATTCTTTTACTTTTTAATAAAATAGATATTCTTTGGATGTATCTCACCCTTTGTCGGCCTTTTCTACTATTTGTTTTGCCACCTCATCGGCCTTGTCGGCTGAAGCGGATATATCCGGCGAGGAATCGTCGTCATCGTCGGCTTCCTTGGTGACATATCTCTGCCAATATGCAATGATGAGTGTTGTCAAAGGAAGGGCGACAATCAACCCAATGAAGCCCAAAAGCACTCCCCAGACAGACAAAGACAATAGCAGAATGGCTGGGTTAAGCCCCATTGCCTTACCCATTATCTTTGGTGTGACTATCGTATCGCAAATGAGCTGAACGACTATGAATACGATTATCGCTGAAAGGAACACCAGCCAGAAGTTTTGTCCTGTATCGGCCGCCTTTAGGAGGGCGAGCAACGCTGCTGGAATCAAAGCGAAGGTGTGCAGATACGGAACAAGATTGAGAATGCCAATCAAAATACCCATACCGATGGCCATCGGAAAACCAATGATTGTGAACCCAATAGCGAACAACACACCCATTATCAACGACACCATACCCTGACCACGGATATAGTTATTCAGTTCACGCTCAACATCTTGGGCCAGTCCTGACCAGAAGGGACGAACATTCTTTGGGAAAATCTTTATCCACTTCGAAGTAAGCGTCTCATAATCGAGTAATATGAAGAACATATATAATAAGGTGATGAACGATGCGATGATCGAGATTATGACACTCGCTGTCTGGCCGATGACAGAGAACACTTTCGGCATAGCCGTTTTCACAGTGTCGGTAAAATTGCGACTTTTCAAGAATTTCTCTATATCGTATTGATGTTCGTTTACCCACCTTTGAACCAATGCTGACAGACTGTTTGGATCGGCAGTGCTCTGCAAATAGCGCTTTGCTATTGAAATAAATTTGTCGATTTGCTCTATCAAGGGTGGTATGATGAACATGAGAACTCCTGCAAATATCGCAATCACGAAGATCAATGTTACGATGATACTCAATGCCCGAGTAGGAACGTGAAGTTTGTGCTGCACAAATTTCACCGTAGGATGGAGCAAATAGGCAAACAACCATGCTATAAAGAATGGGAGGAGAACTCCCGAAAGTGTTTTTACGATGAAGAAAATGGTCACTATGGCTAATGCCACCAATGCCCAGCGTATGAATTTGTCGAATGTAATGGGTTGCTGCATGGTCTTTTTGTCTTAACGATTCTACTTTATTGTTACTTATTCGCTGGTGTGGCCTCTTGTTGGTCGGATTCTATTTGGAGAGTTTTCTGATAACAGTCCCTGCAGAGTGGTTCGTATTCCTCTTGTTCTCCAAGCAATACCCGGTGTTCATTGGCTACCAACCGATGGCTGATGTTAGCTAAGGCGCCACATTTCACACATATAGCATGTACTTTCGTCACTTCGTCGGCTATGGCACAAAGAGCGGGGATAGGTCCAAATGGCACTCCCTTGAAATCCATGTCGAGTCCAGCTATGATGACACGCACACCGTTGTTGGCCAATCGATTGCAGACTTCTGTCAGCCCCTCGTCGAGAAACTGCGCCTCATCAATTCCCACCACATCAATGTTGGACGCAAGCAGAAGAATATTGCCCGACGAGTCGATGGGTGTTGACCGGATTGCATTCTGATCATGGCTCACGACATCCTCTTCCGAATAGCGCGTGTCGATAGAAGGTTTGAATATCTCTACCCTCTGCTTTGCAAACTTGGCACGTTTTAACCGACGGATAAGTTCTTCCGTTTTCCCAGAGAACATACTTCCGCAAATAACTTCAATACGACCTTGGCGGCGGCGTTCGCCATTCAAATTATCCATAGCTATCATAGTAATTGCAAAGATAAAAAAAAAACAGATAAATTGATAAACTATAAAAGTTAAAAGTTCTTTGTCAGTTCATTTCTCATGGGCCAATTCTAAAACACAACTGCGTCTCTCACACAAATCTAATGAATTATAGAAACTTTTTTCATAGAGTTGAACGAAAGTCAGCATTTAAAACACAAGGCTACATTTCAATCATGATGAAACGTTTCATGTCAATTTCTAACCGCTTGCCACCTTTTGATGGGCCTCCCTCTGGCAAAGTTGCCCGTCATGTCTTCGCCAGAACAACAAACATCTGCTTGAAAATCAAACAAAATCTGAGAAGAATCTGACCAATGAATTGGGTTTCATTATAAACTATTACGGATAATCTGACTTTTTCACAAATTTATTATCAAATGTCATACGATGACACATGATATTAAAAAAATCCTAATTTATTTTGAACTTCCATTGAATTGCTATACATTTGCAACACTTATGGGTATTTTATATCTTGTGCCAACGCCTGTCGGAAACATGGAGGACATGACTTTCCGGGCCATCCGAATCCTAAGAGAGGCGGATCTTGTGCTCTGCGAAGACACCAGAACGTCGGGGATTCTGCTGAAGCACTTTGATATCAAGAACCATCTGTTGGCGCACCACAAGTTCAACGAGCATGGCACGACTGCCAACATCGTCGAACGGCTCAAGGCTGGCGAGACCGTAGCTCTCATTTCCGATGCGGGAACTCCAGGTATCAGCGACCCTGGTTTCTTTTTGGCTCGTGAAGCCATAGCAGCGGGAATTACGGTGCAAACCCTCCCTGGAGCGACAGCCATGATTCCGGCTTTGGTTTCGAGTGGCTTTCCTTGCGACAGATTCTGCTTCGAAGGATTTTTACCACAAAAAAAGGGGCGTCAGACCCATCTTGAAAGCCTGTCGGAAGAAACGCGAACCATGATTTTCTATGAGTCTCCTTATAGGGTTCTCAAGACTTTGGAGCAATTTGCCGATGTGTTTGGCAGGGAAAGAAAAGTGAGTTGCTGCAGGGAGATTTCCAAAATACACGAGGAAAGTGTTCGCGGAACCCTTGAAGAAGTGATTGCTCATTTCAAAACGACAGCGCCACGTGGTGAATTTGTCATCGTGGTGGCGGGAAAAGAGAAAATCAAAAAATCAGGTAGAGTTAAGAATAAGCTAATAAAACAAAGTGAAGAAAACAATTCTTCAGAGTAGAAATAAAAATTGACAAAGTATGAAAAAGCTACTTATTTATGCAGCTTGCAGTGTGATGGCACTGGCTTCCTGCAACCAGAACAAGAAACCGACCATTAATCCGGCCGAAATCCAGAACGATTCATTGCGTGCTATCATCGATGCCCGTGACAACGAGGTCAACGACATGATGGCTACCTTGAACCAAATCCAGCAAGGGTTCGCCGAAATTAATGCAGCGGAAAACCGTGTGACATTGGCCAAGGACGGCGAGGGTGCTGACAAGACATCACAGATAAAGGAGAATATCCAGTTCATTGCCCAGCGGATGAAGGAAAACCGTGAATTGATCAAGAAGTTGCAGCAGCAGCTTCAGGAAACAGGCTTCAAGGGCGATGAAATGCGCAAGACACTCGCACAGATGACTTCCCAATTGAAACAGAAAGATGCCGAATTGCGCAAACTCCGCACAGAACTGGAGTCGAAAAACATTCACATCAAAGAGTTGGACGAGACCATAAGCGGACTGAATACCGATGTTTCAAACTTGAAAACCGACAAGGAAAACCTTACGACAGAGAAGAAGAATCTTGAGACAGAGAAGCAAAACCTGCAAGCAGAAACAAAGCAGAAAAGCGAGACCATCTCAACTCAGGACATGCAGCTGAACACAGGTTGGTATGTGTTCGGTACGAAGCGCGAGTTGAAAGACCAGCGCATCCTCGACAATGGACGGGTATTGCAGGGCAGTTTCAACAAGAACTACTTCACAAAGATTGACATCCGCTCAACTAAGGAAATCAAGTTGTACAGCAAGAGCGTGAAATTACTCACGGCTCATCCAGGAAGCAGTTATAAACTTACCAAAGATGCAGCTGGCCAGTTTGTCCTTCAGATTTCAGATCCACAAACTTTCTGGAGTACAAGCAAGTACCTGGTTGTTCAGGTAAAATAATAAACAGATTAACGTCAGTCTAAAATGCAAAGCAAGGATTCCACCGTGAGTCCTTGCTTTTTTGGTAAATGGCAATCGAAAGTACAGCAACTGATTGTTGACGTTGACAGAAATAGAACAGTACCTAAGCCATAATCCTTAGAAAGGATATATGCCATTCTATCTTTCAGCTCCGATAAATACTTGCGACTACGATGCACAATGATCATATCATCTACATATCTGCCGTAATATTTCAAGCCTTCTTTACGTTTCATTAAGTTGTCAAACGAGGATAGATAGACATTACTAAAGAGTTGGGAGGTAAGATTTCCAATAGGTAGTCCGCAACCCTCAGCACTATAAAACAAACTTTTATTGCGTGGCAAACCTTCCCATTCATCTTTTCTTCCTCTGAAGATACAGTTTAAAGTAGGGTTATTTAGTATTATCTTTCGTAACAAGTCTTGTGCCAAGGCATAATCTATGTATTCTTCCCAAGTCAGATCGGCATATCCACAATAGAGTAAGGTTGGCGCTTACGAGGAATAGTTTTTTCTCTTTTTTGTTACTTTGCTCCGTAGCATCAAAGAGAGAAGATTGTTGTACCCAACGACTTCACCTTACGACACTTTACCTTATAATCCATTTTGGTCTTTTGAAGAAACAAATAAGCACTGCGCTCATAAGCTTTCCAAAATATACCTTCATGATGAAGATAAATACACACTACATCAGACGTTTCCAATGACAAGACAGAAGAAAGCAACATTTTCTTATAAACTTACTAAAAGTGTAATTTTCAAAAAAATAATCGACCGCCAAAGGCGGTTTTTATGAGCGGGCCTTTTAAAGGGCCCGCTCGAAATAAAACAATCGGGGAAGACTACTCAAACGGCTGCGCCACAAACCCGTCGTAGCGGTAGCCGTAGTAGCTCAGGCGCACGCTACCACTGCCGAAGTACAGGCTGTACGCGTCACTACTAGCGCTCGGGTAAGCAATGGACGACCAGTAGTAACCGTGGGAACCGAGGCCGTAAAGCTCACCATTGTGGTAATAGCCCAACGCAGGGAGGAAGAAGTAGTTGCCAATCTCGCTATTCTTAGGCTTGCCATTCTTGGGAGAAATGTAGTAGTAGTCGGAATTTTTAAGCAAATTATTTCCCTTGGGATCCTTAAGCTTTAAGGCAGCAGGCTCCTTTCCGTTTTCCTGAGCGATGACGCTGAGCTTCTTCAACCATAGACCACCGGTGTAAAGCTGACCGAAAACCTCCCACCAAGTACTATTATCACAATGGGCATCCCCCTTCAGTACGTACCAACCTATTTCGTTGGCATTGGGAAGCTTCTTGAAGAGAGGATTGACGGAAGCCTCGAAAGGACCATCACCTTCGTGATACCAACGAGAAGGATCGTCAGTATTGGACTTGGGATAACCGTCGTGTAATGCATCTTTCACTGTTGGCTGCCAAGGATCAGCAGCGTCCCACTCATGGCCGGACCAATAGTTCTCGGCAGCATCCCACATGTAATAATTGCGACCGCTGTAATGTCTAACACCAAGATTAACGGGAATATCACAAATCTTATTGGCACCAAAGTTATGTGATTTATAACTTTTGGTTATTGTCATAACCGTATTCTTTGCGTCTGAAACTGTATATTTTACTTTCAAAGCATGGGTGCCGGGGGCTATAACTACGTAAAGAGAGTTTTTAATACTTTTCGTTTCTGCAGCTTGATCAGCAAACAAAAGACCATCAGTACCTACGTCAAGCGTAATTGTCTTTGACTCGTTCGTGCCCGTAGCGGAAAGACCTGATTGGGTAAGGTCATAAGTACCAGCAATATTGTTATCAGAGGTTATCTCTATGCGTTGGATCCTAAAGTTTGCACGCTGCACCTTAAGAGCCATATAGGGAAGGAAGCAAAGATAGGACGCCTTGTGCTCCAAGTCGAAACGATAACCGCTCTTGCCTGCAACGGTAGTCTTCGTTGCCTTGGCCACACCGCAATCGCCAGCGGCACCAAAATGCTTGGTATTATTAAAGGCTACTTGGATCTGCTTGTCGGCGATGACTACTTTCTTTACACCGGCACTGGTGTTAGTACCACAATAGTACACGTCGTATTCACTCTTACCGGTGTAAGAGCCATCTACCAAGAATGTTGTGCGAGCTACAGCATCAGTGATAGTACTCTCACCCTTACATAACTTCTTATTATCGTCCTCTACATAGATCACGTCGTTAGGCTCCCAAAGGAAGGCTCCTTGACCACCGATGCCGTTACGATTCATGGAAGTACGAGTGGTAATACTGGGAACTACTGTTGAGCTATCAGAAGTACCTATCTGTACACGCTCCATGGGAGCCTCGGTAACGATACCACCGGTAAAGGCAGTAAGCTGATCAGTAGTAGTAGTAGTAGCTGTGCTCTCGTCGTTGGAACAGCTACTCATCAGCGCGGATGCAGCAACGAAAGTCGCAAATGAGATAAATATTTTTTTCATTTGTATAAATCGCTTATAAAATTAATTCATTAAAAAATGGTTTAAGGTTCTTCCACTTCAATAAGATCACCCTCCTGATCGGGATCCGCTGTCCCAGCGCCACCACCAAATGGGCTATCGGCACAAAGCGAGGACTCGAACTCTGTTGCATAACAAGCGATGCGGGGACGAACGTAAGCCGCTTTGACACCTGCGGCAATGGTTTCTGTTTTTCTCATAACGTTACAATAAATTTAGAATATGATTTTTGATTTCTGAATATACTACCATAAAGGATGGCAAGGAATTACCCTCCACAAACGGACACAAAGATTCGCTGCGCAATAATGCAGAATGCGCAGAAAGGGGAATAAGAGAAGATGTACCTAAATTATAGGAGAGAGAGAGAGAGAGAGAGTACAAAATTATTTGGGACTACCAAATAATTTATGTTAAAAAAAGAAAGAAAGTTATTTCTTCTTTGCAGCACATCACGCACCAAAGAGTATTTGGGGCAAGAATGTAATTGACTATGTGAAAAAGCTGATTTCAAACTCTATCGGTATTTAAAATCTCTATCAGATTTAATATGCCAGCAAAGGTAATATATCTTTTCGTATTTTACAACTTTTTATAATATATTCTTACATTTTACAACTTCTTTTAATATGCCCTCTCATATTTTACAACTTTTTAAAAGAAAATGATTTATTGACCCACTTCCTACCAAATGTCCATTACGCCAAGGTTGAGCCTGTCGCTGTTTACAAAATAATTTTACAATGCCTACTGAAAGCAAAAGCTTTCGAAATTCAAAAGGTCAGCTATCACATTACAAAAGGTCAGCTATCGCATGGCGAAAGCTGACCTTTCACAAATCAAGAGCTATCTTGATGTTTTTCAAACAATTACAAACTAAGCAATAGAAGCTAAGATGTAAATAGGGTCTGCTGAATTATTATCTCTTCACAGACAGAGGGTAGCAGACGTAGACCCTCATAGTGACGATAATGATGAAAAAACGCCAGATTTCGGT
>QWBY01003246.1_pt1 | contig 10809 bp, 7 predicted proteins | sample 1972471 | NCBI WGS metagenome assembly QWBY01 (sample SAMN09866722, study PRJNA288562) | Human gut metagenome isolate term6_stool, whole genome shotgun sequencing...
AGATTGACCCGATTTAAGGGGATTGAAACATGTCTACTTGGACATCGATGATTGCAACTTTACAATAATATTAAAAGACATTGACCCGATTTAAGGGGAGTGAAACCCTTTAGGGTCAGTAAGAAGAGCAACTATTTGCTCTTTTACAATTAAAAGACATTGACCTGATTTAAGGGGATTGAAAATTATAAATTTAAATAAAATTGCAAAAGGACACTTTTTGTCATCAAAAAACTCTACAATTTAAATCAAATTTAACTTGCAAAAGTTGATTCGGATTGAAATTTAGAAAGGGTTGAGATGAAAAAAAGAGATTTTAATGTTTTGTTGGCTCAAAAAGGGGAGATAACTCTTGCTACCAAGCGCGTCCAGTCAAAAAAGTTCTACAACAGAAAAAAGTATAAACTCACAATAAACTCACTTATCAGAGAGTTTGACTTTAAACTTAATAAAAATGTATAATTACGTAACAAAATGTAGTAAAATATCAAAATCTCAAGGTAAGAGCGTGATAAAATACTTAAAAATCTCAGTCAAAATCAACACAGAAGATATACCGCCATACTTTATGGGTAGTGAGCTTAGAGGTGGTTTTGGATATGCGCTAAAGTCTGTCAATGCCACTCTTGTTGAGAAGCTCTACGCAACTAACAATTTTACAAATTTATATAGATTTGACTTTCGTTTGGGTATGCAAAAATATGAGTTTATTCTCTATCTTTTTGAAGAGCTTTGTAACTATCAAGATGAGATAATATCAGCTCTAAAGACTCTTTTTATCAATGTTGGGCTTGGAGTTGATAGGAAAAAACAGAAAAGCTTTGAGATATCTTGTGATGAAATTTGCATATTTCAACCTAAAATTTATAGCCAAAAACTACTTTTAACTCTGATAACTCCACTTCGCATAAAGAAACAAAACTGCTTTGTAAGAGATGATAATATCGATGTTGTTGATATCATCTCATCCATCTACAAAAAAGCAACCTTTATGCAGCACCAAGCATTGCAACCATTAGCTTTTAACCCATCTTATAGAGTTTTATCAAAGAATTTATACTTTTTAGATATCGATAGATGGAGCAACAGACAAAAAACAAAGATGCAATTTGGTGGAATTGTTGGGGAGATGTTGCTTGATGAAGTTGATGAGATGAGTTTTAAGATTTTGTCTTTAGGTGAGATTTTGGGCGTTGGCAAGCAGTGTTCGTTTGGACTTGGTAAGATAGAGATATACAACAAATAGGAGCAAATATGAGTAAATATCTATATGGACTTAGTGTAAAAGACATTCAAAACTTGATCTTTTCTACTAATGAGCTTAAATCAATCATAGGTGGAAGCGGACTTGTAAAGAGCTTTGAAGTTAATAAAGATCAATATGGCAAAAATATCATCATAAATGCAGCTGGCAATATAAAGCTTGTATTTGAAGAAGATGAAAAAGATAAACTTCTAAAGTTGGTGCTAACCTTAAGGAAAGAATTTAGCAAAAAGGCTTGCGGAGTAGAAATTTGCCAAAGTATAGTTAAATTTGAAGATGGAGAGCTTAAAGAGGCATTTAAAAAGTTAGAAAGAGAGCTAAATACTGAAAGAAACAGAGCGCATTTGCCCTTTGATTTTTCAAATTTTCTCATCAAAATGGCTCCAAAAAGTGGCAGACCTATGGTAGCTGGTGATGATACGGACCTGCTAACACTTCAAAAAAACAACTACTACAATGACTACATAAAAAAAGATGATGATATTGTAGGACTAGAGATAAAGACAATACCCAAAAACTCCAAAAACAAAACCGCCATTATCCACGCGGATGGCAACTCTCTTGGTATGAAGATAATGACTCTTTTAAAAGACAAAACTACCGATGAAGAGGTAAAAGATATCTATAAAAACTTTTCAGCAAAATTAGAAAAGATTACGCAAGATGCCTTTGAAGAGGCGATAAAACCCTTTAAAGAGAAAAAAAGATATAAAAACATTAGAAGAGTCATATTAGGCGGCGATGACTTGGCTATCATATGTAGCGCCGATATAGCGCTAGAGCTTACTAGCAAATTTATAAAGAAATTTGAAGAACTAAGCGCTCAAGAACTTTCTTTTAAAAATGCAGAATATAACAAACTTACAATGTGTGCTGGAATAGCATTTTGCAACCATAAATTTCCATTTCACTATGCTATAAATTTGGCTGAGAGTCTTTGTTCTTATGCAAAAGAGCAAAGCAGAGCGATGAACGAGAAGTTGCCGCCTTCAAGCATTATGTTTCACAATATCCAAAGCTCTAGTGTTTCAAACTATAAAAATCTCATCGCTACAGAGCTAACCTTTAGAAATATTATCAAAAAGCTGGATATTGGCGAAGTTTTTGTAGAAAAAGAGACAAAAAAAGAGTCTATTAAAGAGTATAACAATGTAGATATTGGGTTAAATTTTGGACCATATTTTATCGATGAAGAGGATGTTAAGGGTAGTTCATTTATAACAGTTGATAGATTTTTGGAGTTAACTGAGTTATTTATGAAAAACAACTCACCAAAATCAAGACTAAGGGATTATTTAGATATTTTGGCAGATAACTACACCAACTCAAAAACAAGACTCGAGAGAATTTCTGAGATAATTGCCTCTAAAAATAGTGGTAGCGATGATTTTACAACAAAAGAGTTTGAAGATAAATTTCAATTTGGTGATAAATTTAGCTTTACAAATCCTTTTGTAGCTAGAATAAAAGATGAAAAAATATCGTGCTACACGCCATTTTATGACATTATCTCCTACTTTTCTATTACTGATATTAAAAAGGATGAGCAGTGATAAAGTATTGTATTAAATTTTTAGATTATTGGCATTTGGGCAGTGGCGATAGTGCAGGTTCTATGTATGATAGCATTGTCGTTAAGGATAAATTTGGACTTCCATATGTTCCTGGAAAGACGATAAAAGGGCTAGTAAGGCAGTATTTCAGAGTGATAGAGCCAAATGAAGAGAAGATTAAACATATTTTTGGGTCTAAGGCAGATTTTGAGGCAAACTCATACTTTTCAAACGCCACACTTAGTGAAGATGAGGTCGCATATCTTAAGAAAAATCACTCTTTAAAAAAATATCTTTTTGCCAAAATCTCACAAACTAGGATAGATGAAAATGGCGTCGCCAAAGATCAGAGTTTAAGACAGCTTGAAGTTGTTATACCACTAACTCTAAGTGGCTTTATAAAGACAGATGAAAAGGAGCTTATCATCAAATCTCTTCAGAGCATAAAGCAGATGGGCTTAAATAGAAATCGCGGTCTTGGAAGATGTGAGTTTTTAATAGTTGGAGATGAGAGATGAAAAGATACTATACATGCGAGTTTAAAAGTGATATTATACTAAAAGCGAGTGCCAACACTCAAGGTGATAGTCCAAATTTGGATTTTATACCAGGCAATGCATTTTTAGGAATGGTAGCTAGAAACTATGATAAATTTAAAGATCCATTTTATGTTTTTCACTCAGGCGAAGTTAAGTTTGGCGATGGAGATATCTTGATAGAAAGCTTAGTAGGTGACAAAATAGCACTAAAGCCAGGCTATAAAATTCCGCTTTGTTTTTGCAACTTAAAGGTTGGAGAGGGATATTATAACAGGCTATTTTTAAGCGATGAAGATGAGCAAAAACTCATCGATAACCAAAAACAGCTAAAACAACTTAGATATGGTTACATAAATGAAGACTATTTTTTACACAGTTTCAACTACAGCTACTCGCAAAAATCGGCTCACGATGAAGACAGTCGAAGAAGCAAAGATGAATCCATGTTTGGTTACACCTCTTTTGAAAAGGGGCTTAAATTTCTATTTAGCATAGAGTGTAGCGATGATGAAACACTAGATCAAATAGAGAAGTTTTTACTAGGCGAGCAACTTCTTGGCAAGTCCAAAACAGCGCAATATGGCAGAGTTTTTATAGAAAAGTCAAATTTAAACGACGAAATAGATAGCTTTAAACCAAATGATAACCTAACTTATATCTACGCAAAGTCTAGAATAGCACTTTTTGATGAGTTTGGCAATCCTACCTTGCTAAGAAGTACTTCTGATTTGGGGCTAAAAAGCGGGCAGATAGACTTTAGAAATTCTCACATAAAGGTTGGAAACTACATCCCTTATAATGCAAAAAAAATCTCTTGTGAGATGATGAGATATTTTATAAAAAAGGGAAGCGTTATAACTATTAGAAATTTAGATAAAAATGAGAAAATTCCTGAATATATCGGTAGTTTTCAAAATGAGGGCTTTGGTGCTATTTTGGTAAATCCTAAATTTTTAGATGTAAAAGATAGCTCAAATGAAAACTTTGATATAGCCAAAAACAATGAAAATTTAGTGAAATTTAAAAAAGAGCAGCCAAAAGAGACAAAAGAACCACAGACAAATCTTATAAAATTTCTATCGCAAAAAGAGAGAGAAGATACTCAGTTTTTAGAGTTAGTAGATAAAGTTGAAGCATTTAAAAACGAGGTTAGAGGGCCTAGAAGATCCCAATGGAAGTCCATAAATAACTTTGCAATTACATCAAAAAATGATGATGAGATGGTTAAAAAAATTGAAAAATTTATTAGCAGTGGCGTCTCCAAAAAGGATTGGGATGGTTGTCGCAAAGATTTTATAAAAGAGATTAAATCCCTGTCCAATAAAAAAATGTTTGTAAGACTTCTGTCTGCAAGATGTAGAAAGGATATCCAATGAGTCAAAAAAGCATCATATCAAATATAATTATCGAAATGACTACACCGCTAAATGTAGGAAGTAGCGATATAGACTTTCTACTTGATAGCCCAGTCCAAAGAGATTGGAATGGCTTGCCTATGATTTTGGGTAGCTCCATATCAGGCGCAATCCGCTCTAAATTTATCAAAAATGAGGCTATGTACTCTCTCTTTGGTAATGATGTAGAGGAGCAAAAAGAAAAAAGTGAAAAGGAGGTAAAAGGCTCAAGAATTGTCATCTCAAATGCCTTGCTTTGCGATGAAAATATGCAAGTCTGCGAAGAGCTACTCCTAGAAAATAAAAGCGATTTTTTAAACTATTTTAGGGAACTTCCAGTAAGAGATCACAACCGTATAAACGATAAGGGCGTAGTTGAAGATAGTGGCAAATTTGATGAAGAGATAGTTTTCAAAGGAGCAAGGTTTAAATTTAGGATAGAGATTTTTGGAGCTGAAAAAGAGCTTAAAGATGAGCTTAGGGATATTATATTTATCTTACGAAGTGAGATTTTTAGACTAGGTGGCGGAGCTACAAAAGGCTTTGGAGCAGTGCGTGTTTTGGACGAGCTTTCATCTTGGCAGGAGTTTGATATCAATTCAGATGAGTATAGAAATACTTCATCATCTCTAAATTGCTCTTTAAAAAAGAGCTTAAAAGAGCTCCAAATTTCAAAATTATCTGTTTTGGGCAGCGATACAAAAAAGCTAAATAGATATACTCTCAAGCTAAAACCAGATGACTTTTTTATGTTTGGAAGTGGCTTTGGGGACTTGCAAGCCGATATGACGCCTGTAAAAGAGCATATTGTTTGCTATGATGGCGGCAAAGGCGCGATAAAAGAGAGCTTGACACTACTTCCTGCAAGCAGCATAAAAGGTGCGATTTTGCATAGAAGTATCTATCATCTAAATTTACTTGATTCTAAGTTTATTGGCGATAGTGACACACATAACAATCTCATAACTATATTTGGCACACAAAAGGGCAACAAAGAGTTTCTAGATGGCAAAAAGGGCAAAATTTTAATGAGTGATCTCTTTATCGAAGTAGATGATGAGAGAGTTTTTGAACATGTTGCTATTGATAGATTTAGAGGTGGCGCCAAAGATGGAGCTTTGTTTCAAGAAAAAACCTCAATTTATAACAAGAGCATAAGCTTGGATATCTTAGTTTATGATGATATAGACAGCAAAGAGCAAAAGGCCTTCGAAAATGCGCTAAATGATATCTGCAACGGGATGCTTCCACTTGGCGGGGCAACTACAAAAGGACATGGATTTTTTAGTGGCAAAGTTTTTAAAAATGGCGAAGATATAACACAAAAAGGATTTGTGCATGATACTAAAGAGTAAAAAAGAGGTGATAGAGTATATAAACTCAAATTTACAAAACTACGATGGCTTTGTGCAGTTTTCCAATAGAAAATTTGACACCAGTAAAGATCTTTTTATAGATAAGTCTCTAAAAATAAGTGATGAGAGCGGCTTTATAAGCGAGGGATATTTTTACAATGAGGCCACCAAAACAAGTGTTTCTATAAAAATGCTTGATGGAAAATGGCTAGTTTGTGAAACAAATTTAGATGCTGTTTTGGATGATGATATTGAAATTTATGCAAGCAACATCTCAAATTTAGATTCGCCACTCTACATCAAAATGGCTCAAATTTACAAATTTGAAGGTGGATTTGCCAAAGATATGCAGAGCAATGTCTTAGATGAGTTTAAAACGCCCATTTTAGACAGAGTTGTTTTTGCTGGTTTTAGCAAAGAGATAAAAAGGAGTTAAGAGATGATAAAAGCACCTTATAATTTTGCCCCACTAAACAAAGAAGTATTTTATCCATCTTGGGCAAAAGATATTAGTCACGATATTCCATTTAGAGATGGAGAGAGTGGAGAGTTAGAGCTAAGCATAACTGCGCATTCTCCAATTTTTATTGCCAATAGTAAAAAAGATAGAGAAGAAAAAGAGACGAAGTTTTGCAACATTGGTGGCAAGTTTTTTATCCCTGCTACAAGCATAAAAGGCACTATAAGAAGTGTTTTAGAGATAATTAGCTTTTCTAAACTAAGAGATTTTGATGATAGCACTTACGCTGTTAGAGACTTCTCAAAAGGTGAAAATTTTTATATGGAGCAGATGAAAAAGACTACGTATTGTGGTTGGCTATATAAAAAAGATGATGATTTTTTTATACAAGATTGTGGGATTCCAGGTAGAATTAATCAAAAAGAGATTGATAAAATTTACAATATGGAGTTTTCTAAGATATTTAGAGATGGCGAATTCGATGAACAAGATAAAGAGAAAAAAGTCGCCAAATATAAATACTCTCTTTTAAAAGGCAAAAGTTTAGAAAATAAATTTACAAAAAAGAACAGTTCAAGAAATATTTATATACAAGATAACAGTGGAGAAGTTGGGACCATCGTATTTACAGGTCAATCAAGTGCTAGAAAAGAAGCTAAAGATGGAAAAAAAGCATCTGGAAAGATTTATGAGTTTATCTTCTTTGATGAGATAAAACAAGAGATTTTAGTTTCACAAAAGATGATGAAAGACTTTAAATTTGCCTACTTTGACGATAGAAAAACAGAGCCAAAAGAGTCAATCGACTGGGCCTATTGGAAAGCAAAACTTGAAAATGCAGGAAAAGTGCCAGTATTTTTCCAGCTAGATGATGATGGCGAACTTCTTCATTTTGGACTTGCATATATGTATAAAATCATTTATAAACACAGCATTTCAGCAGGCATTATTCAAAACTTAGAAAACTCACTAGACCTAACTCAAGCCATATTTGGATATACCGACAAAGATACAAAAGAAGCACTTAAAGGAAGAGTCTATTTTAGCCACTTTCTTGCTTTGGGTAGTCCAAAAGAGCTTCCTTTAAGAGGTGAGATTTTAGGAACGCCAAGAGCCTCTTACTATCCAAATTACATCAAACAACCTGTAGACAAATTAAAAAGCTATATGGATGATGGATTTGAGATTGCAGGTAGAAAAAGATATCCAGTTCATAAAGGCGACGAAGTTTCTACTAAAAACCAAAAAAATAGCTCAGAAAACATTAAGTCATTTTTCGAACCACTTGACAAAGGGACTAAATTTAGCGGCAAAGTTAGATTTCACAACCTAAAAAAAGCAGAAATCGGAGCCCTAATCTCAGCTATTACTTTTCATAACACCAAAAACACCTTCCATAACTTGGGCTTTGCAAAGCCCTATGGCTATGGAAAATGCACCATCGAGATAACAAACCTATCGCAAGATGAGATAAGGGAGTATTTAGCCGCTTTTGAAAAAGAGATATTGTGGCAATTTCCTTATTGGGGTGATTTAGGAAAAAATGACTCTTTAAGAGAGCTTTTGGCCATGGCAATGGAGCAAGAGAGCAGAGGCGATTTTACTTTGGATTATATGGATATTGGCGAGTTTTCAAAGGCAAAAACAGCAAGGGAGTATCTAAAACCTTATAGCTCATTGGTTAATTTTGATGATAGTTGCTTTAAGCTCTCACTTTCCAAAGAAGAGCTTGAAAATTTAAAAAAAAACAAAGCAATTATTCAAAAATGGCAAGCTATACAAAACACACAAGATATAAATGTGCTAAAAAGCTTCATCCAAAACTATCCAGATAACGACTTTATTAAAGAGGCAAAAGAAAAGTTAGAGCATTTAAACGGACAAATCAAACAAAAAGCAGAGCAAGAAGAGAATAAAAAAGCTTGGGATAATTGGGCTTATGTTAGTGAAAGCAGGCAAAACAGATACTACAAAGAGATGATAGAAAAGCACATCAGAACATATCCAGATCACGACTCTATAGATCAGGCCAAAAAAGAGCTTGAAAGGCTAAGCTTAGAGAGCAAAGAAGAGCCTAATGAGAGCGCAAATGCTATGGATATCACAAAGCTTGCTAGCTTAGATGAGATAACTAGGCTTTTAAAAAAGCTAGATAAAAGTAAGATTGATATAAGCGATGATAAGCGCAGCAAAATCGCAAGTCACATCGAAAACTTAGCAAAAGATGCTAGCAAAAAGAGAGTTAGGATATTTAGAAGAAAGGCAGAGTTGCAAAAGATTTTCAAAGAGAGCCAGATAGATGAAATTTTTAAAAAATTTGAGTAATTTTATCAATATCTTTGCTAATTGATTTGCGAACTTTTTGGTGTCTAAATTTGGGACTTTGATAAATTTAAGATGAAAAAAACTTCGCAAATCTATGAATAGGCTGTTTTATTAAATTGATAGCTTAAATTCCTAAGTTGCTCTTTGTAAATTTTACTAGGTTTGCGAACTTTTTGCTTGAAATTTAGATCACGTAAGGATTTAGAAAGGCAAATTTGATATAATTTTGATTGTCTTTTAAGAGGAAGTTATAAGAGTTTAGGCTATTGAAAGACATTGACCCGATTTAAGGGGATTGAAACTTTTTATTTATCGAACTAGATTCTTATTCAAATTCATTGAAAGACATTGACCCGATTTAAGGGGATTGAAACTGCTTGTAAAAAAGCTTCCATAGCATGTTTTGGTGCTCTTATTGAAAGACATTGACCCGATTTAAGGGGATTGAAACGCTTACTTAAAACAGCAGCAGCTTGTGGACTACTATTGAATTGAAAGACATTGACCCGATTTAAGGGGATTGAAACTTTAATATGTTTATCTAAATAAACAATCTCTTTTGATTGAAAGACATTGACCCGATTTAAGGGGATTGAAACTTAAATCTCTATGAGTATTATATAGATTTGTTAATATTGAAAGACATTGACCCGATTTAAGGGGATTGAAACAGAAGTTTCATCTTCTGCATATACAAGCTTATTCATTTCTTATTGAAAGACATTGACCCGATTTAAGGGGATTGAAACAGCGGCTACGAAAACCTCTGCGATAACTACTAAAGAATTGAAAGACATTGACCCGATTTAAGGGGATTGAAACCTATTTCAGCTCTCACTTGTGATCTCAATTCTAGATTGAAAGACATTGACCCGATTTAAGGGGATTGAAACAAGAATAAGCCTAAAATAACTGTAGTTAAATCCATGATTGAAAGACATTGACCCGATTTAAGGGGATTGAAACAGTATTGACTTTAAGTTCAAGTGGTTCATAATCATTGAAAGACATTGACCCGATTTAAGGGGATTGAAACAAATACATAGTGTATCGTCATTCACATTTAATCTCTTTTCAGATTGAAAGACATTGACCCGATTTAAGGGGATTGAAACATCTTTATATTTAAGGTATCGATAACTAGTCTACTATTGAAAGACATTGACCCGATTTAAGGGGATTGAAACAGCTACACCTTTATCAGTAAGCCACTCAACCAACAATTGAAAGACATTGACCCGATTTAAGGGGATTGAAACGAGCTTGATACTCAGCATCGTCCTTTAACTCCTTATAAATTGAAAGACATTGACCCGATTTAAGGGGATTGAAACACGTAGTCAATAGTGTTTTCAGCAATAGCATCCTTTAACATTGAAAGACATTGACCCGATTTAAGGGGATTGAAACAGGATATTAAATGCAGACCTTTCATTGTCTATACAAATTGAAAGACATTGACCCGATTTAAGGGGATTGAAACCATTTATCGTAGACTGCTTTATAAGTATTAATTTCTCTTAATTGAAAGACATTGACCCGATTTAAGGGGATTGAAACATCTATATAATCAGTACCATTATTGATAATTTTTATGTTTATTGAAAGACATTGACCCGATTTAAGGGGATTGAAACATCTTTAAAAAAAGTTTTCTAAAACACTATCTATAATTGAAAGACATTGACCCGATTTAAGGGGATTGAAACACTAAGCATAATATAGGATTTATGCTGATTGATATTGAAAGACATTGACCCGATTTAAGGGGATTGAAACTCCAACATAGGTAATCTACTATAATCTAAGTTACTACTCTTATTGAAAGACATTGACCCGATTTAAGGGGATTGAAACATCATCTGGTTCTAAGAAATATTCCTCATACTGTTCTTTGTCATTGAAAGACATTGACCCGA
>QWBY01002398.1_pt1 | contig 10804 bp, 7 predicted proteins | sample 1972471 | NCBI WGS metagenome assembly QWBY01 (sample SAMN09866722, study PRJNA288562) | Human gut metagenome isolate term6_stool, whole genome shotgun sequencing...
AGTATATGATGCATATTTAAAAAATATACATGAAAAAGATGAAAAAATTGGTGCATACTTAGAAGTAATAGAAGATGGTAAGAAGAATATACCAATTGCAATAAAAGATAATATTAATGTTATTGGCACAAAAACAACATGTGCAAGTAATATATTATCAAACTATGTTAGCCCATATGATGCTACAGTTATTAAGAAATTAAAAGAAAATGATTTTTCTGTAATTGGTAAGGTAAATATGGATGAATTTGCAATGGGTGTTTCAACAGAATTTTCTGCACTTAAAGAAACATCAAACCCACATGATTTAAACAAAGTACCAGGTGGTTCTTCAGGAGGATCAGCTGCAGCAGTTGCTGGTAATATGGCACCATGTGCGCTTGGAACAGATACAGGGGGATCAGTAAGGCAACCTGCTGCATACTGTGGTGTAGTTGGTTTTAAACCAAGCTATGGTATGATATCTAGATATGGGGTAACAGCATTTTCATCAAGTTTTGACCAAGTAGGAACAATAACAAAAGATGTTAAAGATTCTGCATATCTTCTAAACATACTTCAAGGAAGAGAAGATGATGTAAGGGAAGATACAACAGCAATAGAAAAAACTAATGAAGATTATTTAGAGGGAATAGAAAATGATATTTCTAATATGAAAATTGGAGTATTTGGAAATATATTAGATAATATGCAAGAAGAAATATCTGAAAGTATAAAAAATGCTAAAGGTATATTAGAAAAACTAGGATGTAAAGTTGAAGATATACCACTTCATTTAGGAAAAGAAGTAATTTCTGTATACCATATAATTAGCTCTGCAGAAGCAAGCTCAAACTTATCTAGATTTGATACAGTAAGATTTGGTAAAAGATCTGAAAATATTGAATCATTAGATGACCTATATTTAAATGGAAGAACAGAAGGATTTGGACCAGAAGTTAAGAAAAGAATACTATTAGGTACTTATGTATTAAGTGCTGGATACTATGATGCATATTATGTTAAAGCATTAAAGGTTAAACAAAAAATAACAAATGAACTAAATGAAATATTTAAAGAATATGATGCAATATTAATGCCAGTTACAACACACACTGCACCAGAAAAAGGACATGCCTTAGCAAACAAAGAAGAAACATTCTATTCTGATATATATACATCACTTGCAAATATAATTGGAGCACCTGCAATATCAATACCAGGATATTATGATAATGATAACATGCCAATAGGAATAGGACTTATGGCAAAAAGATATGATGATAAAAAGCTATTGAATATAGCTAACGTACTTTTTGAAAATATAGCAAAAGAAAATAATTAGGTGATAGGTTATATATAATAATAATAATAAAATATTAATTAAAGATATATTATAGGAAAGAGGTGTATTATGAATATATCAAATAAGCTAACAATACTTAGAGTAATCTTAGTTATAATAATGTTTCCAATACCATATATAATGGGAACAGAAGCTACAATAGGTAATACAGGAATATCTGTATCAATGCTGATAGTTACAATACTATTTGCAATAGCATCATATACAGACCATTTAGATGGAAAACTTGCTAGAAAAAATAATTGGATAACAAATTTTGGAAAATTTATGGATCCACTAGCAGATAAGATATTGGTAATGGCTGCAATGCTAATGCTATTAGACTTTGGAAGAATACCTGCATGGATACCACTAATTGTTGTATTTAGAGAATTTGCAGTATCAGGATACAGGTTTATGGCAGCTAAAGAAAACCAAGTAATACCTGCATCAAAAGGTGGAAAATGGAAAACTGCTACACAAATGGTAGGATTAATCATTATGCTAATTTCACCATATGGATTTTTTGAAAAAAATATACCAAGTATGACTTGGCATATTACAACAATAATTGGAAGTATAATGCTTATAATTTCTACAATACTTACAATAACATCAGGATGGGATTATCTAAAACATTCTAAAGAATTATTAAGTGATATGTAATTTAATTAAGGTAAATACAAAGAAAAAGAAAATAACAAAGGACAAAATATGGATGTAAATGGAGAAGTATCAAAGGTTACAAAACTAAATAAGGAAGAAGCAAAAAAAATAATTAAGAAATTATATAAAGAAGCTGAATACCATGCTGACTTATACTATAATCAAGATAGAACAGAAATATCTGACTTTGACTATGACATAATAATACACAAATTAAAAAAGTTAGAAGAAATATATCCTGAATTAAAGAAGAAAGATACAATTACAGAAAGAGTAGGAGGATTACCTAATTCTACATTTGAAAAAGTAACACATGAAGTGCCTATGCAAAGCCTCCAGGATGTATTTTCATATGATGAAATATATGAATTTGACACAAGGGTAAAAAAAGATTTAGGAATACCAGAAGAAGAAGATTTAGACTATGTAGTTGAAACAAAAATAGACGGACTATCTTCTTCTATTACATATGAAAATGGAAAGTTTAAACTAGGTGCAACAAGAGGTAATGGTATAATTGGTGAAAATGTAACTAGTAATTTAAGAGTAGTTAAAAATGTGCCAAATAATATACCATATGATGGTAAGATAATATTAAGAGGCGAAGTTTTCATGTCTAAAGCAGACTTTGAAAAACTAAATGAAGAAAATGAAAAAGAAGAAAACTCTAAAGTATTTGCAAATCCAAGAAATGCAGCTGCAGGATCTTTAAGACAAAAAAAGGTAAATGAAGTTGCAAAAAGAAACCTTGATATATATATATTTAACATCCAATATTGTGATAAAGAATTTAAATCACACTATGAGTCATTAGAGTTTGCAAGAAAACAAGGCTTTAATATTAACAAGTATGTAAAAAGAGCTAAAGGAATAAAAGAGGCAATTGAAAAAGTAGAAGAAATAGGAAGAAAAAGACCAGATTTTACTTATGTAATAGACGGAGCAACAATAAAAGTGGATAATTTAGAATACAGAAGAAGACTTGGAGTTACTGCAAAATACCCTAAATGGGCTGTTGCATATAAGTATCCACCAGAAAAAGTTGAAACAATAATAGACAAGATAGAATGCAATGTAGGAAGAACAGGAGCTGTTACACCACTTGCAGTATTTAAAGAGCCAAAACTTGTAGATGGATCTATGATTGCAAAAGCTACACTACATAATATAGATATAATTAGGAAAAAAGATATTATGATAGGTGACCATGTAATTATACAAAAAGCAGGAGATGTAATACCAGAAGTACATGAAGTACTAAAAGAAAAAAGAGATGGAACACAAAAGAAATTTGAAATGCCAGAAAAATGCCCAGTATGTGGAAGCAAGTTGGTTATAGAAAATAGTACGCATAAATGTGTAAATATAGAATGCCCTGCAAGAATAAGAAGAAGTATAATACATTTTGTATCAAGAGAAAATATGAATATTGTAGGATTAGGTGAAAGTATTATAGATAAGTTATTAGAACTTAAAAAGATAACTAATGTATCAGATATATATGACTTAACCTTAGAAGACTTAATTGAAGTTAGAATAGATATCCATAATAGGGATGAAAAAGAAACTGAAGAGGTAAAAGAAAAAAACAAAAATAAAGTGAAAAAACAAGATATTGTAATAGATGAAAAAGAAGAATATAGATGGGAAAATAATATACTAAGAGAAATTGAAGTAAGTAAAGAAAGAAATTTAAGTAATATAATATCAGCTCTTGGTATAGATGGGCTAGGAATAGTTGTATCTAGAAGTATAGCAAATCATTTTAAAAACATTGAAAATATAATAGCGGCAAGCAAAGAAGACTTTATGAAAATAGACGGAATAGGTGAAGTACTTGCAAATAATATATATGAATTTTTTGAAAGAGAAGAAAATGTAAAACTTATTAAAGACTTGAAAGATCATGGAATTACAATGCATGAAGATATGCCAGAAGAAAAAAGCCAAAAATTAGAAGATAAAATATTTGTAATAACTGGAACACTAAACAGAGCTAGAAAAGAAATAGAACAAAGTATATTAGAACATGGTGGAAGAACATCATCTAGTGTATCTAAAAAAACAGATTATCTAATTGCAGGAGATAATGCAGGTTCTAAATTAGATAAGGCTAAAAAGTTAGAAATTAAAATAATTACAGAAGAAGAATTAGAAAAAATGATAGAGGACTAATATGGTAAGAAGAAATAATACGAAAGATAAGAAAGATGTAAAAAATGTTAAAAAATATCATGAAGAAAAAGTAATAACTCATGTAAGGGAGGATGTAGTAGCTAAAAGAAAAAGAAGACAAAGAAATTTTGCATATTACATACTTTCTGTGTTAGTTATTGCAATTTTAATACCATTTCTTAAAAAATATACAAATGATCCTTCAATGATGGTATATTTAACAGTATCATTACCATCAATACTAATAATGTATATTTCTTTTAATCTTAGAAAAGACTATAATATATTTTCATATTATACATTAATATATATAGTTGTAGCTATACTTAGTTATTATATGACAATGAAAATGAGTATAATGCCATATAGTGGATATATATTAAAACTATTTCTACTATATCTGATAATTGGGTATATAGCTTGTGAGATATATTTAAAAATAGTTACAATGTACAAAAAGAAAAAAGTAGAAGAAAAAAGATAAAAAATAGAGAATAAAAAGTAAAAAAAATAAGAAAAAGGGTGGAAATTTTCAAATATATATATTATAATATATTTGCTGTCAAAAAAGGCTGATTTAACCTTGACAAAATTATAATCATTATGTACAATAAGTATATTAATGGTGATTATAGTGTAGTTGGTTATCACGTCAGTTTGTGGCACTGAAGGTCATGGGTTCGAATCCCATTAATCACCCCATAGGGCTGTCGCCAAGCGGTAAGGCAACGGACTTTGACTCCGTCATGCGCAAGTTCGAATCTTGCCAGCCCTGCCAATATAGTACTTTCTAAGTACTATTTTTTTGTGGAAAAATACAAAAAATAGGAAAATGAAATAAAAAAGCAAGAAGAAAAAAGTTAATAAAAAAAGAAAGTAGAAAGTATAAAATATATAATAAGAAATAAAAAAGACTGTAGCAATTACAGTCTTTTTTATTGGTACAGCTGAAGGGATTTGAACCCCCAACCCCTTGGTTCGTAGCCAAGTACTCTATCCAGTTGAGCTACAGCTGCGTGTTATATAATTCTACTCTATATATAAATAGTATAGTTTAAAAGCTTAAAAAAATCAAATTTTTGTGATATTATATATATACTAATTGTAATAGGTGGTAATGTGGAAAAGAAAACAATGGATGAGTTAGATAATTTTATTGTAATAAAAAGAAATGGTAGAAGAGTAAGCTTTGACAGAAAAAAGATTGCAATAGCGATAAAAAAAGGCTTTGATAGTGTATATGAAGAAAATAAGGAAAAAGATGCAAACTATATATATAACAAAGTACTAGAAACTTTAGAAGAATATTATAATAGTCAAACAAGCAAGAGAATTAGTATTGAAAAAATACAAGACACTATTGAAAAAGAATTATGTGCTAATAATTATAATGATGTATATGAATCATTTAAAAAATATAGAGAAAATAGAAAAAATGCAAGAAATACATATGAACAAAGGAATAGATCAAAGTTTATTAGTATAAATGAAAAAATTTTAGATATGCTTATTGACTCTGAAGGAGAAAAACCAAAAAATGAAATACTAAAATATGGTAAAATGATATCTAAACAATATGCGAAATCATATATAATTAAAAGAAAATATGTAGAAATGATTGAAGAATCAGAATTATATATTCATAATTTAGACACAATACCACAAGGAATGACAGGTTATACACAATTATCTTTAAATAGTGTATTAAATAATGACATAATTATAGGAAAAAAAGAAGACAGTATAAAAATTTCTAAACCAAAAACAATTGAAGAGGTACTAGATGCTATTTTAATAATATTTGAACAAATGATAGAAGAACAATACTTTGGGGAAAGTATACCATCATTTGATTACCTATTAGAACCATATATTTTAGAAACATTTAAAATAATATTTAAAAATATACTTTTTCAAAATCTTAAAAATAGTGAATTTCTAGAATTTTTACCTAAAAATGGAATTGAAAGAGAAATAGAAAAAATACAAGATATATTAGTAGACTTAAATGTATTTAACCAATATATTAGAGAATCTAAAAAAGTAGAAGATATAATAAAGAGAAGCTATGATTGTAGTATTAAAAGTTTAAAAGCAAGAATATATAATTCTTTAGAAAATTTTTTTACAAAAATTAATATACTTGCAATAACAAATAATAGAATACATTATACAATAAATATGGGAACTAATAATTCTAATATAGCAAGACTATTAATTTTAGAAATGATATCAGTAATAGAAAACAATGAATTTAAATATCCAGAGATTGTATATAAGATTAAAAAAGGAATTAATTTAGAAGAAAATGATTTAGGACATGACTTACTTAAAAAAATTATAGAACTAAAAAAAGACAATATAGGATTTTCAATTTTAGATAGTAAGCAAAACAAGATTTTAGAAAATGATAATTTAAAAGAAGTAGCATATACATATGGTCATAGAATATTGGATAATAACATTGATGATAAAAGACAGATAGTTGAAGGAAGAGGAATGCTTGCAGGAATAACAATTAATCTTGCAAATATACCTATGAAATTAGAACTTGCTAAAAAGAAGATTACCAATAAGAATGTAATAGAAGAAATAGATCAAAGACTAAATTCAACAAAACAAATATTATATGATATATTTGAAGAACAAACTTTGAAAAAGAAAAAGAATTTTCCTATGCTTTTAGAAAATGAAATATGGATAGATAGCGACAAGATAAAAGATGAAGATAGGCTAAGAAGAGTATTAAAACATGGTATACTTGAAGTATCTTTTGTTGGATTATATGAATTAATTATTCAAACTAGTGACATTAAAAATAATTGTGATATACTAGAAGTTACTAAAGAGGAAGAAAAAATCCTAAAATATATGAAAAAAAGATGCGATGAATTTTCTGAAGAATTAAATATTAATATTCAATTATCACACAATATTGAAAATGATTATAAAAGATTATTCATTCAAACAGATATAGCAATGTTTGGTGAAATTGAAAATGTAACAACAAAAGAAAAATATAATAATTCATATATGTTAGATAAAGATATATTAAATAAGATGAAAATGGAAGATAGGATAGTTTTTGAAGGTCATTTTCATAAATATCTAACAGCAGGACATATTATGAATTTTACAAAAGATGAAATATCAAAATATAATACAAAAGAAGAATATGTTATTAATATGTTAAAAATAATAAGATTATGTATAGAAAATAACATTGGATTAATAAGTATAATATAATATATATAATAAAATAAGTTATATATATAAAAAGGAGTGAAAGATGAAAGAAAATAAAAAAAGTTTTATTCAAGAGTTTAAAGAATTTGCAATTAAAGGAAATGCATTAGATTTAGCAATTGGTGTAATTATTGGAGGTGCATTTGGGGCAATCATTAATTCATTAGTAAATGATATATTAATGCCACTTTTATCATTATTAATAGGAACAGTAAATTTTGAAAACTTAGAATTTGTAAAAAAATTTACAGGATTAGATGGAAAAGAAGCAAGCCTTGTTTTACCATATGGTAAATTTATACAAGCAGTATTCAATTTCTTAATAATAGCATTATGCATATTCCTATTAGTTAAAGGAATTAACAAAGCAAAAGCTAAAATGACAAAGCCACATGAAGAAGAAGAAAAAGCACCAGTTAAGACTAATCAAGAAATCGTACTAGAAGAAATTAGAGACGAATTAAAGAAAATGAATAAATAATTAAATGAAAAAGAAAAAGCATAATTAGATAGATACATAATAGGTTATATTAATTTCAATATTAGTATAACCAAATTATGTATTTATTGCATAAAAAATAATAAATAATACTAAAAATACTTATGATACAAATATATAGTGTAATAATTTAAGAGGAACATATGAAAATTACAGAAGATATATATTTAAATACAGATAAAATAATAAAAGGTGATAAATATCATTTGGTATATAATGGTAAAATATTTAAAGAAGATATATCAAATAAGATGCCAGAATATGATGTTATACTTGTAATTGGAAAAAAAGAAATAACAATGCAAAGAAAAGATTATGGATATATAGCGGAATGTGTTTTTGAAAATTATAGTAATGAAATTACTATAATAAAAAAAGATAAAACTGATAAAAAAGAAAAAAACGACAAAAAAGATATAACAAAATATAATTATAATCTAGATGCAATTGAAAAGCCTGATATTTTGAAAGAAAATGAAATAACAGGATATATAATTTCTAAAAAGGAAATAGAAAGTATACCACAAAAAATATCAAATGCAATATCTAAAGCATTTAAGCTTATACCTAAATTATTTGAGAATAGGATGGATTTAAATAAGATAAAAAATTAATTGAAAAAATAATATTAACTAACATTAAAAAAACATTAAAAAGAATATTAATAGAAGTATAAATATTAATAATATAATAATAGATTGGAATGAATATATAATATGAAAAAAAGAAAAATAAGAAAAAAATTTAAAAATAATGTAAAAGAAAATAATAATAATAATTTAAATAAATATAAGAAAAAAGAAGTAGAAAAAGTAGAAGAAGTAGAACAATCAGAACAACCGGAAAAACTAGAAGAAATAACAAAAGAAAAAACAGAAGAAATACTAAATAATGTTGAAGAAAAAGTAGAAGATAATATAAAAGAAGAAGCTGAAAAAGAAAATAAAATAGAAGAAGTAGAAAGTGAAGAAAAAGAAACTTTTGAAACTGAAAAATTAAAAGAAGATAAATTAGATAAAAAACTTGAAAATGGAATAGACAATGAAGAAAAAGTAGAAATGGAAATTCATGATACTGCAAAAGTTGATGTTGTACCAGAGAATAATTTTAAATTAAATGAAGAATTAGAAGACATAGCTAAAGAAAAAAAGAAAATTAAAAAAATTACAATATATTCAATTGTTTTGACAGTAGCATTATTAATACTTTCTACAATTTTTGCACTATTAAATCTTTCTAATCCTAGAATAATAAAAAATGTATATATAAATAATATTCCAGTAGAAAACCTATTAGTTACTGAAGCTGAAGGTAAACTTAATAAAATATATCAAGACGATTATGACAAAGATATAACCCTTAAATTAAATGATTTTGAATATAAGATAAGACCTAAGCAAATAGAATTTAAACCCGAAATAGAAAAAACAGTTAAAGATGCATATAATTTTGGTAGAAATAAGAATATATTTAAAAATAATTACGATATACTAGGACAATATTTTAAACTAAAAAAAATACCAATGACTTCAAATTTTAATAAAGAACTATATGATGGAGTTTTAAAAGATCTAATATCTAAAATACCAGGACAAGTAAAACAACCATCATACAATATTGAAGAAAAAACATTATTTGTATATCCAGGTGAAGAAGGATTAGTACTTGATAATGAAAAGGTAAAAAAGAAAATAATTGAAAGATTTGAAGGTAAGACAGAAGAAAATGTAATAGAGATACCAGTTTCTAAAGTTGAACCTAATAAGATAGATATTGAACAAATATATAATGAAGTAAAAAAAGATCCAGTAGATGCAAGCTATAATAAGGAAACAAAAGAAGTTACCATAGAAGAAAATGGAATAGATTTTGATATATCACTTGATGAAGCTAAAAAGATATTTTTAGAAAATAAGAGTGAATATAAAATACCGCTTAAAATAATAAAACCTAAAATAACTTTAAATGATTTAGATTTACCAATTTTTGATAATACAATCTCAACATATTCAACAACATATAATGCAGGATTAACAGGTAGAACTAAAAACTTAAAACTTGCTGCATCTAAAATAAATGGATTAATATTAAAACCAGGTGAAACTTTTTCATATAATAGGGTTGTAGGGAAAAGAACAATAGCGGCAGGTTACCAAAACGCAGCAATATTTTCTGGAGGAAAAGTTGTAGATGATGTAGGTGGAGGAATTTGCCAAATATCATCAACATTATATGGAGCAGTATTAAATGCAAACTTACAAGTTATAGAAAGAACAAATCATGGTATGCAAACTTCATATTCTAAACCAGGAATAGATGCTACAGTATATTATGGTTCATTAGATTTTAAGTTTAAAAATAATAGAAATGTGCCAATAAAGCTATATGCATCAGTAAGTGGTGGAAAAGTAGTTGTATCAATTAAAGGTGAAAATCCAGAAGGCGAAAAAGCAAATATAACTACGGAAATATTAAGAGTAATACCTAGAAAACTTATTGTAAAAGAAGATCCAAATATGGAAATAGGAAAAGAAGTTGTACAACAAGGCGGGGCTGATGGAAAAGAAGTTAGAACATACAAACAGATAGTAAAAAATGGAAGTTCAAAAGGAAGAACAATAGTAAGTACAGATATATATAATCCAAGTGATAGGATAGTAGTAAAAGGTACTAAAAAGCCAGAACCAAAACCTGAGCCAAAACCGGAAGTAAAGCCAGAAGAGGAAGTAAAACCTGAATCTGAAGTAAATACTGAAAACAAAGTATAAGGAAAAACAGATTAACAAATATATAATTACTACAAGAGAAGAAAAGATAACAATCAATTCTTCTTTTGTAATAATAAGCAGATATTTTACATAATAAAGCAATATATTTATTAAAAATATAACAAA
>QWBY01002637.1_pt1 | contig 10804 bp, 8 predicted proteins | sample 1972471 | NCBI WGS metagenome assembly QWBY01 (sample SAMN09866722, study PRJNA288562) | Human gut metagenome isolate term6_stool, whole genome shotgun sequencing...
TCAATGACAGGACTCTATGGCGCGGCAGCCATAACAGCAGGCTTAGCACTTCTTGGCCCAGGCGGCATGCTAGGCGGAATAGCGACGCTTCTTGTAGCTAGTGCCATAGCAGCGGGACTTACTGAGTATGGCTTTGATGCCTTATTTAGAGAAGTCATCAAGAAGCTCTATGCGAAAGGCGAAACGAAAGAGTCTCTAGCACGCAAGATAAAGAGGGGCCCTTGGTCTCGTAAGTTGAAGGCAAAAGCACTCAGTGACCTGAGAAAGCTAAACTGATGGGGGGTGGTGTGGTAAGGGTAGTGTCCTCCAATGGAGTGCTGATAAAGTATCGTCAATAAAGTTGACTCTACCCTTAATACCTTTGCCATCGTAAGAACGTAACACAACACAAACAGAACAATTAACCCACAAAAAAAAGGAAACTATTATGGATCGACTTATTGAAAAGATCGTCGGACTCGGAGTTCTAGGCATTATGCTTCTAGTCTCGATGTCAATGACAGGACTCTATGGCGCAGCAGCCATAACAGCTGGACTAGCTCTCCTTGTAGCTGCTATCATAACAGCGGGACTTACTGAGTATGGCTTTGATGCCTTATTTAGAGGAGTCATCAAGAAGCTCTATGCGAAGGGCGAGACGAAAGAGTCTCTGGCACGCAAGATAAAGAGAGGCCCTTGGTCTCGTAAGTTGTGGTGTGGTAAGGGTAGTGTGGAGCTTTCGGATAAAAACAGAGTAGCTTGCTGAGATTTCAGTAACTTTGGTACATCCGAGAGCAACATACTAACCTAGCTCACTTCACTGGTACTTAAGACTGCTAACTGGAATGATATGCTCGAGGTAAGACTGATTAGAAACACCTAAAAGACTGAATGATATGTCTGCGAATAAGATTGTATGGAAAAGGCGATTAGTTGTTGATCGGTGTCTTAGAGATAAGACAAAACCTAAAGGCTATCAGCTGAAAGAGATAATGGATAAATGCAATGCTGTCCTTGATTCTGAGTATCAAGTCACCTCTCCCACTACCATAAGGGAGGATATTCGTGAAATAGAAGATTATTGGTGCCCTCAATCGAAAATAATAAAGACAAAAGGTGCTGACCGGCGCGAGCTATATTATCAATATGAAAACTTAGACTTTACCATTAACCAAGAAAAACTAACTGACCAAGAGTTTGCGAAGCTTGATCAAGCAATTAAGCTGCTCAGCAGGTTTGATGGGCTGCCTCAGTTTGAGTGGATTGATGAGATGCGCTCTCGCTTAAAATCTGTTCATAGCTTCGCAAAATCCGCTCATAGGTTCGCAAATAAAGAGCAGATGGTAATTAGCTTTGACGAGAACAAGGAGGTCTTTGGAAAGCAGTATATATCTCTTCTTTTTGATGCAATAACGAGCCGACAAACTCTAAACATCACATATCAACCATACTACTCAGAGCAAATCACTTATGTATTCTCTCCGTACTTTCTCAAGGAATATCTTAATAGGTGGTTTGTATTGGGACAAACCACAGAATACGACAACATCACTATATTCGCCCTTGACCGCATAAAGGAAATAGAAAGTTCTACTGAAAAATACTTACCCAACGACACAATTGATTTCAATACCTATTTTGATGACATTATAGGTGTTTCGATAGTTCCAGATCAAGACAAAGAAGTCATTCGACTGAAGGTCTCAGATGCGCAATACCCTTATATAGAGAGCAAGCCTATCCATCATTCACAAAGAGTAGTATCTGATGAGCCAGGGAATATTATGATTGAAATCGAAGTAATCCCAAATCCTGAGTTGATCCAAAGACTTCTTTCTTTTGGTGATAATGTGGTTGTGATGACGCCCAAATCTCTTCAGGAGAATATAGCAAGCATACTCTTGAAGAGCATAAGTCAATACAAAGAGAGCAAGTGACGAAATCAAAGTACTCTAAAATAGTTATAGCCCAAAAGCAATTATGAGTTTATTCAGTAGCCTGTTTAGCTGGTTTAAAAAGGAACCAACCTCAGACACTTGTGAAGATAGAGAGAGGCGATACCCATCGGAACAGTCAGCAGATATGTGTAGTCAAGAAAACGACACTGTTGAGGTGGAGCGAGGAGATATCGTACTAGGAGTCATCAGAAAAATAATAAGGGGTGGATTGCTCGTAGATATCGGGTTAGAGGACATGGCGTTTCTACCAAAAGAAGAAACGGGATCGCACCCATACACATGGAATCGCTTGTTGGGGAAAGAGCATACCTTTGTCGTCTTGAAAAGCGAATATGGTAGTGTAGTCGTCTCATTGAGGATAGCTCTAGAGATTGATCGGCAAAAACGATTAGACTTTAATGCTGGAGATGTATTAGACTTTAATGTTGGAGATGTAGTAGAAGGCAAGGTCCTAAAACGGAACAAAGGAGGATTCATCATAGAAGTTTGCGAGAAAAAGGTGTTTATGCCATACTCTGAGGCTGGTATTCTTGAGGAGTCTGAGCGTGAGCGCTTGATTGGGCAGACAATGGAGATGATGGTGAAAGACTCTAATGTCGACAGTGTCATTGTCTCTTTGAGAATGATGCACAAAGACAACGAGCGAAAAGTAAAAGAATTAATGGAGTCTAGCCAATCAGAGTGGGAAGGCATTATCGTCAGACGTGACAGCCGGGGCTATATCGTCAGCATCAAAGGAATAGAGGCTCTTTGGCCATCTCAATGCATCCCATGTACAGAAAGCAATGATTTAATCTCCAGTCGATGGGAATTCATCTTTTCAGATTTCTCCGATTCGTCTAATATGCCGACTGTAATAAGGGTCATTGATAGAGACTTGGCACAAAAGAGCGATGAGGAGATAGAAAACCCAGCTGAAAATAGATTTAAACTCAGAGTGCTTGATGTTCATCAAAACCATTGTGCATTTACTGAGCCCTTTGGGCAGTATGTCGCTGGGGTTCTATATGGACACAACATTAAGGCAGATGGGCATTCACTACCTGTCTATATAACCGACTTCTTATTGGAGATATACAGTACTTTAGATACTCCTGTGACCTTTGAAGTGATAGGCTCATTTGCAAGTGGTGCACTTGAGTATGCGATATTACAAAAGGATCATAAGACCTTTTACTCTGATGAGGCAAAGAGATATTTTCTTAACCTCAAAGTGGGTGATAGTATGGCGTTAAAGCTCTTAGGAGCTACAGCTAACTACAAAATACTCAGAGATCCCAAGCACGCCTTTTGGGGAATTGTCAGTCATGAGGCATTTCGCAAATACAGCGAGGTTAGAGGTGATGAAGTCCTTTTGCCTATTGCGTCTATTCCGAAAGCCCCATCACTGCCAATCGTATTCGGGGAGCTTTTGCCTACTCACATTCAAATAAATAGATCGCGCGAAGCACAGCTACAGGAGCGATTAGAGCAGTTATTTACCCCGTCTGAATTAAACGCAATGGATATAGAGGATCGGTATACAATAGAAGGGATGCTCGACTTATATCCCACCTTGGGCGTGATAGATCCTAATTCTAAAGAGGTAGAGGTAGACAAAGAGATACAAATTGTCATTTCGCAAAATGTCCAACTAGATCTCATCGGCCATCAAGAGATAGGCGAAATTCGGGAAATGATAGAAGGCAGTAATTTTTGGGTAGCTCCTTTCTTAAGACAAAACAAAATTTCGGCGCTTACACTTTTCAATGAGAAGGGGCTTGTAATGATGGTAGAGATAGACAACAACCAATTTCATCTCGTCTCGATAGGAGATGCCAACGAGACAGAGAGATATCTCAAGATTCGCAAAAAGTCAAGCTACACAAAACTCAAGATTAGAGGGGGACGCATTTCAATACAAGAGATTACAGACTCAGCTCCATATAAATGTGATGCGGAGTATGTTTGGCAGTATATCGATCGGCTAAAGGAGTATGTAGACATAAAAAACAAAGTCAAAGAGAGTACTGAGAACTGGGTTAAAGGTCGCTCCGAAAACTTTGATATCCAAGAAAACATTCTGAGATATCAGAAGGATCGGGAGACTGAACGTTCTAGTCAGAAGATAGATCTCCCAGCTGAAAGATTGGCTCTTGCAGCAGGAGCTTTTCAAGGCGACAGTGGGGCACTTAAGTTAGATATAGATGCTACCGAGTTTGAGACGTTTTTGGGTGGTGCAGAGGAAGGCTTTGCCTATACTAAAGATGATGCTGGAAATCGCAAAGAAACAGGAAAGCTAACTGCAATACCAAAAGAGGGGTACTTTTGGACTGTAGGTCGAGAGGGGGTAGACTTAAGCGAGTATCTTCGTAATGGTATTACCCTTTATGCGAACGTTGATGTAAGACACTTGGATTTACAAATTAAGGCCTTACAGAGATTTACTTCTTATGATAAGGAGGAGAGCCTATTCCAATTACTCATCGGTGACAATATCAAAATCCCTAATATTGAAAAGCTGAAGGATACTCAATTCTTCAACCCAAGCTTGCAAAATGCGGAAGATGGAAATAGACAGCCTGAGGCCGTCTTAAAAGCTCTAGCGCTGGAGGAAAAAGGCATTCTTCTCGTTCAAGGACCTCCAGGAACGGGTAAGACCACGGTTATTGTTGAGGTGATAAGACAACTAGCAAAGCAAGGCAAAAAGGTTTTAGTCTGTAGCCAAAGTCATGCAGCAGTAGATAATATCTATAAGAGGATAAACCGTGAAGAGATAGGCCTATTGCGAATTGATGATAAGCAAGACTCCTTAAGTACATATGGCTTGGCTGACTACACCTCTTTCATAGAGAACAATATATTGTTACTGGACAAGCTCCATCAAAGCGATGGCAAAAACGATGAGGATATTCGATCGTTTATTAAGTCATTCAAATACGATAAGAGTTTCGTTGAGGTATTCACTAATTTCCATTTGAATCTTCTCAACGATTACAACTCAATCAAAGATGTTGATGCCGAAAAGCTAGCGAATCTACTTCATAATCTAAGTGAAAATGTGAAGGGTGTGTCACGTGATCTGCTACATGAGCAATCATACCAAAAAGCGGAAGTAATCCTAGGCACATGTATTGGCATAGGAATGGACAACATCTTGAGAAAAGGCCGGATTAAGTTTGATATGGTCATAATTGATGAGGCTGGAAAAGCAAACTTGGCTGAAACAATCGTGCCGATGCAATTAGGAAGTAGGTATCTCTTAGTTGGAGACGATAACCAGCTACCTCCATTTGTAGATACCGAGCTTATCTCAGATATGATTCAGAACGAAGGTGGTGAGAGAGACAAAAAAGACATGCGAAAGGAGATAGAGGAGGCTATGAGTGTATCCTTGTTTGAGTATTTCCATTATCATACGGATCCAGGCTTTCCTGATGAGTGTGTTGTCACCCTTAACTATCAGTATAGAATGCACCCAGACATTGGGGACTTTATATCGGATGTTTTCTACAAAAGTGTTGTCCGAAATGGTGCTAACACCAGCCAGAACACCCTCTCTCTAGAAGGATTTGAAGAGGCTGTGACAGTATATTCTACAGAAAACGACCCAAAGCATTATGAAACTGATGCCAACCCAGGATATTTCAATAAGCGCGAGGCTGAATATATATGCGAGATTATGCCCAAGATTCTTTCTGTACTCGAGTCTCATAAGGAGCTCACCTTCGGGATTATCACTACTTATGTGGCACAAAGAGAGTATATCAAGAAGATGCTCGAAAGAGAGGGCCATGCTAATTTGATGGATAGTGTTTATACTGTCGACTCTATTCAAGGGAATGAGTTTGACATTGTGCTATTCAGCTTTGTGCGGTCATTTCCTAAGGAGGTCAAAAAGAAAGTCTCCTTTTTAGATGATCTAAGGCGATTAAATGTGTCACTCAGCAGAGCAAAAAGAAAGCTAATTATAGTAGGAGACATGGACACTCTCACTAGACCAAGAGTGCATATCAGACTATCTGATAGCAAAAGTGGTATTCAGCCCATACAGGTATTTGAGAGGCTGAGGAAGAAATCCACCATACTATCCTATGAGAGCTCAGATATCGAGAAATTTAAAAGCAAGGGCTACCAAGTAAACAGCACATTTGAGAAGTGTACATGGAAGGAGATAACTGGAAGAAACAATAAGGGGAAACCTATGGTGCGGTCTAGAATCGAAGTCACCCTCCCAGACACAAACATAAGAGTGTCTATGCCAGTACATAAGACTTTCTTGATGGAATGCACTCCTAATACAAAGATAGATATCAGATATATCGGGTCGGATAAGGACTCACGACCACAATTCGAGTTTTCGGATGCTCTACTCAGAGAGAGATTCGGCTTTTACAACCTTAAGGAGAGTATAGAGTATATCAAGACCAAAAAGAGAGAAGATAATCCTATCAAAGGTGTAGTAACGAAAGCTGAACTGGCTGAGTATGGTGGGTTCATAAACTTTATAAAGTGCAGAGGACTGACAGCTGTCGCCTACACCAATAAACCACTAAGTTGTAATAGCGTATACAGATTCAGAGTCTACAAAGTAAAAGAAGAATCCAGCAAACAAATATGGATAACGCTAAACGTAGATGAGTGATGAAGAGAAAGACATTATTAGATTTTGATCAGAAGCTTCAAGAACTTGCACAGAGTAAGGACGGAGTAATCGTAGGATACGTATTTGTCAGCACTCCTATCAAGGTGTTCAATATTGAGTATTCCCGAACCAATAATGACGCTTACTTTGCGCTTTATCAAGCAATAGTTGGATTGCTTGAGCTAGATAACAGCATTAGCACTAAAGCTATGTCAGCTCTATTGGGTTCTGCAGAAGTCTTTATCAGGAAGATTGTGAAAGACTTAATATCGGATGGATGTCTCATGCGAGATGAGCTTACCCAACAGGTGAGTGTTACGAATAGGGGTAGAGACATATACCTTGACGATGCTAGAGGTGCTAGAAAGGAAAGGGTAACGAACTCGATAATCCTTGATGGGACAACATTAGAGCTGCTTCCGAAGGAGTTTTATGACTTAGACGATAGGCTATCAATACAGGAGAGATACTCAGATTTTCCCGCTAGACCCTTAATGCAAGATGATCCAGTGATACAGGAGACTCTCGACTATATACAGCAAAGTATAGACGACAATGATTTTGACTATGCCTTAGGGGAGGGTGTTGAAGACATTGTGTATCATAGCTCCGACGATAGAGCCCTTAGAGGGCCGATGATTCTATTTGTATCGACTCGCACACAGGGACTCAAAAAGATACTTTGTCTCAGAGGGCAAGAAACCGAAATCCCAACAATGAGGGACAAGATGCAAAAGTATTATTTCGTGCTTAAGGACGGAAGTTTCAACCATAATTCAGGGATAAGTCGTAATAGCGATGTCGCAAAGTCTGCATATTACTTCTCACGAAACGACTTAGCTACTTTTTTGAGCAAAAGATACTCTTTGCAAGGAGATCGATGGAAGTCTGATATGAAAGACCTCACTGGTCTGGAGCCATTAATAATCACCGAAGAGATATTTGACAACTCGAGAAATCGCCAATTAATCCTTGCAGACATAAAGGATCGCTGTATCAAACTACAAATGTCAAGCAAGGCTGGAGAACTATTTATCGAGGTTACAGTGAGCGATGATTTATTCAAGGCTTGTGATATATACGACAAAATACTAGAATGGGAAGCCAATCACAGAAACCAAGCATTTACGAAACAAGATCTTCAGTTTATATTGTCGAACTATAAGGAAACAGATTGGAGATACTGGCTTATTAAGTTCCAGAGAATGGACATCCTAGAATACATTGACAGAAGCGAACATTTTAAATACACCAGCATATAATGATAAGTGACTATCTAGTAAACGACTCTACGGGCAAAGACGCTTTGACCCAAGCTATCTTAGAGCTCATCGAAAAGTCTCGGTCCAATATTAAGATCGCAAACTTCTTCTTCCAATATAAAGGAGTGGTTGATGCTATGTCACGAGCCCTCGATCGAGGGGTGGCAGTATTTGTTTTGTCAAACATCAAGACAAACAAATATGGTAAGGAATCTACTAAAGAGGAATTACAGAATGACACGACATTCTTTAATCTTACTGAGCTCAGTTATTCTGGAGCACATATAGGACTTCTCAATGATCTTCACGCCAAGTTTCTCATAGCAGATAGCAAAGAAGCTATAGTTGGGAGTGCCAATTTCAAGGAAGCGAGTCTCAAAAATAAATCGGAATCTGGTCTGAGAATTATTGGGGAAGACATCAGAGCCCTTGAGTATGTTTTTGAAACTCTATACTGCAATGCCGACATCAAATCGTTTTCTTCATCAAGTGGTCGTCACGCTTTCATCACTCAAACCTCAGTGGCCTCTATCAATAAAGCAATGCTAGAAAACAGCAGGATGCGCTTTACAATTGTAGCCTCAAATTCATACCGTAATGCTGATCACCACTCTAATCTGCCTAAAGATAAGGAGGCTGGAGTAATATCCATATACCAAAGTATTCTTAAGGTCGTAGAGACTGCAAAAGAATATATTTATATCGTCAACTGGCATTTCAAAGCTTTGGGAAATCTTCCAGAGCTACTTGACGCCTTAAAACAAGCGAATCGTCGAGGAGTCCAAATTGCTTTAGTGAGTAGCGTTAGTGATGCAGAGGATCGCAATCAAAAAGCCGTAGATAAGTTAATCAAGATCGGATGCAAGCATTATGGACACAAGAATAACCATGCTAAGTTTGCGGTAAATGAACACTCAGGACTCCTTTTTTCCGCAAATATCGATGGCGAATCAGGACTACTAACAGGATTTGAGGTGGGGTGTATGCTGAGTCAAAGTGAGCGCATTGAGGCTGTCCGCCATTTCCAAAACTTGGTCGGAGAGTGTGAACAGATAAAAGATAGACAATAAAATATGGAAGCTAAAATGGACGAATTAAGAAAGCAGTGGTTGGACCTAAGCAAGCAAGGTCTATATCAGGAAGCGCGAGACTTATACTACGACGCTTTGTTCCCAATTGTGTCAGAGCAGTTTGCACATAAGTATCAGCGAACTATAGGCCAAATAGACGTGCTATTCTCTATTCTTGGATATAGTCCAGAGCCTGCACTTTTGATGCAAAAGGCGCTCAAGCCTAGAGTACACATAATATGTCACGCTATGAAACCAGATGCGGGAGATGATGAGATCAAAAAGATACTCCAGCAGCATAAATCTATGGACTTTACGTACCTAGAGTTCAGATCCGAGACCTTTGATGATATCTATGCTACGCTACGAGAGCAGATGTTGCAAAACCCATCTTCATCATATGCCATAGACATTACAGGAGGGAAGAAGTCTATGGTAGCATCGGCTGCGATCTTTGGTAAAGATTATAATTGCAAAGTGCTGTATGTAGACTTTGATCAGTACGACTCAGACTTGCGAAAGCCAATTCCTGGCTATGAGCGTTTGAATGTCGTTTACGACCCTATTAAGCAATTTTCCGTCATTCACCACCCATCTGTTCGTATCCCAGTCTTAGAAATTACTGAAGACGAAAAAAATAAATACACCTACGGTAAGAGATACAAGGTAATAGACGATATATCACTCTGGGGTGTCTATTCTTTTAACACGGCATCACGCTGGTTAAAGTGCAATGGTGGATACATTGCCATCTGGGATGACGAAAAGTAAATAAGCAGGATCTTGTATGCTTCAAGACGCTTTTTACCGAGTCAACGGTCTTCTCAAGGATGACGGGCGCACGAGATCGGGCGTCCATCGTCTTATCAATGCGGCTGGTAGTGGCGCTCGTAGTCCAAATCTTTATCGTGGCTCGGATTACGGAATTAAAGAGTGATTGGTGTACACACCATACGATACTATTTTGGTATCTTTGCAGGTAGATATCACGAGAGCCTCGAGGGCTTTCGCTACATAATATAGTTTATGCTCAAAGAAATCTTATCCATCTCAGGTAAGCCAGGACTCTTTAAGCTCCTGACACACACTAAGAATAGTATCATCGTCGAGGATCTAGAGACGAAGCGTCGTATCCCTGCGTATGCCTCGGATCGTGTCGTATCTCTAGGCGATATATCGATCTACACGACTACTGAAGAGGCGCCTCTGCGAGAGATCTTGCAGACGCTACTCGACAAGTATGAGGGCAAGACGGTAGACCTTAAGGGGCTCAGTGGCAAGGAGGCTTACTTCGACCTTTTCGCAGAGGTACTCCCCGAGTACGACCGTCAGCGTGTCCACGACAACGATATCAAGAAGATCTTTCGCTGGTACAATATCCTCGTAGAGACGGGTCACACCGACTTCTCCGAGCCAGCACCTGAGGAGACTAGTGAGACTAGTGAGGAGACTCCTGCTGAGGAGTAACAAAGCCTCTCTGGAGCCGAGTATGGCTCACCGACTCTTGTCTAATAACTTTACCACATAATATCATGTACAAAGAACTGAAGAACTTCCTCGCTAAGGAGATCCAAGACACCAAAGATGCAGGTCTCTACAAGGAGGAGCGCATTATCATCACCCCTCAGACGGCCGCTATCAAGGTAGAGGGGGGCAAGGAGGTCTTGAACTTCTGCGCTAATAACTATCTAGGTCTCTCTGACAATCCTCGCCTTATCAAGGCTGCTAAGGATATGATGGATTCGCACGGATACGGTATGAGTAGTGTACGCTTCATCTGCGGTACGCAAGATATCCATAAGCAACTCGAGAAGGCTATCGCACACTACTTCCACACGGAAGACGCTATCCTCTACGCTGCTTGCTTTGATGCCAACGGCGGTGTCTTCGAGCCTCTCTTTGGCCCAGAGG
>QWBY01004447.1_pt1 | contig 10798 bp, 8 predicted proteins | sample 1972471 | NCBI WGS metagenome assembly QWBY01 (sample SAMN09866722, study PRJNA288562) | Human gut metagenome isolate term6_stool, whole genome shotgun sequencing...
ACAAAGTCTTGATGAAGATATTTTATTCTTATTTTATGGATGTAACACATTCGGGCAATCAACTCAAAATCAGCTGCAATTTTATATTTTATGTCATAGAGTCCATATTTTTCATAAATACTTTTCCGTATATAAAAAGAAGGGTGTGGCGCAATAAATCCGAATTTTACTAACCACGGCTTAAAAAAAGCACCTGAATAATACCTTGCACAGTTTGTTGTATCATCTTCTCTAACAAAATGAATATCTCCATAAACCGCATCTACATCCTTTGTAAAACTCTCAACCATTTTTTCAATAACATCATGTGCTGTAAAGTAATCATCTGAATTTAATATTCCAATAACCTCTCCTGTTGCCATGGCTATGCCTTTATTCATAGCGTCATAAATACCTTTGTCTTGTTCCGAAATATAAATAAGCCGTCCCTTAAATTCAGGCAGCATTGTTTTTACAATTTGCAGTGTATTATCAGTAGAATAACCATCTACAATAATATATTCTATATTAGTATAAGTTTGTTGTAAAACTGAAATAATAGTCTGCTTGATTGTTGCTGCACTGTTATAGCTTGCTGTTATAATTGATACTTTCATGTCGTTCATTTTGTCTTATATAATTTCAACGACCTTTCTTTTTGAGAAAGAAAACGTACGTACTCATCTTAACAATGTCCTGTTTGTATTTTGTAACAGAGCATTTTTCGCGCACGATGTTCGTTTTTCTTAAAAGAGTCATCATAATAATTAAGCGATGTTTGTTTATCCATTATGTTTGCATCCTCTGATAATCAACCACCAAATCAAATATAGACGATAAGTAATCTTGAACTTCATAGATGTGCTGTTAAGTAGTCCGCCTGTAGATGTGTTTTTATCATAACGTCGATATAATATCAGTTTTTCATTAATAACAGATGTTTTATAATATGCCATGGCTATAAGAGTGAGCCAGTTATCGTGTGTGCACAGATCATGGTGTGTTGGAAAAGGTAATGCTCTGTCTAAGATTCTTCGATGAAAGGCGATACAACACCCTAAATAACTGAACCGAACAAGGTTGGCAATAAATCCTGGTCTCGATTTGCGTAACGCAAAAAAAGAGTTGGCCATTATTTGGTTGTCGGCATTGATAAGTGAAGCGTCTGAAATGATGAAGTCACAATGTTTAAAATGCCGCATGCAAATCTCAATCTTATGAGGCTGCCATACGTCGTCTTGGTCGGAAAGGAAGATGTAGTCTCCCTGAGCATGCCTGATAGCATTCTCAAAATTAGGCGTGTAACCATGTCTGCCATAGTTGGTAAATACATGTATAATTGGTGATTGTAAAGAGCGTACGATATCTAAAGTGGAGTCGGTAGATGCGTCATCGGAGATGACAATCTCATCATCTAGAGTTAATTGGTGGATGATGGATTCTATTTGTTGACGGATAAATCGTTCGCCATTGTATGTAGCAATACAAACGGAAATCATGTAGAAGTATGTGTGAAGATTATTTTAACACCTGCAAAAATACCCTGGCACATTTGCCACCATATGGCAGTTCCGCTCTTGATGATAAAGGGGAAATATAGAAATCTTAAAGCAGCTTTGATGCTCTGGTTTCGCTTAAACTTCCATGGAACATATGAGCGAGTGCTGAGTATGATAAGATTTCGATATTGGTAATAATAGCGAAAAGGGGCAGATATGATGATGATGTGGCGACCTATATGCTTTTGGCTGTTTCCTACTTGATGAGACATTTTGATGTTTGGAGTTATTGCACAAATCCATCCCTTAGATTTCGCACGAAAACACCATTCGCAATCAACGAAGTCTATGAATAAGGATTCATCGTTGAGCCCAATTTGGCAAATCGCATTCCGCGTAATACAGCATCCAGATGCGATGATTTCATCCTTCAGGATAATGCCTTCGGGGAGGAACTCTTCTTTATGAAAGGCAGAACGATATATTTCGTCTGTTCCATGTCTGATTACAGTTGGACCCAACGCTGCAAGATTAGGTATGCCTATGCTGCGGTATTCTAGGATCATTCGAGTGGGGTAATTTGAATCAATATTGCTATCTTGGTCTAATAATATGAAATATTGAATATTCTGGTTTTTCAAAAACCATTTGTACCCTTCATTTTGTGCTTTGGCAATTCCCATGTTTTTACCCAATCGTATATAGTGGGCATGCCCCAAAGTGTCTTTAGGGATTTTTGCTGCTGGGGTGTTGTCTACCACTACACACGGGTAGTCGTCAGCAATAGTCTTTATTTTAGATAGCTGATCTTCTGTGGGATGGAAGAGCGTGACTATAATTCCGATTTGTTGAGCTAAGCTATTCTTCATTGATATATTAACTCTAAAATTAAAAAAAAAGTATATAAAAAGAAAAAATAAAGTGAGTAAATCTTGTTTATTCTTCTTAAATTTGTAGAAAAAGTCAATGAAGGTATTATTCGATCATCAAATTTTTAATTATGTTTTTGGTGGAGCTGCGAAATATTTTGTGATGTTACTGAGCCATCTTCCTCGAGAGTGTTGGGAATGCACAGCAATTGCCTCAAGTAGCGAATATATAAAGCGTAAGGCTTTAATGAAATATTTACCTTATGAGTTTCGTGGACAAACTGTTCTTATGGAATATCTAAATAGACCCTATACTAACTGTATTATGAGGCAAGGACAGTTTGATGTATTCCATCAAACAAATTTCGGAACATATTGTTTGAAGTCACTTGGTAACAAACCAATGGTAACTACTTACCACGACTCCAATTTGTCCACAATAGATCCACATCCAGAAATAGTTGAACGGCAGAGAATTTCGTTAGAGAGAGCAGATGCGGTCATATGTGTAAGTAATCATACAAAGAATGACATGCTGCGTCTTTTTCATTTGGATGCGCAAAAAGTTAAAGTAATTTACCATGGGATTGAAAGACCCGATATGAGTGTTCTGGCGGAACAGCGGGTCGTTAAAGATGATTATATTTTATATGTCGGCCGCAGATCTGCATACAAGAACTTTAGGAAATTCATAGAAGTTTTTTCAGAACTCCATCTGAAATATCCTAAAATCAAAGTAGTTTGCACCTCTAATGTCTTTTCAAAGGAAGAGCAAATGCGATTTAAAGAGTTGGGTATAGAAGATTGTATGATTCATGTTGCAGCAGATGAAACAACGATGTTGAGATTGTATCGTGATGCCCTTTTCTTTGCCTTTCCAAGTTTTTATGAGGGGTTTGGCATGCCTATTTTGGAGGCATGGAGCTGTGGCTGCCCTGTTGTATTGTCTGATGCCAGTTGCTTTCCAGAGATTGCAGGAAGTGGTGGACTTTTTTTTAAACCAGAGTCAAAAGAAGATATGCTGCGTCAGTTTGATGCTGTTCTATCTGATAGCTGTTTGCGTAAAAAGTTGGTGTTGAATGGATATGAGCGTATGAAACGTTTTTCATGGGAAAAATGTGCTGAAGAACACATGCAACTTTATCGTACGCTGTTGCATTAAGGTTCTTCGAAGGTCTTGTTGTGTATATAAAGGCGCTCTTGATAGGATTTAATTCCAAAGAGAAGAAAGCCTTGAACAATCTGCGGTTATTCCTGATAGCAAAACATTGAATAAGGTCTATCCATATAATCCAGTATCCATAAGCGAATAAGGTGGCAAAACGTTTGCTCATTACAGAAAATTCACTAAGAAAGAAATACATTATAAAATAAGCTATTAATCCATTAACCATGATAGCATTCTGCCCTCGTATTTCCTTTAGTCGATTATAGTAAAGGAATACAAGTGATCCTGTAAGAAGCCTTTCAAGGTATCCAATAGAAATACTGGAACTTTCATTGTATAATTTTGTATAGGCTCTGATACGCATGGCGAACTGTTCGTCTATACCCAATATTTTAGCAACAGTAAGGAAGATGGAAAAATGACCAAGGTAAACAATATTGCATGCCAGAAATATCCCAAGAAACATCCATCTGTTCATTAGTCGGTGGAAAAAGAAATAGAGTGGCAGAAATATAATTGCTGTGACATGAAAAGTTGTTGCCACAGCGCAGAGCAAGAAATATGGTATTGGTTTACGCTGTTGGATATAGGGTAGGGCATTGAGAAAAATGCATATGGCGATTGAATTGCGCATCAGGTTTGTGCTAATAACTAATCCCTCAAATGTAACATACAGCATTAAGGCCAATGGGATGTTCTTTACGTAACGTTTGAAGAAATTTAACAGCAAAGTTGTATTTATGAAACAGACAACAAATTGGAAGAAAAAGTAGTTGTAGTATATGCTGCGGCATAAAAGGTTGAGTGCGGTAAACCCTGGCTCCCAATATTTCTCGGAACCTAGAGTATACTCAGTGATATCATGGTAATCGCAATGATAAAAATATTGATAGTAAATTATCCAGTCGCTTAGTATAAAACCACGGAAAGCAAAAAAGAAAAAGAAGCACCCGACAGAGACAAATATGGATAGTTGCTTGGTCAGTTCGCTGTCCTGATTGTCATAAAGCAGGCCGAAGAAACCAAGAACGGTAACCAATAGTACGTATGGAAGCCAAATGGGCATTATGAACTCTATTTCTTTTTGAGAGCACCTTTAATCAGCAGCACCCAAATTGCGTCAACAAACATCCCAATAAATATAAATACAATGACAATGAAAGACCTTGGCGTGCTTGATGCTTTATTGGATGTTTTGGGTTGCTCAATAATGGTAAAGGCTGGTGTATGCTCTTGCACCTTTGCCTTAGCATTTTGTAGTTGCGTAGCCATTTGTGCATATGCGTTAAACTTCAGTTGCATTTCATTCTCGTATTCATCTATTTTTGACTTTACAGATTGTAATACTACGCTTTCATTTGCGTCCGAATATGAGGCATAGGCTGACTGAGCCTTAAGATAATCTTTTTTACTTTGTGTGTAGAGTTTCTGGTAATATTGTAAATCTATGCGCGCCTTCCTTGTTTTATAGTCGGTAATATAGTTTTGGAGCCGGTGTTGTAAGGTGTCGGCTACTATGGCGGCAACCATAGGATCCTGGTCTGTTACACTGATTGTGATTACACTTGTCTTGTTATCAATAAGACAACTGATATTATTTTTGATGGAAGCAATCAGTGCTTCGTCCTTTTTAGACAGAAGGAATGTATTATCATTAATGTGCTTTTTAGGGGAATCTCCTTTCTTGGCAAACCATTTAGCTATCCATATCTTGGGTATATGCCAGAATGGGATTTTACTGTCTTTAAGCAAATGTTCTTTTAAAGTCTTTACTTGGTTACTATTCATCTGTTGAACCCTAATGTTAAACATTTGTTTAACAAAGTCAGAAGATGCAAATATCTCTGGATAGATCTCTGGATAAATAGCATCAATGGAACTTTTTGACCCCAAATCTATGCCAAATGTGGATGCCATGTCATTTAAACTGGAGGACATTCCTAAACCACCAGATGACAACTCAGGAGCAAGAACTACGGTTGATGTGTAGTCTTTGGGAGTATTCAAAGCCACTACAATTCCGATAATTGCAGAAACACAGATGCTGATGTATAATGATGTTTTGGCAGACCAAACTTTTTTGATAATGACAATTACATCTATCTCTTTAGTACTTTTATTTGTATCCATTTCTTTTTATGTAAAAGGTGAATCCCAGATGCAGTGATATTCCAATTTTTTATTTCTTTTATTGATAGTTTTTGCAGGGACTCCTCCCACAATTGTATATTCTTCAACGTCATGTGTAACTACAGCGCCAGCACATACAACAGCTCCTTTGCCTATCGTTACACCTTGCAGGATGGTACATCCACACCCCAACCATACTAAATCTTTGATAACAATGGGTAAATAAATAGCGTTAAAATGCTCAGACTGGATATCATGGCTACCTGTAACTATTTTCACACAATGAGATATTGAAACGTTGTCTCCAATAATAACTCCTCCTCTTCCGTCAATTAGACAGCCTTGGTTGATGTCCGTATAGCTGCCAATTTGAATGTGATTGGAAGACATCAAGTATGTTCTTTTCATGATGAATGATTTTTTACCGATTTTCATCTTCCCTTTCCTGAGAATAGCTCTTCTTATAGTCCAAAATGGTATGTGAGGAAGAATATCATTAATTACATATTCCATGAAGAAAGCATGAGCCCAACGATAAAATGTTGTTTGAGTAAGGAGAGTCTTTATGGTTTTCTTTGCTAAAAACAAAGCCTGATTAAAATGGAAGTGTCCCATACTCGTTATCTTATAGTTATACCACAAGCTTTTAACTGCATGGTTGGAGATTCCTTCTCGATCGTATACCTGAATAAAAGCATCAATTTTTTGGAACTTATAACCAGCCTTATAGATACGATGTATTTGTTCCCAATCCAAGGCAAACCCCAAGTCTTTACTTTTTGTGTTAAATAAGAAATGTTGGTGTAAGGTTCGTTTAACAAAGGAAGATCCGTGTCGATAGATAGGGTGATACTTCATGAAAGACACTTCATCATCAGCTATAACAGCTCTTTTAGCTCCCTTATATGTTTCAATGCTGTTTCCGTATATAACATCAGCTTCCTTCTGATTAACAAAAGTCATGGCATCTTCAAGAGTATGTGGGGTGGCAAAGAGATCGCCACTATTTAATATGTTTATCCAGTCTCCCGTGCAGTGGTTCACCCCTTTATTCATAGCATCATAAATGCCATCATCTTTTTCGGAACACCAATATGATAGTCGGTCAGAATATTCTTTCACAACTTCTGCTGTCCCATCATTACTGCCACCGTCAATGACAATGTACTCCTTGTTTTCCCACGTTTGTGAGAAATAACTTTCCATTGTTTGTCGGATGTGTGCTACATCGTTGAAGACTACTGTTATGACGCTTATTTTATTACCCATGATCACTTATTCCAAATTCCCTTTGCCTTACATTTTATCAATAGGTTGCACTGATAGAGATGAACAGTGGCCATCAGTGCATAACTTGCTGCCATAGCTAACACGATACCCTCTATTCCATGTCGTTTACCTACAAAAATAACCACCACAAAATATATTACCGTGATAGTTATGGATGTAATAATTTGTATTCTGATTTTGTTTAAACCGTTAATCAAATATGTCGCGCAGTTATTTAAGTTAAAGAAGCATACGTAGGCCAAAACGCTCATAGAAACTGAAAGTGGAACCAAGACTTTATTGCCTACCCATAAAAAATAAAACGAGTTTGCTAATAACAACATGATGGCGCCCCCCAATATAGAGAGTATCCATAAGTGTATTGATCGTTTAAAGTTTTTTTCTATCCAATTCCAATCTTCTTTTACATATGCATCTGTATAAGCATTCCACATGGGAGATATTAAGATTGTATAGGCTATAACCAGAAGATTAAAATACTTATAGGCAATGTTATATACGGTTACTTGTGAAGGTCCACAAAAGCGTGTAATAAAAACATTGGCAGCTCCGAAAATAAAAAGACAGCTTGTGATTTGTATGATAAAAAATCCTAACCCTTTGCCTATAACCTGCTTGCTTATGCTTCTGTCGAAATCTGCTAAAGAAGGCTTGAGTTGTGGGTGATGTCTAAATGTGGGCAAGAAAGCTAATAGATATATACAGGTATAGGTTCCTGTATATACAAGAACTACATAAAGAAGGTTGCCGGTTGTGAATTTAGTTAGCAGGTATATAATGAGCAGGGAAACAACATTGCCTGAAACATTAAGTAGATCATTCAGAGCATATTTTTGGAGTGCCACGAAAACCAATCCGATGTTTTTCAGTACAAAGTTGAGTAAGGTAAACGAGACGGCTACAAACAACACATTGCGTAAAGTGGTGTTGTTGATATGGGTGGTATTAAACAGCCAATTAAAATTTATTAATGACATTGGAATTAGTGTCACTATAAATATAATGATTGCCACAATGGATAATAGTGAAAACGTAGTGCCAATATATTTCCTACTTCGCTTATAGTCTCCATTTGATATAGCTTCTGTTAAATAATTGCGCATCCCATTACCTAAGCCAATATCAAAAAATCCTATCCAGAAAAGCATGGAACTGATAGTCATCCATATGCCATATACTTCATTATCTAAGTAATTGATAGTGACAGGCACGATAAGCAAAGAGGTAAGTAGTCCTATAGATTTTAGCACTCCTGAACCTATTATATTGTTGCGTAGCATTTTGTTACGCTCATTTTTTACTTGGATTATCCCCATTAGATGAATTTGTTGTTTTATTTCATCATATTCGCTATCGTGGCTATCATGGCGGCGATGCTGGTGATGCCACTACCAAGGCTCATTGTTTCTGCTATGCTCATCTTTCGAGATAGCTTGGTAGGCACTACTATCTCGCAGCCAGGATTTACCTTGGCACCCTCGCTCACTTTGCCTACCATGCCGTTCATGTAGATGATGTAGGTGTTGCTCTTGCGGGCGTTTTGTGCAAATCCGCCTGCTGCATTGATGTAGTACTTGGCTTTCTTTCCTTTTTTGTAGGCCACGGTATTGGGATACATCACGGCTCCGTTAATCTTGACGGTAGCGGTGTATTGTGGTAGGATGAGGCGGTCGCCTTCACGCAACACAATGTTCGCGTCGCTGTTGGGATCGGCTATGGCTTTTTCCAGTTCGATACCCACGGGAAATGTGGCGGGAATCTCAAATTTCTTCAATTGGGCAGTCGACGTGTTTTGTCCCAGCTGCTGTATGGCGCCAGCGTTGTTGCTGCTGGCAGCCATCTGCAACAGTTGGCGTTGCATTTCTTCTTGCTGCATCTTCAGGGCTGTCTCCATTCTTGACCTTTCTATAGCATTGGGTACGCGCTCCAACCGTGCGCCCTTGATGTATGCTTGGTCGGTCACGCCGCCAGCTGCTTGCAGTAGGTCGGTCAATCGCATGTCGCGCTTGGATATGGTGTAGGTGCCGCCAAACATCACCTCGCCCTCTACGTTTACATTCTTCTGTGCGCTGTACCCCGGGCTTTTGCGTACATAAACCTCATCATAAGGTTGCAAAACAAAGCCGGGTTCGCCGTCAATCACAAACCCGTCTTTCAAGGCAAAGGTATATGTCTTGGCAATGATAGAGTCGGTGGTAAGGGCTTTGGAGTTAACGATGCGACGGGCAACGTCTACTTTTACGGTAGATGCAGTTTCTTTAAGTCCGCCTGCTTGCAATACAAAGTCCTCCAGCGTCTCGTTGTCTGCGTATTTGTACACGCCAGGATATTGTACCTCACCATGGATGGTGATGGTTTGCTGCTGCATCATCTCACGTTTCGTGGGGATGAAGAGTACGTCGTTCTCTTTCAAGGGCATGTCGGCCACGGTGCCGTTCATGATGCCCGCCACGTCAACCGACACCACTTCCAGGGTGCGGTCTTCCTTCATGCGATGGATGACACCACGGGAGGTGAAAGCTTCTTCCTTCAGCCCTTCGGCATGTTGCACCAAGGTGCGCACGCTGTTGATGTCGTTGCCCAGTTGATACAAGCCTGGACGGAATACGGCTCCTTTTATTTCTACCGTATTGTTATAGCGTTGAATAATCGAGTCGACCGAAACCGAGTCACCGTCGGCAATGTGGAAGGTGTTCATGTCGAATTCGGAAACATTGAATACCGCAAATTCGCGACCCGTCTTGCGAACCACCCGTACCGCCTTTTTATAGGCGTCGCCCGTGAAGCCTCCTGCGTATTTCAGCAGCGTACCCACGCTCTCATTGCTCTTCATTTCATAGTACATGGGGCGTTTCACCTTTCCTGTGATGTTCACCAGGCAGTTGTACGGTCCCACGTAGATAACGTCACCATCTGTCAGGCGCACGTTGCCCGTCATCTTGCCATTTAGAATGTAGTCGTAAACGTCGGCTTGAGAGATGAGGCGGTTGTTGCGATAAATCTTGATGTTGCGCAGTGTTCCCAAGTCGTTGGTTCCTCCAGCCACGTACAGGGCATGGAAAACAGATGCGAAGGCTGAAACGGTATATGTGCCAGGTGCCCGCACTTCGCCCATCACGTTGACGGTGATGGTGCGGCTCTGTCCCAGCGTGAGGCGCACCTTGCTGCTGCTGTATCGTGCACCTAATTGCGCACGTAGTCGTTGGTTGGCCTGTGCGATGGTCAGTCCGCTCACCTGTATGGGGCCAAAACCTTCGATATTGATATCACCGTCGGGTGATACCGTAGACTGGATAGACTTTTGTGACGCGCCATAGATATCAACAAACACGGCATCGCCCGGTCCCAACCGATAACTTTGCGGCGTGGCGATATTCATGCTGGGTTCAAAGGTCAAATCCTTGTTGTTGAAGATGTCCCTACCGAAAACTTTTTTCTTGTCTTCAGCCTGCTGTTTGAGTATCTGCTTGAGCCATTTGATGGAGTCGGTTGGCGTGAGGTAGTCCAGTTCTTGCTGCATCAGCTTAAACTCCTCGCTGTCTTCATCATATTGGTCCTGCCATTGTATCTGTGGTTGCAGCCTGTTGGTTGAAAGTTGCTTGGTATCTCTTCTTTGCTCCTTGATGGTGTTGTACTTCGCCCTTGCCTCTTTCGAATTGCCATTGGCCTGCCGCATGCGTCTTTCTGTCTGGTCTATGGTCTGGTCGGCCATGCTGCCCAATCCTTTGCGCTTGGTCTGTCGTTCGTATTTATCCTTTATTCTCCTGATTTGTTGAATGTTCACGCCGCGCTGCATCAGCTTGGTCACAATTTGAGCCTGTGAGGTGCCTGCGGCATTCTCTTTCATGACGAATTCAAGAACC
>QWBY01013222.1_pt1 | contig 10797 bp, 11 predicted proteins | sample 1972471 | NCBI WGS metagenome assembly QWBY01 (sample SAMN09866722, study PRJNA288562) | Human gut metagenome isolate term6_stool, whole genome shotgun sequencing...
TGCGGACAGCACCACCTGCATATCATCCGCTTCCATATTCAAGTCCTTTATTGACTCCATTGTCATCTTATTTTATTTGTTATTCTTAGATTTATCTGTTTTAGGCTTCTCCGATTTAGTCTGCAACAGCCACTCCACGTCCTCATGCTTGTAATAACACTTATGCCCTATTTGGGCAAAAGGCAACACACCTGTATCCCGATAGTGCTGCAATGTACGCTTGCTGATATTAAGCAACCTGCATACATCGCCGTTGTGCAGCCAATCGGTGTGCCTGCTCTGTTCTCCGAATGCCTTGTGGCAGGTCTCGGCAAGACTGAGTATCTCGTTCCTCAGTTTTGCCCAGTTTGAATCCGTAATGATAAAATATCCCATAATTCTATTGTTGTTTTGTTTGTACTTTTGTCTTATTGGTATTGACAACACCTTTGTCTGTTCTGCGTTTCATCGCACGTTTATGCCTGCAAAAGTATGATGAGTTTGTCATACTTCAAAGCATTAAGGAATGGCTGGGAAATATCGGGAACTTCAAGGAAAACTAACGCATTTTATCGGCAGCCGTTTGCGCATTCTTTCTCTGTTTTCTTCTTTCACCGTCCGTTTGGTGCAAAGATAGAGCGGGGTATGTCCTATTCAATCATTCTTCGTTCAAGTGACACCTTGTAACACTTTTAGTGTGGACAAACGATACCCTATTTCTGTGCTGATTCTATTGTTTGCAATATCGATGCAGAATACTGCAAACGAGTGCAAAAGGTACACTTCTATCTCTGTCTTTCCTTGCTATTTTATACCCAGTTTTGACTTAATTCGTGTTTAAATCAGTCATTTCTTTTTCTGTCTCCATAAAAATCCGTGCGAACTTTATTGCCAATGAATGCAACATTATGCAAGCACTCTTTGAATGCTTGGAACTTTCCTGTTCTCTTCATAACTTCACTCTCGGAAACCAAACTAAGCATATAATGAAGAAGAATGCAGATAAAAGCAAATCGAAGGGAGGAAACAATATGCCTAAGCAAAGGAAGACTTCCTCCAAAAATGGTGAGATAGAAACTTATCTCTCCTCTTATTATGAGTTCAGATACAACACGGTGTTGGGAAGAACTGAATACAGGGACAAGGACGATACTCACTTCTCAAAAGTGGGTCGCTATGAAATCAACACGCTCCGCAGAGAGATAGACAACGACATCGGGATTATCACATCTTCTGATAATCTCTACTCCATTATCGAGAGCAGCTTCTCTCCACGTATCAACCCTATACAGGAGTATTTCAAAAACTTACCATCGGTGGATATAAGCAGTAGTTCTTCCCTTTCACTGAAAGCCATTCCCAACTTGGCAAGTTGCGTGGTCGTGCGCAACTCTGACAAGTGGTTGCCGTATCTTACCAAATGGCTTGTGGCGGTGGTCGCTAATGCCATGGACAACCGTGAATGCCGTAACCATACCTGCCTTGTGCTCACAGGTGAGCAGGGAAAGTTCAAGACAACGTTTCTCGATTTACTTTGTCCACCCAAACTGCACGGTTACAGTTATACCGGCAAGATATATCCGCAGGAGAAGGACACGCTCACCTATATCGAGCAAAACCTCATCGTAAACATTGACGACCAGCTCAAAGCCCTCAACAAACGGGACGAGAACGAGCTCAAAAACCTCATCACCTGTCCGATGGTCAAATACCATATACCCTACGACAAATACGTGGAAGAGCATCCCCACTTGGCAAGCTTTGTGGCATCAGTGAACGGCAATGACTTTCTTACAGACCCTACAGGAAGCAGACGGTTCCTGCCCTTTGAAGTGCTTTCCATAGATATTGAGAGAGCAAAACGTATTTCAATGGACAGAGTATATGCGGAATCTAAAGCCTTGTTGAGCATAGGTTTCCGCTATTGGTTTGACGATGAAGAGATAACGGAACTATACAGGAGAGCGAGGATTTCCAAGTGCAGACCGCAGAAATGGAACTACTGCTACGCTGCTTTGAGAAGCCAACGGAGGATAATCCCTATTGTACCTATATGACCACCACCGAGATAATCACCTACTTAGGCTACTATACGCATCATCCCTTGTCCTTAAAGCACATGGGCGAAGCCCTTAGAAAGGCAGGCTTTGAGAAAGTAAGCCGAAGGCGTGACGGTGGCAGCCCCATCTATGTGTATAAGGTAAGAAAGATTCTGCCGTGTCCTTTGCTGAATAGTTGCAGCAGTCAGATGTCGTAAACTATGTGTAATAGGCAAATGTAGTTGGATGTGTAGTTTCTTCAAAATCATAATATATAACTGATTAACAACAACTTAGAGTAGAGTAGTTTGTAGTAAGAAGAAAGATGAAAAAGTTTGGAGGGGAAAGACTTAGGAAAAGGGAAATTCATTCAAATAAATATAATTCAGACGAACTATTGTCATTCAAACAAAAATTATTTAATCAATTCAATTAAAACATATCACAATGAAAGAAGAAGATTTATCACGTATCAAGCGATACCCCATCGTAGAGTATCTTGAAAGGAAAGGCATCAAGCCTGTACGTAGGACTGCTGCCTATGCCCTGTATTGTTCACCGCTCAGGGAGGAAACGCATCCAAGCTTCAAGGTGGACACAGAGAAGAACCTTTGGATAGATTATGGCGAAGGACGGGGCGGAAGCATCATCGACCTCTGTATGCGTATGGAGGGATGCACGCTATCGGAAGCCATCCGTCGTTTGGGGCAGAACGTTTCCGATAATGGCACATATAGTTCTCTTAATGACTTCGTGCCAAATAATTCCCAGCCTGTGATGGCTGTAAATGGAGCAAGGAGACTGATAGAAATATCAGACACTCTGCCACCACATTTTCAGGAATACCTTACAAAGGTGCGTTGCATCAACTTGGAAAAGGCTACGCCTTTCCTCAAATGTATCAGCTATGAGGTAAGGGGCAGGCGCTATCAAGCCATCGGCTTTGCCAACCTGTCGGGAGGGTATGAGCTTCGGGATAACGGATCGTTCAAGGGAACGATAGCTCCGAAAGACATCACTCCCATATTTATGTATAAGATAACAAAACAAATACAGCCAAGTTTCGTGTTCGAGGGATTTATGGACTTCCTCTCCTTCCTTTCAATGAAAGAAAAAGTAACAAGTGCCTGCCTTGTGCTAAACTCCGTGAGCAATACCGCCAAAGCAATTCGTTATATGAATGCACAGGGAATATCTTCCATTCGTACCTTCCTTGATAATGACGATGCAGGGCGGAGAGCCGTACAGGAGTTTGCAGGGGCAGGCTTTCATGTTGAGAACATGAGCATACACTACAAGGATTTCAAAGACCTCAACGAGTTTCATGTCAGCCGTGTCCGTGAGCGACAGAAGCATAAAGGGAAGATACAGGCACACATGTCGGTTACAGTCCAAAATCAAAACAAGGAATCAAAACAAGGCAAACATAAAATCAGATAGAGAAATGAAAAAGAAAACAATGATGAATGACAAAGACCCAAAGGTTTTCAAGGTTCTTGCCAAACGTCTGGATGGCAAACTGTTCGCTGACAAAGGATACATATCACAAAAACTTTTTGACTTTCTTTTTGAAGATGGTATTCAGTTGATGACGGGGCTCAGAGTAAATATGAAAAACAAACTCATGCCTTTCTATGATAGAATGATGCTGCGCAAAAGATATATCATAAAAACCATCAATGATCTTCTGAAAAACACTGCCCAAATTGTACATTCACGCCATAGGTCTATGACAAACTTTATCATGAATCTTGTATCTGCCTTGGGGGCATACTGCTTCTTTGAAAACAAGGCAGAAGCTCTCCAGGGATATTGCATAGAAGACACTAAGCAGTTGGCGTTGTTTTAAGCAACATTTTTTATCTAAATCATATCCCATTCATGATAGAGTGGGATGTATGAGCATGCACATGACTCTAACAAGGAACAATGCTCCTAACTTGTCAAAATAGGGACAGGCTTAACCCGAACTGAAGTTATATCTCCATAATCATAAAAAGGTTGCGCCCCAGACGAGAGAGCTCGCTACAGATGATAACGTCATCCTTACCAACCTTTTTGAGGAGGTTGCCGAGTTGCCGTTTAGTATAGTTCTTTGTGCCACTGATAGTCTCCTCAATCCAATCATTGACTTGAAGGTGCTGTTTCTCGCAAAAATTATTGATTTCAAATCGTTGGTTTTCAACAGTTTGCTTGTCACTACTTACTCTAATGTAACCGTAAATCATATTCAGATAGAATTAAAAATACTTTGAAATTTAAGAATATATCGTATTTTCTAATAACACCAAATATGGTCCAAATCTGAGTTTGCTCTGTTTTATTTATCTTGTCTGCCTTTTGGCGATATTGTGCCGCTCATTTTTCCATGGATTTTGATAATACGAGTTGCGAGCATTATCCTCCAGCAGGAACGGCTGGCAAGTCACTTTTGCAGGATAGGGCGTTTCCCAGAAACGATTTGTCCGCACAAAAGTACAACTTGCTAATCAAATTCTGTAAGAGTAACATGCTCCTCAGTATGTAAAAATCGTGATTTTACAAAATAGTGATTTACTAATCTTTATTTCACTAAATCTTTATTTCACTAAATCGGTATTTCACTATCTTTCGGACTTGTGAATTCTCGTCTTAGTAACTTACCGACGTAGGCTTTCACCCTCAAAGTGCACGACATGTGTAATAGCTTTTAAACGGTCGAGCGTCCTTGCACCATACTTTGCCGACAGTTCCGCCGTAGTGAGATTGGTAGTAATCAGCAATAACTTACCTTTCTTCTCTGCCAAGTCAACCAATTCTGCAAATGGCACTTTCCGCTCACCATACCTGATAGCCTCATTTTCCACGCCTACATCATCAATGCAAAGGATATGGCGTTGTTTCAACTCCTCATGTTTTGTATTGAATTCGGTGGCATCTGCCACATTAACTATCAGATGGCAGTAGTAATTGAGGATCACTGGAAGAATTTTAGCACAGATTACCGTTTTTCCACGTCCTACATGGCCAATACAAAGCAATCCTCTGCCATGATTATCTGACAGCCAATCTGCTATCAAATCGTATTCTGGCAACCATTGTGGATTAGCAACAAAACGTTTTAATCCAATAGCCAGTGCCTGCTTTGCCTCTGGGATATGGAGATACACGTTTGAGGCATCCGGGCTGAATCCCGTATTGCGTAGCTTTTCCACTGTTGCGTTAAAAGTATCTATATTCATTGTTACCATGATTCATCGTTTTCGTATTTATTGGGGGCATTGTCTTGCAGCACAATACCCACTTTTATGTTAGCATTTCGGATAGGCTCGGTTTCCCATATTCTTTGGGAGAGAAAGTTCTCAAAGTTCTTGCGGTATTGCACTTCTGGGCGGGAAGCTACATACTGCGGGATATACTGCATGATTTTCGTCCTGTCTTCATCAGTTAGCAGCATCCACTTTTCCCTCAAGGTCACAATGTTTCCCACAGGCTTACCATACATCTTCCAAATCATCTCAAACGAGTCCATCATATCACCAACATTGATGACAGAAGTGATAGCTTCTTCATCAATGTTATTCTTATCCTTACTCTTAGTCTTATTCTTATCCTGCGACGGATTGCCATCGCTAACGATGGCCGACGATAGTTGTGTTTGGTTCTCTACCTTACTTGTAACCAATCGAGATGCCTGACGTTTCAGGGCATTGGCCCTATTCGCCCGACATCTCTTCTCGTATGAGCTTTGGCTACGATCAATCTGGATACGAAGCATACAAAAGAGGGACATCAAAGCCTTGTCCTCAAACGTTGGTCTATCCCCACTGGCAGCATAGCCATAAAGAGCCTTGAAGAGGATTCCTGCCTCTGCATCGTCCAAACAGCAGATGGCCTCCTTTTGGTCTGTAAACAGCATAAAGCCCTACCGCCACAAAGTACTCAAATCCACATGAAGAAGTCGGGAGGCTTCCTCACGTGTAATAAAGCGTTCCTCATTGGGTATAGCAGGTTTTTCTGCACCGTTGCTATCAGAAGAGGAGTCTTCCGTTTTGTACGCAGCCTTATGAATTAACTCGTCTAAATCTGATTTTGTCATCACGATGAGCTGGGTACCAATAATCGAATTATGATCTTCCATTGTTCTATCATTGAATAGTTTGACATGACCAACCTCACTGCTACCTTCCATAGCATATGTTGGCATTGCATTTCAGGTTACGGTGGAAGGTTCCGTCCTTTAAAGCACAATGCAAAATTATGCTATCCAATGACACAAAGGCTAAGAATAAAGGCTATAAATCAACTTTTCACAATAAGGTTCTTAGACATTCCATCATGTTCTGCAAGATGTACCATATCGTCCCAAGTAGTTCTCCAAGATTCAATCAAAAAAACTCCAGCAGAACAAACTGTTGGAGGTTATTTTTCTTATCTTCTGTAGTCTTACGCTTGCTCTTGCAAGCCTGCCAATATCTTTTTCATCAATAGTTTCATGGCCCTTATTTCTGATAGTTTCTTATCATCAAGATTTCCAGGGGTGAAATTACCTTTCTGCACACTATAATTATTCTTGCTGCCAACTGTCTCTTCCCCAAATATCCTAACAGCTTCGGCATGGGTCGGGATGGATATTAACCAGTTCATATTTGTATCTGCACCGCAATAGAAAGCCAGGACAACATTTTTTCCTCCGTTCTTTTCCTTAAACAACTTCTGATAGGTTTCAAAAACAGGCTGATTAACATAATCCTTATTGACAAATTGCCAAACAAAGTATGATTTCAAGGGATTCTCTTCCTGAATCTTCTCACTGGTTGAAATCTTTTGATCTTCTATTTCTATCTTGTCTAAGGCAGCTTGAACTTCTGAAGTGTAATGATGGTTTCTTATTTTATTCGCCAGTCTATCTACTGGTAAGAAATCACATAAAATCCGAATCAAAGCCATAATCATTATGATTAAGGAAACCAAAGCTACCAACCACAACCAGAACTTAGCCTCGGTAGATATATGATATCCGGCGAGCAGCATGCCAAGCGTCACCACCAGAATAGGGCAGGCCACACCAAACCCTGAATACACAAACACCTTAAAGGCTTTGTCGCTTATCTTCATAACTTTTATTGCTTTATTTCTTGGTTACTTCCCTTATTATCTTGATTACTTACTTGGTTACTTTTTTCTTATCGTTCGGGTGTTCTGGAATGGTCATTTCCAGCATACCCATCTCTAAGAGGGGATTGATATGCTTCTTTCTATTCCTAGTTTGATTGGTAATTCGCAGCCTATCCATTATTTCCTGAGCTGTTCGAGGTACGCTGCAGAAGTTGAGTAAATCAATTTGTTTCTTGGTTAGTTTTCCATAACTCCTTTGAATTGAATGAGCGGCTTCTTGGTTACTTTTCGCCTTATCTTGGTTACTTTTATCTGTTTCTTGGCTACTTTCCAGATTAGTATGACGATAAATTGTGACCAAGAACTCCCGTGATTTCTCATTATTCTCAAACTGCACATCAAGTCCCGTTTCCAAAGAACGCTGAATACCACTACCAACACCTGTGTAGGGTAGTAAGTAATTCGCATTATTAAAAAGGAACACGTTTCGAGGCATAGAGGTACCTGCTTTGATGTCATCTACAGTCAGCCCATCAGGAAGTGTTCCGGGACTATGGATTTCCAATCTGTCATCAAAGATAAAGATACGGATAGGAGCTCTCCAGTTAAGTGAACGGTGTACCAGAGCATTAACGGTAAATTCTACAAGACTAACATAAGGAATTTCCAGTTCACCTTTAGAATTAAACTCATCATTAGCTTGTACTGTGCGGAGATTACGTGTATAGAATGCCATGATGGTATCAAACTGATGGAGCAAGTTTCCTTCCATATCAGCATCATCTACCTTGTCACGAAACTGTGTTCCACCAACAGAATTGCCAACGTAACAGATACATTTTGCTGTTATCACTGGCAACCATCGTTGAGTATATGAGGCAAACAGAAGAACTGCAGCCACCGTAAGCCTACCGGTAGGCAGTATAAAATGTAGATTACGCAGCAACTGACTAATATCATGATTTTTAGCTATGGCATTAGCTATCTCATCGAGCGAGGCCTTCTTGTATTTATCACCAACAAACCCTTTCAGACCTAACACTTTTGTAAAACGGTTCTGAAGATAAATCTTCAGCGTCCTCTCGTCAAGGTCATCAACGGTTATATCATTGACAGCTGCCACATCGGGAAAGAATGCTCCACAACCAGTCATCATCTCTGCAATTTCAGCATTATCAAAGATCTTTCGCTTATCGGTACCATTCTTTACCCAAATAACCCCTTTGTTATCATGGTAGGGCTTATTCTTTCCTTCAGGGATTGTAGCCACGACGACAGCACCGCCTTTTACCGGGACATTCTCTATATCAATGAGTATGCCAGGGAGAACATTCTCTGAAGCCATACTGGTCAACATATTTGTTGTCTCCTGAAGTTCCTTGTAAGACAAAGCATTGATATTGCCCGTCTTATCATTGATACCAATGACCAATCGACCACCATGGCTATTGCTAAAAGCAACAAGTTCGCAGCCTATATCGTATTTATCATTGATTCGCTCCTTAAACTGGGCACTTCCAACCTCAGCCAGATCACGCAATGCAATCACGTCTTGTTCTGTCATAACCTTTAATATTGATGCTACAAATTTAGTAAAAAAGAAAGAATTTCATTTGTTCTTGAAGAATATTCGCATTAGCTGTACTATTTCTGTCCTAATATTGCCTTCAGCATCTCCTTTGCTTGCTCTGGTGTCATACTGTCAACATCAACAGCCTGAGGACTCGGTACAAGATTCAGCAACTTTGAGTTATTCTCGAATCTGGTCTCCAATGGATACATATCCTGATACCCGACCGTAATATTGTTACCCATAGAATGTCCCATGCTCTCCGATATGTACAACTCTTCCACTCCCGCCAACTTGAGATTCGTGGCAAAAGAATGCCTCGCCCATGTTCCCGAAGGCTCTTTGTTCCACTTCAACACTTCCTTGCAAACTCTGATTACCCGATCTTTAATATTTGAATTCTCTTGTACTGTGAGCTTTCTTCGTTTCAACTCATCCTCTTCACCTTGAAATATCTGTGGAAACACATAGGCATCTTTCTTAGGCTTGGCTGCTATTTCGTCCAAGATGAATTGCAAAGGCTGAATAATAGGCACTACTACCACCGACATACTATTACTTCGTGCCGATGTTTTCTTTCGCATAAATTCAAAAGCCCTACCGCCCTCAGCAAAATAGGTTCGATTATAAGTTAGTCTACCTGCGTCGGCAAGATTGAAGCCATTGCACAAATATTGCGCAAGAAACAATCCCAAGGAATCGTGTACACGTTTCGTATATTCTTTGTCCCACATTTCTGGGTATCGTTTCTCCTCAAAGACATGATAGAGTTCTGTCATTTCAGCGATAGACAAGTAGGATTGTTGTCTTCTTTTCCCTCTTGGAATGGAAATGAGGTCATTGTCTTTATTTGAGAATGGGTATTTGTCAGCCGGAAGAAAGCCTCGTTTAATACATTCATTCCAAACAACACGACAAGTTCTTAAATACATTCCCCGTGTTGCATCAGCGATTTTCCCAACCAGCATACCATCAATCATTATGCCGTTCTTCATTCCATCATTCCACTTGGCTATAACATCCTTGTCCACCTTGAAGCCTTCTGTCCGACCAACTATCTTCAGAAAAGAGTTAAGAGCCCACTGGTAATTTTCGGCACAGCCCACTCTATTATCATCCCGATACCTTGCAATAAGCCCTTCCCACATGCCAACAAACGACAAAGAATGCTCGTCTTGATATTCCACTCCAGAAAGCATTGTCTTAATCAGCCCAATAGTCAGTTCATGCGACTTACTAAGTTTCACGATCTTGTCTCTAAAGTCCTCTAAGATTTTCTGCCAACCTTTATAAACATCCATCAGGTTACTACGAGAACTTGTTACACTACAAACACTATTGAAGTACTTTTCCGTTTGAAATGGCATATCGGTCAACTTATGATAGTACCGCTTTCGTTCTATGGTGAAGCAGATAGCCATTGGATATTCCATCGTCTCTTTATTAGTACGCTTATCCAACACAAGAGTAAGAGAACAGTTACCCACCCGATTACAGTTGATTGATGTTTTTACAGTCTTCATTTTTCCTCAGCTATTTCATGTAATCTTGCGAACATTTTGCGAACACCGTGCGAACACCGTGCGAACACCAACGCTTATTTGATTTCATATTTTTGAAGCAAAGATAGCAAATAGTTGAATATCAAGCAAATATATCAAAAATAAAAATTTTATAAAATCTTATAAAACTATATTTCAACAGACTCATAATCTGGAGGTCCCTGGTTCAAGCCCAGGCTGGTCCACAATCAAAATAAAGGAGTTACGAAGTTCGTAACTCCTTTATTTGTTTGCATTTCAATTAAAATCTTCGCCTAACAAAAACAGCCTGCTATATGAGCCATGCACGCTAATTGGTGCATGCTTATTCCATCACGCTCAATGTCCATAAATCTTCATAGGGTGAGGATGAGCTGCGCTAACCGTTGTGTGCTGATACCATGTCGTTCGTCAAAACAGGCTTGATAGCCCTGTCTATTTCAAGTTGAAGTCTGCTGCTGACACCCATTGTCCTGCGAACGTGGTGCCGGTGAAGCTCGATTTTGTGGAAATGCCGTAGCGAACGGTGCCTTTGGTACTGCGTATGTTGTTGATTTCTATGCGGTTCCAT
>QWBY01002401.1_pt1 | contig 10796 bp, 6 predicted proteins | sample 1972471 | NCBI WGS metagenome assembly QWBY01 (sample SAMN09866722, study PRJNA288562) | Human gut metagenome isolate term6_stool, whole genome shotgun sequencing...
ATACACAGCGAGAGCCGTGCAGCAGCCTACGGCGGTGTGACCTCCTATATGGAAATGCCCAACACCGTGCCCACCACTACGACGGAAGCGGCCTGGGAGGACAAACGGCAGCGGGGAAGGAAAGACAGCGCCGTCAACTACGCCTTCTATCTCGGCGCAACCAACAACAACGCCGAGACGCTCCGCCAGGCCGACTGGCAACATACGCCCGCCATCAAACTCTTCATGGGATCATCGACGGGCAACATGCTCGTGGACCGTGGCGAGGCACTGAAAGAGGTATTCCAGTTGGCTGCCAAGCTCGACATTCCCGTCGTGAGCCACTGCGAGGACGCCACACTCATCAGCGAGAACATGCGACTGGCCAAGGAGCGCTATGGCGAGGATCCTGCCGTGGAGCACCATCCCGAGATCAGAAGCGAGGAGGCCTGTGTTCGGTCCACCGCCCTGGCCCTCCAGTTGGCCACCGAGGCAGGAGCAAGACTCCACGTGGCCCATATCTCCACCGCCCGCGAACTGGAGATGATCGCCGCCCATGGCGACGCCAACATCACCGCCGAGGCCGTGACGGCACACTTGCTCTTCACGGACAAGGACTACCAGCGACTGGGCACCCGCATCAAATGCAACCCTGCCGTCAAGACTGCCCACGACCAAGAGACCTTGATCGAAGGACTGACCGACGGACGCATCCTCACCATCGCCACAGACCACGCCCCTCACCTACCCTCGCAGAAAGAAGGAGGCTGCGCACGGGCCGCTTCGGGAATGCCCATGGTGCAGTTTAGCCTCGTCGCCATGCTGGGACTGGTCGATGCGGGACGGATTACGATCGAGCAACTGGTGGCGCTCATGGCCCACCATCCGGCCCAATACTTCCACGTCAGAGAGCGCGGTTTTCTGCGCCCAGGCTACCATGCCGACATTGCCATCGTGCGCCCCGACAGTCCGTGGACGCTGACGAAGGCAGAGATACAAAGTCCGTGTGGATGGAGCCCCCTGGAGGGAAAGACCTTCCGCTGGCGCGTGGAGCAGACCCTCTGCAACGGCCACCTCGTCTATGACCGCGGCACCTTCGACGAGGGCTACCGCGGCGAGGAACTGGAGTTTGACCGTACAAAATAGCGTTTGACAGATCAAGATAACATCTGACCATTCAAGATAGAAGCACTCAGAGCCCGTGATAGCAAGAATCGTCATCCCCCTCCTGTTGGTCATCGTCCTCTCCGACCTCTATATCGACGTCCACTATTTCCGCCGCCGATATAGTCTGCCGTGGTGGGTGCGACTATTGTGGTGGGTGCCTTGCATCGCACTCTCGACCTATACCATCACCCTCGCGTCGCTCCCGAGTTTTGCTCCCTCCGACCTTGCCTGGCTCAACACCTATTTGCTCCTGCTGGGCCTCTTCGTCGGTCCGAAGGCCATCTTTGCCCTGTGCTCCTTCCTCGGGTCGTGTCTGATGCGGCTGACAGGCTGGCCGCGCATCAACCTGGGCCACTACATCGGCATCCTGCTGGGCTGTGGCGGCGTGCTGACCTATATCTATGGACTGACCGTCGGCGTGAGACAGGTGAAGGTAAACCACCTCACGCTGCAGTTTGACGACCTCCCCGCAGCCTTCGACGGCTACAAGATCCTCCATATCTCCGACCTCCACCTCGGCACCTTCTACGGCTGGCGACAGAAGATTCTCCAAGCGGAGATGGACTCCATCGCCCGGCAGCACGCCGACCTGATGGTCTTCACGGGTGACGTGCAGAACATCCGTCCCCAGGAGATCTTTCCCCACACCGACCTGCTGCGCAGTACGACCCAGGGCATGGTCTCCGTACTCGGCAACCACGACTATGCGAGCTACGCCAAAGACACTCACGAGGCTCAGGACCGCCTGCTGCGCCTGCTCGTAGAGACAGAACAAAACGCCCTGGGATGGCGGTTGCTGCGCAATGACCATCTCGTCATCAGACGCGGGGGCGACTCCCTCGTCGTGGCAGGCACGGAGAACGACGGCGAGCCACCCTTCCCCAACCTTGCCGACACGAGGAAGTCCCTTGAGGGCGTGCGGCCAGGAGCATTTGTGGTGATGCTGCAACACGACCCCTCGGCCTGGCGACGAGATATACTGCCCAAGACCACGGCCCAACTGACGCTGAGCGGACACACCCACGGCGGACAGATGCAGTTCTTCGGACACCGGCCGACCCAGTGGCGAGGCCGTCCCGACAAGGGACTCTACGAGCATCAGGGACGCTACCTCTACGTCAACACCGGACTGGGAGGGCTGGTGCCGTTCCGGCTGAACATGCCCAACGAGATCACCGTCATTACGCTCAGGACGAAGCACCGTCCAGCGGACCCGGTCGCCAAGGACAACTGACAAGAACATCCGAATCGATAATAACTCAATATTTTTTAAAACACACACACAACATGAAACTCATTTACAGGATTTATCAACTCTTTGTGGTCCTGCCCTTCCTCATCTTCTGTTCCATTGCCTGTGCGCTGGTGACGACGATCGGATGCACGCTGGGCGACGGACACTACTGGGGCTACTACCCCGGCAAATGGTGGGCAAGGTTCATCATCTGGGTCAGCCTGCTCCCCATCAAAGTGGAAGGACGGGAACATCTGCGCAAGGACCAGAGCTACGTCTTTGTCAGCAACCACCAGGGATCGTTTGACATCTTCATCATCTACGGCTTCCTGGGCCGCAACTTCAAGTGGATGATGAAACAGGGACTGCGCAAGATACCCTTCGTGGGCAAGGCTTGCGAGGCAGCCCACCACATCTACGTCGATAAGCGCGGCCCGAGCAAGATCCGCCAGACCTACGACCAGGCACGCGAGGTGCTCCAGGAGGGCATGTCGCTGGTGGTGTTTCCCGAGGGAGCACGAACCTTCACTGGCCACATGGGCGTGTTCAGAAGAGGTGCGTTCATGCTGGCCGACGAACTCCAGTTGCCGGTCTGCCCGCTGACGATCAATGGCGCCTTCGACGTGATGCCCCGCATGCGCGACTGGCGCTGGCTGACGTGGCACCGGCTGAGCCTCACCATCCACGAGCCCATCTACCCCACCACGCAGGGACCGGAGAATGTCAAGACCACGATGGACGAAGCGTATAAGCGCGTGATGTCGGGACTGGTCAAGGAATACCAAGGATTTGTGGAGAACCCCGATCAGTAAGGAAATTGTGGGACTCCGACCAGCAAGAACAAGGAGAAACCCGCGGGGGTTAAACTTTTTTATCCTCATCCTTGCGCCCTTTCAAGTAAAAAGCATTATCTTTGCAAACAATATCAATCCAACCTATTATGGAGAAGAGCGACAGCATCATCATCATCCCGACGTACAACGAGAAGGAGAACATAGAGAAGATCATACGAGCCATCTTCGGCCTGGAGAAATACTTTCACATCCTGGTCATCGACGATGGCAGTCCCGACGGTACGGCCGCCATTGTCCACCACCTGATGGAGGACGAGTTCAAAGGCCGCCTCTTCATCGTGGAACGTAGCGGAAAACTGGGACTTGGCACGGCCTATATCGCCGGATTCAAGTGGGCTTTGGAGCGCGACTACGGCTACATCTTCGAGATGGACGCCGACTTCAGCCACGACCCCAACGACCTGCCACGCCTCTATGCCGCCTGCCATGACGAGGGCTACGACCTCAGCGTGGGCAGCCGCTACGTCAGCGGTGTGAACGTCGTCAACTGGCCGATGGGACGCGTGCTGATGAGCTATTTCGCCTCATGCTACGTCCGTCTGGTGACGGGTGTCAACATCCACGACACCACGGCAGGATTCGTCTGCTACACTCGGCGCGTGCTGGAGACCATTCCCCTCGACGAGGTGAGATTCAAGGGCTACGCCTTCCAGATCGAGATGAAGTACACTGCCTACAAAATTGGCTTCAAACTCAAGGAGGTGTCCGTCGTCTTCACCAACCGCCGCGAGGGCACGAGCAAGATGAGTGGAGGTATCTTCTCCGAAGCGCTCTTCGGCGTCGTCCGCCTGCGCCTGGATGGCTTTTTCCGCCACTATCCGAAGATCAAGGCATAAGAAGAAAGGCTTAGGGGGAGCGCCAAAACGCCAGACCCCGCCAGGGTGGCTTGCCGATGACAGAAGAGCGACCGTGGACCTGCGATCATACGGTCCCAACAAAGCATACGGCCAAATAACGCATACGGTTCAACAACGTATTACGACTCAACAACGTATTACGGCTCAACAACGTATACGACCCAAACAACGCGTACAAATACGAACTGCGTCTAAAAGCGAGTTTCACCCACAAGGGATTCTCCTGGCGCTTCGTCCTTGTAGGAGTTGTTTGGGTTGTCCGTTTTAGGTGATTCGTTTTGATTTGCTCCCGATCCCGCCAGGGCAAGACGGCGACCTGGGCCGACTGGGGCGAAAGCCTCACTTTGCATAGCGTGTGCAAAAACTGTGCAACAAAGCCATGACAAAGGCAAAAAAAATGCGCAAATAGTTGGTTCATTGGCGAGTTTATCGTACCTTTGCAGCAACTTCGGGGCCCATCCATAGCCTCGCCCCCTTGTCGGGACGATGGAGAAAGGGCTTGGCGAGGCTTCATTTTTAGATTGTTTTCATGGAACAAGAGAGATTATTCCCCGACTATATCTTTGAGACCAGTTGGGAGGTCTGCAATAAGGTGGGCGGCATCTACACCGTGCTTTCCACCCGGGCGAGGACGCTCCAAGACCGGATCCACGACCAGTTGATTTTCATCGGGCCAGACTGCTGGCAGGACCGCCCGTGCCCCTACTTCGAGGAGGAGAGCCTCTTCCCCGAATGGGAGGACGTGGCCCGCTGCGAGGGTCTGCACGTGCGCGTAGGACGCTGGACGATCCCGAGCCGTCCCGTAGCCATCCTGGTCGATTGGCGCCCGCTTTTCGACGAGAAAGACGCCTTCTACGGCCGCCTCTGGCAGCAGTTTGGCGTGGATAGCCTCCACGCCTTTGGCGACTACGACGACTCCGTCCTCTTCGGCTGGGCCGCCGCCAAGGTGGTGGAGAGTTTCTACCGCCACTACCGTCTGGACGACCAGCGTGTCGTGCTCCACGCCAACGAATGGCAGACGGCCTCCGCCGCCCTGGTGATCCAGAAGCTCGTGCCCCAGGTAGCCACGATCTTCACGACCCACGCCACCTGTATCGGACGCAGCATTGCGGGCAACAACAAGCCGCTCTACGACTATCTGTGGGCCTACAACGGCGACCAGATGGCACAGGAGCTCAACATGGAGAGCAAACACTCGATCGAGAAGCAGGCAGCCCACCACGTGGACTGCTTCACGACCGTGAGCGAGATCACGGCCCGCGAGTGTGCCGAGCTGCTCGACAAGCCCGTCGATGTAGTGCTCCCCAATGGTTTCGACAACAGTTTCGTGGCCGTCGGACCGCAGTTCACGCGCAAGCGCAAGACGGCCCGCAAGCGGCTGCTGGCCATAGCCAACGCCCTGCTGGGCACACAGATCGGCGACGAGGCACTGATCGTCTCCACCTCAGGACGCTACGAGTTTCGCAACAAGGGCCTCGACGTCTTCATCGAGGCGATGAACCGCCTCAGATGCGACACCGACCTCCAGCGTCCCATCGTCGCCTTCATCGCCGTGCCAGGCTGGGTGAGTGGGCCGCGGGCCGACCTTCAGGAGCGTCTGCAGCAGCGCAAGAGCTATGACACGCCGCTGGAGAACCCCATGCTCACCCACTGGCTGGGCGACATGGACCACGACCAGGTGGTCGGCATGATGCGCCACCTCGACATGGTCAACCGCCAGGAGGACAACGTGAAACTTATCTTCATGCCCTGCTACCTCACGGGCGACGACGGCATCGTCGAACTCAGCTACTACGACACCGTACTGGGCAACGACCTCTGCGTCTTCCCCTCCTACTACGAGCCCTGGGGCTACACCCCGCTGGAGGCCGTGGCCTTCCACGTGCCCTGCATCACGACCGACTTGGCCGGCTTTGGCCTGTGGGCCAACAGCGTCAAGGGCGCCAGTGCCAGTATCGAGGACGGCGTGGAAGTGGTCCACCGCACCGACTACAACTTCTCGGAGGTAGCCGACCACATCAAGGCCACCGTGGCACGCTTCGCCGCCATGACGCCCAAGGAGGTGCGCGCCTGCCGGAGTAAGGCCGACAAACTCTCAAAGAAGGCCCTGTGGAGCGAGTTTATCCCCTACTACGAGGAGGCCTACGACCTCGCGCTGCGCAAGGCCGAAAAGCGGGCGGAACAGAAGGGCCAAGGATGCGCCCCGACACTCCGCTCTATCCATTATATATATAGAAACAACATTACAACAATAGATAACACTACACGCTATGAAGATCAAATCGGATTATTCCAATTTGCCCCAGTGGAAGGAAGTGAACGTCAAGTCGTCACTGCCGAAGGAGCTGGACTGCCTCAACGAACTGGCACACAACCTTTGGTGGGCATGGAACTATGAGGCCCGCAACCTCTTCAAGAGCCTCGACGAGAAACTCTACGAGGAGGTGGGCCACAACCCCGTTCTGCTCCTGGAGCGCCTCAACTACGACCGCAAGGAAGCGATCGTCAAGGACAAGGAGCTGATGCGCAAGGTCCACAACGTCTATAAGCAGTTTCGCGAGTACATGGACGAGGAAGTCAACAAGTCTCGCCCGTCCGTGGCCTACTTCTGCATGGAGTTTGGCCTCAACCAGGTGCTGAAGATCTACAGCGGCGGCCTGGGCATGCTGGCCGGCGACTACCTCAAGGAGGCTTCCGACTCCAACGTCGATCTCTGTGGTGTCGGCCTGCTCTATCGCTTCGGCTACTTCACGCAGTCGCTGTCGATGGACGGTCAGCAGATAGCCAAATATGACGCACAGTACTTCAACGCGCTGCCCATCGAGCGCGAGCTCGACGCCAACGGCAACCAGCTGGTGATCGATATCCCCTACCAGAACTACCAGGTCCACGCCCTTGTCTGGCACGTGAACGTGGGACGCATCAAACTCTACCTGCTGGACACGGACAACGAGATGAACTCCGAGTATGACCGCCCCATCACCCACAACCTCTACGGCGGCGACAACGAGAACCGCCTGAAGCAGGAGATCCTGCTCGGCATCGGCGGCACCCTCATGCTCAAGAAACTCGGCATCAAGAAGGACATCTACCACTGCAACGAGGGCCACGCCGCCCTGTGCAACCTCCAGCGCCTGTGCGACTACATCCAGGACGGCCTCTCCTTCAACGAGGCCATGGAGCTGGTGCGCGCCTCGTCGCTCTATACCGTCCACACCCCCGTGCCGGCCGGCCACGACTACTTCGAGGCAGACCTCTTCGGCAAGTACATGGGTGGCTATCCCGAGAAGCTGGGCATCAGCTGGGATGAGTTTATCGGCATGGGCCGCATCAACGCCGACGACCACAACGAGAAGTTCTGCATGAGCGTCTTCGCCTGCAACACCTGCCAGGAAGTCAACGGCGTGTCGAAGCTCCACGGCTGGGTGAGCCAGAAGATGTTTGCCCCGATCTGGAAGGGCTACTACCCCGAGGAGAACCATGTCGGCTACGTCACCAACGGCGTCCACTTCCCCACCTGGACGGCCACGGAGTGGCGCAAGCTCTACGACTCCTACTTCGACGACAACTTCCTCTACGACCAGAGCAACGAGCGCATCTGGCACGCCATCTACGACGTGCCCGACGAGGAGATCTGGGAGACGCGCATGGCGCTGAAGAAGAAGCTCGTGAAGTATATCCGCGACAAGTTCACACAGCAGTGGCTCCGCAACCAGGGCGACCCCGCCAAGGTGATGTCCATCATCCAGCGCATCACGCCCAACGCCCTGATGATCGGCTTCTGCCGCCGCTTCGCCACCTACAAGCGCGCCCACCTGCTCTTCACCGACCTCGACCGTCTGGAGAAGATCGTCAACGATCCCGACCGTCCCGTGCTCTTCTTCTTCTCGGGCAAAGCCCATCCCGCCGACGGTGCCGGCCAGGGCCTCATCAAGCGCATCTTCGAGATCTCCCGTATGCCGCAGTTCCTGGGCAAGATCATCTTCCTGGAGGACTATGACATGCGCCTGGCCCGCCGCCTCGTCAGCGGTGTGGATATCTGGATGAACACGCCGACGCGCCCGCTGGAGGCCAGTGGCACCTCGGGCGAGAAGGCCGAGATGAACGGTGTGGTCAACCTCTCCGTGCTCGACGGCTGGTGGGTGGAAGGCTACCGCGAGGGTGCCGGCTGGGCCCTGCCGCAGGAGCGCACCTATCAGAACCAGGCCTACCAGGACCAGCTCGACGCAGCCACCATCTACTCGCTGCTCGAGAACGACATCATCCCGCTCTACTTCAACCGCGGCCGCAAGGCCTACTCCGCTGGCTGGGTGAAGGTCGTGAAAAACTCCATTGCCACCATCGCCCCCCACTACACGATGAAGCGGCAGCTGGACGACTACTACGAGAAGTTCTACAACAAGGAGGCCGACCGCTTCAAGGAGCTGGTAGCCGACAACTACGCCAAGGCCAAGGAGATCGCCCTCTGGAAGGAGAACGTCGCCGCTCGCTGGGACGCCATCCATGTGGTCGATAAGGACGAGACGGCCCTCCTGGACGTCGCCACGGGCAAACCCGTCACCCTCTCCTACACCATCGACGAGCAGGGACTCAACGACGCCATCGGACTCGAACTGGTGACGCTCAGCAGCCATAGCGAGGACGACCTGCAGATCCACAAGGTGTATCCCTTCGAGATGGTGAAGCAGGAGGGCAACCTCTTCACGTTCAAGGTGACATTCGAGGCCGACGAGGCCGGCTCCTACAAGTGTGCCGTGAGAATGTATCCGAAGAACGCCCAGCTTCCCCACCGTCAGGACTTCTGCTACGTGAAGTGGATCGACTAAGGACTAAGGGATAGTAAAAAAAACTATGCGAGGGGATGTCGTGGAAACTCTTTTTCCACACATCCCCTCGCCTCTTTCTTGGTCCACCACGGCCCGCAGGGCGCCTATCAGCCCACAATCTGTCGCCAAGCAGCATTTTTGCGCTTATAATTTTTCGGGTATTTAAGATTTTTCGTACCTTTGCGGCGATATGAGATTCTCCGTCAAATGTAACCATTGCGGCCAGACCTTCATCGCCGAGACGCAGAACTATGGCCGCATGAAATACCGCTGCCCATACTGCCAGTCGGTCATGGTTTGCCAGTTCGACCCGCCCAAGGTGTTTCGCACCCGCGCGCGGTCGGTCATCCCCGTAGCCGATACTTCCCCCGTGACGGCCCATAGCCACCTGCCCATGGTCTCGTCGCGCCTTGTCACACCACCTGCGCCCCAGCCTGCCGACGCGCCCACCCCCGCCCCTGCTGGCGAGGAACAATTGCCGGAGGCCAGCGTCCACCAGTTCAAGAAGCGTGCCGAGGGCTTTGCCGGTATGCTCCTGTGGATCTGGTGCCACCTGAGCGTCTTCTGCTTGTGGAGCGGCGCGAAGATCCGCAAGTTTCAGGAGGACTACGAGGACGGCGACCTATGGATCTTCTTCGCCTTCAGCCTGCTCTTCGTCGTGGCCGTCTGTGTGGGCCTGTGGACGATGGCCGAGGTGACGACCCTCATCGCCGAGGGCAACTCGTGGCTCAAGAGCACCTACTACTCCATCAAGAATATGATCTGACGACATAGCCACGGTCATGGAGATACCCACCACGGAGGCAATAAACGGCCTCCGTTTTCGTTATATTAGCATGATGAATAAGACACTTACAGCATGGGTGCTTGCCGCGCTCTGCCTCGTCTCCTGCGGTGTGGACAAAAACATCCGCAAGGGCGAGAAATTTCTGCAGTTGGGCGAGTACTATGACGCGGCGGCCCAGTTTAAGACCGCATACCAGCGCACTCCGCCCAAGGATCGCGACAAGCGCGGACAGTTGTCGGCCAAGATGGCACATTGCTACGACCGCATCAACTCCTCCGAGCGTGCCGTCGCCGCCCTGCGCAACGTCATCCGCTACCACCAGGACGACGGCGAGACCCACCTGATGCTGGCCCGCAACCTCATGAAGTCGGGACGCTACGCCGAGGCCGAGACGGAGTTTCGCGCCGCCCTCGACTCCATGCCCGACCACCCGCTGGCCACGCAGGGCCTCAAGGCCGCCCAGGACGCCCCGCGCATCAAGGAGCTCGGATCCAAATATACGGTGAAGCGGATGGAGATCTTCAACTCCCGCCGTGCCGACTACTCGCCGATGCTCTTCGGCGACGAGTTTGACCAGCTCTTTTTTTCTTCCACGCGCAACGAGGCGCAGGGCGACGAGCTGAGCGGCATCACGGGCACGAAGAACGCCGACATCTTCGTCAGCGAGAAGGACGAGAAGGGACGGTGGCAACGCCCCCGCACCATCGACTCGGGCCTCAACTCCGACTTCGACGAGGCCACACCCGCCTTCAGCGTCGATGGACGCGAGATGTATCTCACGCAGTGTCCCACCGACCCCTCCTATCCCCGCTACGCCCAGATTGCCGTCAGCAAGCGCTCCGACGCAGCCTGGGGCAAGCCAACGAAACTGGAGATCAGCCGCGACACGCTCTCCAGCTTTGCCCATCCCGCCATCTCGCCCGACGGCAACTGGCTCTACTTCGTCAGCGACATGCCCGGAGGCAAGGGCGGCCTCGACATCTGGCGCGTACGCATCACGGGAGGCGGCCTCGGCGGCGTGGAGAATCTCGGCGAGCCCATCAACACCCCTGGCGACGAGATGTTTCCCACCTTCCGCCCCAACGGCGACCT
>QWBY01002912.1_pt1 | contig 10784 bp, 9 predicted proteins | sample 1972471 | NCBI WGS metagenome assembly QWBY01 (sample SAMN09866722, study PRJNA288562) | Human gut metagenome isolate term6_stool, whole genome shotgun sequencing...
TGTTATATATAAAGCAAGGGCGAAAAGCTGATTTTGTTTAAGCCTATCGCCCATTCTTATCATAGAAGATCATATTTACAGACTTTTCTTCATAGTCTCATAAAAATAATTGTCACCACTAAATTAATATCCGAATTGGCAAAATAATCATTGATAAAAGATGCCATTACCGCCACTACAATTAATATTATGAAATCAATTCGCTTTCCTATCCGTCTCCTCGGTTTGAAAAAGCACAAAGCAAACAAATACATTACTAAAAAATCGATTGTACTCCATACATATTCCATCATCTATTCTCTTCCCCCTTTGCTCATCAGAATAAATTTTTGATATGCTTTGTTGAACTCCTGCTTATAAGTCCTTGTAATCGGCACTTTCAATCCCGAACGAAGGGGAACTGATTCACGCTCCACTTCCCTTAATTTTTCCAAATTAACAAGATATGAATTATGTACTCTCACAAACATAGATCCTTTTATATCTTCTTCAATCTGACTCAAACTTCCGTAAAACTCATAATCTCTTTTTTCTGTATGTACGATGATTTTTCTTCTGCGGCTTTCGATGCACTCAACCTCATCATAATAAAAAATCATATCTTTCAATTTGTTTGTAAAGCGGATATAATTTCTTTTTTCCCGGATGATCCGCAGAGCGCGCATAATCACATTGTGCGCAGTATCAGAATCGATCGGTTTCACCAGATACTGAAACGCCTGCACGTCGAATGCTTTCTGCATCATCTCACTATGATTTGTCATAAAAATGATCACTGCATTTCTATCCTCTGTTCGGATATGTTCTGCCAATTCCAGTCCGCTCAGCTTCTTCATCTCAACGTCAAGAATATACAGTGCATATGGCATATTTCCTTTCTCAAGCAATTCTTCGGCAGACACGAAGCATTCACATTTTCCTGCCATCCCTGTTATTTCTAAACACTTCTCTACATTTTTTTCAATCGAATTTTGTATAAATTCTTCATCTTCACATATCGCTATTCTCATTTGACCTTACGCTTTCTTCTCTTCCTTTATTATTTTCTTTCACGTTTTTGTCTCAGACTTCTGAAATCTAAGCACAATCCCTGTCCTGAAATACACCACATCAAATAAGAGTCTCTAATATTTCCAGTGATTTAAAATGCTTTCCGACATATATATCCGTCATCCTGCTCATCACATTTCCAAGTTCTGTCAATACTTTTTCTGTCACATTAAACGTATATAATTTCTCAATCGTACTTGTTTCTATATATTGCATACTATACAAAGTCGAAGTATTTCCGCAAGTCATACACTGAAATACCTGCGGCGCCTGTCCGTTGATCGTCAACGCTTTCAATTCAAATATGTAACGGATAAGCATGTTTGGAATATGCGGATTTGTCAGCGCCCGAAGCGTCTGATAAAGAAGTTTTAACATTTCCCGCTCATCATTGAATTCTTTCGTATAGTAATCTGTAAATTCCAGAAAATAAAAACCGTAATATGCTCCGATAATGTCGCCTCTCAGCTCGGCAAAATAATTAGAAATACTTGCCGACTGTATCGTGTAAGACGTCCTCCCCTCATACATCGTAAACGTTCCGAAAGAAAACGGGTTGAGCGCACCGACAAGCGGACTGTTCGGGCGTCTTGCCCCCCGTGCAAACGCCGAGATCTTTCCCTGTTCTTTTGTAAGTATTACAACACGCCGGTCATACTCGCCGACCGGCATCGTAGAGAGTACTATCCCTGTCAGTATAATCTGATTCACGCCGTTCCTTTCTGCCGGAGCTTCCATCTGCTTTCCGGCTGTTTTTATAATTCAAATAATCATCAATCTTTCCTGATGTCATAAATAATTCCCAGTATTCTTCTTTCATCTGTTCCACCTCTTCTTCCGTGATCTTTAAGAATAGTTTCCCCGACAGAAAAGAAGGTCATACTGTATAAAAAATACCATTTTTATTATAGAAAATTTTTCGATGCGATCACCGCTGCGTTGATATTACTCGTCCTCTCTGTATCCGAAATTTTTCATAAGATAATCGCTGTCGCGCCAGTTTTTCTGTACTTTTACCCACAGTTTCAAATTCACTTTACATCCGAGCAGTCTCTCGATCTCGTAACGCGCGGTACTTCCAATCTTTTTCAGCATACTTCCCTGTTTTCCGATAATAATTCCTTTGTGGGAATCTCTTTCACATATGATCGTCGCGTCGATATGCATTACTCTTCGTTCTGCCTTCATCCGATCGATCGCCACCGCTATTCCGTGAGGAATTTCTTCATTCAGACAGTGAAGCGCTTTTTCCCTGATCAGTTCTGCCACGATCTGACGCTCCGGCTGATCTGTGACAGTATCTTCATCGTAAAACTGCGGTCCGTACGGAAGATATTTTAAAATCACTTTTATAAGCTCATCTGTATTATCTCCGGATCTTGCCGATACAGGCACGATCTCTGCAAAATCATATTCTTTTCTGTATGCGTCGATAAATGTCAGTATCTCTTCTTTTTTCACCATATCGATCTTATTAATAACGAGAACAACCGGAGTTTTCACTTTCTTAAGCTGTTCGATAATATGACGGTCTCCCGCCCCGATAAAAGCAGACGGCTCGACAAGCCAAAGCACAACGTCAACTTCGTTCAAAGAACGCTCTGCAATATTTACCATATATTCTCCAAGCTTATTTTTTGCTTTGTGGATACCCGGAGTATCCACAAAAACAATCTGGCCTTCCTCTGTCGTTAAAACCGTCTGGATACGATTTCTCGTCGTCTGCGGTTTATTCGATGTAATCGCGATCTTTTGTCCGATCAAATGATTCATTAATGTTGACTTTCCTACGTTCGGTCTTCCGATCAAAGTTACAAACCCTGATTTAAAATCTTCTCTCATATCAATATCCTTTCCCGCGCTTACTCTTTCTCATCCTGTCTTTTTATTCTCACTGCAAGCCTTCTGCGCTTCTCTTTATCTTCCTTATTGTTTTTAATCTTATCTTCTTCGTTTTCCTTGTATTTCCTTTATCCGGTCATCCGACCGCTTCATCATTCTCTTTTTCGCTGTTCTGTCATACTTCTTAGCTTAATGTTCTGATCTCCATGAACATCTCTTTTTGTTCTTCGATCTTTTCCTCGCTTCCGATCACGCAGATTTGATCTGCGTCAAGCACCGCTTTTAATATTTTTGCAAGCGCGCGGATATCTTTTTGATCAGCCGAAAGAATCTGCTCTCTTTCCCGGCGGATCATTCCCTCTGTCACGCGGCTCATATACAAATTCATAGAACGGCTTCCTTTTGCGGCAGGATTCATCGGGCGGTCGATATTACTGATCGTTCCGATAATAAATTTATTCATATCTCTGTCGTCTACATTAAAGTTTTCAAGATAATCTACAACGCCTTCGTAAATCTCCATCGTTTTCTCAAGATTCGGATCGCGGTACGAGATCAGATAACCTTCTCCGATCCGGTTAAAATTACTCATACATCCATAAGCTCCGCCTTTCACACGGACATTCTGCCACAAATAATCGTAGCTTAAAATCACTTTCAAGATCTGAAGCGCTCCTGTATATTCTTCTCCGCCGTCAATGAAATTGCCGACTCTTGCAACGTACTGTACTTTTGAAGATGTTTTAAATCCTTCGTTTCTTTTTTTACAATGAATGATGCATCTGTTTTCTTTCGCTTCTGTTTGTACCACATCTGCGTCGTTTAGCTGTTTTGATACAGCCGCAAATGCATTTTCCATATAGGCAAGTCCTTCTTTTGCCGAAGTATAGCTGACCATCATATTATCTGCGCAAAAGATCTGTTTTGAAATTGCTTTTAACCGACAGATCAATTCTTCTTTATGGTCGTCAAAGTTTTCTTCGATTTCTTTTACTACTTCGTAAAATTCGATTCCGTCTGTATCGTCTTTAAATTTTGCAAGAGGCGATGTATATGACAACGCACGCAAAGCGGCAGTTGTATGTCCCGATGACAAGAACGACATACTAAGGCGTGATTTGAGCATCGCAAGAATCTCTTTTAAGCGTTTCTCATCGTCAAGCTTAGAACAAGTCAGTATTTCCCGCATCATAGAGAAAAGAACGTCCATCTTCGGATACAGTGATTTTCCTTTCATTTCAAATGTCGCTTTGAATTCCTTTTCCTTTACTTTCTGCGCATCTGCATATAATTCAAGCGACGTTCCGATTCCGCCTGTATGGATATTGATCTCATTAAACAACTCTCCATACTCGTAATTCTCTGTATCGATAATGCCGAGGACACTTTGCAAAATGCCGACATACGGAAGATCTTCTTCCTTGACCGCAGAAAGATCGAACAGAAGCGTTACATACCCGATTCCGTTTGTCTCAACATTATGATAGATCGTTTTCACTGAGTCGATCTCCATCTCTGTATTATAGACAGGCGCGATTTCCGGGGAAATATCTTCTCTTCTAAGCACCGGAATCTTCGCCAGATCTTCCGGCGCAGATTCTTCTTCCTGATACGCTTCCAGATCTTTTGTATCCTGCACAAGTTTCTCAATCTCTTCTTCGGACAGACTTTCTTTATACGCCTGCAGTTTCTCTGCAAGCTCCCGATCCATTCTCGCAGTCCTTCCCTTCTCCGGTCGGATGATTACGATCGCCCCGTGCGGATTCTCCAAAAGATAATCTCGGATCAACTGCTCAAAATAACCTGTTTCGATCTGACTTTTCAAAAACTCAAATGTCGGAATCGCCTCCATATGGATAAACGGTTTTTCTTCATCATAAAGCCAGCTATCGAACAACTGAAGTCCGTACATCAATCCTCTCGGATAACTTCCGAAGTCCGCCTCTCTGAAACGGAACTCATAATAATTCAGTCCAGCCTGCAATGCTTTTTTATCAATTCCGCCTTCTGCAATATTTCGCAGCGTATTTTCAATCACTTCCACAAACGCTTCCTTCTGCTCCATATTTGCATTTTTAGAAATAACAGAAAAAATCGGCTGATAAACTCCATTATCATATGATCCCATAATATCTTTTCCGATTCCCGCATCAAGAAGCGCTTTTTTCAGCGGCGCTCCCGGAGCAGACAAAAGCGCATAATCTAAAATCTGAAATGCAAGATAGAGCTTTTCATCTAAGGAAGTTCCGATCACTTTATTATAAGAAAGATAAGTGTTATCCGCTTCGCTTTCATCGCTTGCTATAGAATATTCCTGAACAATCTCCTGCATTTGTGAAAACGGCTTCTGATACTTAATCTCCGAATCAACCTCAATCTCATCAAAATCAGACAAATACTTTTCATCAAGCCAGTTCAGTTTTTCTTCCATATCCATATCGCCATACAGATAAATATAGCTGTTTGACGGATGATAATATTTCCTGTGGAAATCAAGAAACTGTTCATACGTCAGATCAGGGATCACTTCCGGATCGCCGCCGGATTCATTTGCATACGATGTATCCGGAAACAGAGAATTCAAAATCACCCGGTCAAGCACCCCTTCAGGTGAAGAAAACGCACCTTTCATCTCATTGTATACAACTCCCGACAACTTCAATTCCTCATCCGGTGCATCCAGTTTATAACTCCATCCTTCCTGACGAAACGTTTTATCCTGCTCGTAAATATTCGGATAAAATACCGCGTCCATGTAGACATGCATAAGATTCTGAAAGTCTTTATCATTGCAGCTTGCTACAGGATAAACTGTCTTGTCAGGATAAGTCATCGCATTTAAAAATGTATTAAGCGATCCTTTTACAAGCTCTACAAAAGGATCTTTTACCGGAAACTCTCTTGATCCGCACAATACAGAATGCTCCATAATATGAGGTACTCCTGTACTGTCTGACGGCGGTGTACGAAAACCGATGGCAAACACTTTATTTTCATCATCATTTTCCATAAGAAGAACTCTTGCTCCGCTCTTCTTATGACGCAGAAGCGTTCCTTTTGAACTCAGATCAGATAAATCTCTGCTTTGTACAATTTCATAAGACTTTAAATCACATATACTCATTTTTTTCTCTCCTTCATATCTCTTTTTCTTTTATGCAGGCGGACATCTGTATGAGATGAGCGCCCGGTTATAAGTGAAACAGTAGCGTTAGCCACAATAAACAAAACCTTTGCTAAAATGCATTTCTCCATCCTCTGTTATAAACATCGCTTCTGTATCCGGTGTCTGTTCGATCAGTTCTAATCCTTTTTCTAATCCTAGCGCAAAACATGCCGTACTTAATCCGTCACCGTCCGCCGACTCTTCAGATAAAACAGTTACGGACACGAGTCCGTTTTCATACGGATATCCGGTTGCCGGATCTAATATATGGTGATACAGTTTCCCGTCTTTTTCAAAATATCTTTCATATATGCCTGAGGAAACAACAGACGTACCTGCAATTTCTACGGCTGACACTGTTTCGCTCCGATCGGCAAACGGCTTCTGGATTCCGATTTTAAACGGCTTCCCATCCGGTTTTTCTCCGACACATAACACATTTCCTCCAAGATCGATAACTGCGCTTTTCACACCTTCCGATACAAGATATTCTTTCACTTTATCTGCAATATATCCTTTTGCGACAGCTCCAAGCTCAATTCCCATTCCCTCTTTTTTAAAACGTAGTTTATTTCCTTTAAGCTCCACATCTTCATAGCCTACACATGCCTGCTTTTCCGCGATTGTCTCTGCATCCGGCACGATCTTTTCCCCTGAAGTAAAATCCCATAAAGAAGAAACAGGTTCGATCGTAATATCAAACGCTCCACCGGAAAGTTCACTATAATACAACCCCTTTTCGATCAACGCCGCGCACTCTTCGGATAAAAGATAATATCCGTCTTCCATCGGAAGCGTTCCGTGATTCAACGCATAAATCTCACTTTCAGGAAGCGTACGGCTGAATATCTTTTCATATTTGTCACAAAGCTTTAACGCTTTATCTATAATCTCTTCCGCATCCTTTTCTTCTCTATGTATTCCCTTTTCATTTCTTTTATCTTTGTCATCCGGCTTTTTCTCTTTTTCTTCTAAATCATAAATTGTAACAGTCACAACAGTATTCAATTTAAAATCACTTTTGCTGACGGGTTCGGCAGATTCTTTGTTCCTCACAAAAAATACGATTACAAAAAACAATACGCAAATAAAAACGACTCCGAATAGAATTCCTCTCTTTTTCTTCAATTATTTATCCTCCCGCCCGTTTTTATTTTCCATTTGTTGTTTTTCCTGCTTTTCCTGCAGTTCTTCCAGTTCTTCCATATCAAGCTCGATTTCAGGAAGAAGCTCAAAATAAAAATCCGTATATTTTTCACTTAAGGCGGCAATGCATCTCGTCTGCAGCATCTTAAACTTCCTTACGGAAAGCTCATCCTTGTTCAATTTAATATACGCGCTGATCCATAATTTTCTTCCCGTTCTGACAATGTCATAATAAATATCCACACAATTACTTTCCTGTATGATCGGTTCCACCGTCTGCTTGATCTCTGATACTGTTTCCTCCTCGGGAGAGATCAACAACAGATCCCTGATTCCGGTAAACACCGTTTTAACCGGGATCGGAAGCATGATCATAGACAGCACGATCGTGATAAACGGGTCCAAATACGGAGTTAATTGACCTACTCCTTTAAACGGAAGGAAAACCGGAAGGAAAAATACGGCTGTCATTCCGAGGGAAAGCATACTATCCATCTTCCACCCCTGCATCTCTACTGTAATAAGAGGGGAATTCATCGCTTTGTTTTTCCTCTTCAGATAAAATGTCACTATTATGCCAAGAACACAAGCAAACAGCTCAAACCACGCTACAACTCCAAAATCAACTGTCCGCCCGCCGTGAAATAATATATTGATACTGTTCGTGATCAAACCGACTGTAACAGTGATCATTGTTATTCCTTTTACAACGATAAACACAGTCTCCATCTGCATATGCCCAAACGGATATTTCTCGTTACTCGGCTTATATAAAAGCGGTATTAAAAAGATAGACGGAAGAAGCATAACGAATTCGATTCCGTCATATACACCATCCAGCAAAACAGCCTGTGAACCTGTCACTATCGCCATTACAAGCTCCACTACGACAAACATCAAGTTCGCATACAGCGAAACAGACATTGCCTTTTTCTCTCTTTTTGAACTTTTTTTACCGATTCTCACAAAATCACCTTTATCTTTTTCTTTAGTCTATATCCATACTATATTACATCATATTCTCTCTTCTGTATATCCGGGATTTTATATTTCTTAGCGGAAAGCAAAAAAGACCATGCAGACGCTTCTCCATGATCCTTTTCCCAAATCCTATTCCTGATCTTTTTCTGACCCTGCTGCCTTGTAAAAATTGATTTACTCTACAACCACTGCCGTTCCGCTCACTGTCACCATCAGCATATTTCCGTCAGCCCCGAGAACTTCATAATCAACGTCAACTCCCACAACAGCATTCGCTCCTGCCGATGCCGCCCGCTGAGCCATCTCGTTAAGCGCATTCTGTCTTGCCGTCACAAGTTCTTCCTCGTATCCGCCTGATCTTCCGCCAAAAAAATTCGTGAAAGACGCCGCCAGATCTCTGACAAAATCCACACCTGAGACAACCTCGCCAAAAACAATTCCTCTGTAATCTACAATTCTTCTTCCCTCAATAGAAGGTGTTGTCGTAATAATCATACTTTTCCCCTTTCTTTTTTGTTTTTTCAATTAATAAGCAAATTATTACATATTTTCCATATGAAATCCATATGAATTTTTTCAACTTATTAAAGCGGATTTTTTCATTCTCTATCGGCTCTTCTGAATTCATGATTATATAGAAACCGTAAGCTGTTCAACATCTGCGCCGTTTTTCCATTTTCTATAGCAGATTTCTGTACACTTCCTGTATTCTTCAAAGAGATTCATTGCTGTTTGTTCATCCCCATATACTTTCCAACATCCCGAGCACTTGCTGCTAGCCGCCTTATTTTCTATAAATCCTTTGACATCTTCCGCCGGATATCCTAAAAATAAACCAATCTCATGTGGAAATTCTGAATCCTTCCGCAGTTTTTCAACCAATCTGCAGACACAACGATTTTGGTTTGTGCAGTCATACCCTTTATGTGCTAAAATCGTCTGCACTTTCTCATCAAAAAAATCCTGCTTTAATTTTTCCGGACGATAAACATAAATCAAAGCTCTCCTGCCTGATATGCGTACCGGAAGAATTCGGATTCCTTTTTTTGACAACTTCTGATTAAAATTACTTATTTCTCCGGACATCTTTTTTTTAGAATCACATGGACACGAAAAAAGACTTCCTGTTTTAAGCCCCGATAAAGTGGGCGAGCAATAACTTACAAGCATTTCTTCTGACATAGTCTCTTTGATTTCTCCTTAAACATTTTCCAAAAAGCAAATCGTTTCCTCAAAATAATAATCTTCTTCGCCTTTTAGTTAGTTTTAACTAACTAAACTTTACTCTATTTATGCAATTTTGTCAATCATAATTCTTGATTTCGATTGGCAGCCATAATGGCTTAATTTCGATCACCAATGTATCTGGCTAACCTGAGATTTGGTTCATAGCTGTCACAATAAAACGGCATAGCAAATTGCTACACCGTTTTAATGTGATCATATCAGATCTTATTCTTCACCGTCTTCCTCTTTTCTTTTTTTCTTTATTCCAAGAAGAAGCATCAATCCCGCAGCCAATGCAGCTAAACCTGTATATCCTGTTCCATTGCCAAAATCCCCTGTTTTTGGTGCATTGGAAATCGGCTTTTTATAAGAATTATTAACCACATTGTTCACTACTTTATTTTGAGAAATTTCAGGATCTTGCTTTTGATCCGGTTTGACCGGCTTCGGATCAACCTGCGGAACTGAGTTTGGATCTTTTGGATCAGTACCTTTTTCTTCCTCTTCTATATCCGTAAATCCATCTCCGTCATCGTCTGTATCCGTGATATCCGGCTCACCGTCTCCGTCCGTATCTCTTTGAACTGTGATCACGAAAGTCTCTCTGCCAGTTGCTCCGTCTTTCTCCGCCTTTACTGTCACTGTAATTGCTCTGCTTTCTTCCGATCCGTTCCATGTCACTTTCGGCGTTCCCTGAATCGTTCCGTTCTCAAACATCACTCCTTCCGGCAGACCCTCCACTGTTACATTCGATCCTTCCGTCACCTCCGGAGTTACCGGCGTAATCGCATTTCCTTCTACAACAGTCTGATCTTCTATTTCTCCTATAGTCGGCGCAACAATCGGATCAACCTGCGGAACTGAGTCTGGATCTTTTGGATCAGTACCTTTTTCTTCCTCTTCTATATCCGTAAATCCATCTCCATCATCGTCTGTATCCGTGATATCCGGCTCTCCGTCTCCGTCCGTATCTCTTTGAACTACTACCGATATTGTTACAGGTTTTTTACTACCACTTTCCGCTGTTGCTATTGCATGAAGAACTACTGTCTGTTCTTCATAAGTGTCGGAATTCTTGTCACCCCAATTAAGTTTTGGCGTTCCTGTCAAATTTCCATTTTCATCAATGGAAAGACCTGAATTTAATCCTTCATCATGTACACCTTCTACAGTAAATGTCAGATTTGCTGTAATTACATTTGTATTTTCAGCTACTCTCTGTCCATCAATTTGTTTTGGCGGATTTTTAGTGACAACTAAAAAGTTATCCGTCACCACTACCTGCACTGTCGTATCTTCGCTTGTTCCGTCCGGATATTCTACCGTCACTTCTATCTCGAATGTTCCTTCTGTCATTCCATCCGGCAGGCTT
>QWBY01008673.1_pt1 | contig 10783 bp, 9 predicted proteins | sample 1972471 | NCBI WGS metagenome assembly QWBY01 (sample SAMN09866722, study PRJNA288562) | Human gut metagenome isolate term6_stool, whole genome shotgun sequencing...
TGAAGCTCCTGAAGAAAGGATGCCTGTAAATACCTATGTACTTGAATATGATAATGGTATTATTAAACAAGCTATAGAAAGAGAGCTAAATAGAAATGGTCAAGTCTATTTTGTCTATAACAGAGTTAATGATATAGAAAAACTCTACAATCATCTAATAGAACTTGTTCCTGATGCAAATATAGCGATAATTCACGGGAGAATCAGTCCGAAGCAGATTGAAAAAACAATGCTTGAATTCATAGATGGTGAGATAGATATTCTCCTATCGACAACTATCATTGAAACCGGGATGGATATATCAAATGTAAATACCATAATAATCTATGACTCTGATATGATGGGACTTGGACAACTATATCAGCTTAAAGGAAGAATCGGGCGAGGAAATAGATCCTCCTACGCATATTTTACTTATAGGACTGGAAAAATATTATCAGAGATTAGTGAAAAAAGATTAAAATCTATAAGAGACTTTTCAGATTTTGGTTCAGGCTATAAAATAGCTATGAAAGACCTAGAATTAAGAGGAGCAGGAAATCTTTTGGGAGAAAGCCAATCAGGACATGTCGAAGCAATAGGATATGATCTCTATGTTAAATTCCTTCAAGAAGCAGTAGAAAAAGCTAGTGGTAAGGAAGTAGAAATCAAAGATAAATCTGATGTATATATCGATATAAAGGTCGATGGATATATTCCTAACTTTTATATTGAAGACCAAGCACAAAAGATTGAGATTTATAATAGAATTGCAAGAATTCAAAATCAAGAAGACTATGATGAATTAGTCGCTGATTTAATAGATGTATATGGCGATATACCTATAATGGTAGATAATTTAATGTACATTTCATTGATAAAATCTATGGCGGATGAATTATTATTTAGTGAAATTAGAGAAAAAAGCGGTAATGTAAACATATATTTCGAAAATAAGGATGCATTTAGTTTTGAGGAATTGGCAGAGATTAATCAATCATTTGAAAGAGATATGTCTCTTGATTTATCGACTAATCCAGCGTTTAAAATTCCAGTATCTAGAAACAAACTCTTAGATACCTATGAACTATTAAAAACAATCGAAAAAGTAAGGAGTAAAAATGAAAAATAAAATTATACCAGTGATGTTAATGGCTTCTTTGTTATTTGCAGGATGTAATCAAAATAAAGATGCAGGAGAAGGTGCGAACAATAAAACAGAACAAACAGAGGAAGTAAAAGATAAGAAAACAGAAAAACTCGATGATAAAACTGTAGCTATAGTCGATGGAGAAAAGATTAGTAAGGATGATTATAAGGACGAGCTAAGCTTCTATGCATCAATGCTGGCTAGCCAACAACAACTCAAAAACTCTATCGTAACTATGATGGTACAAGATAAATTAATTGCAAATGACATCAAGAAAAATGATATTAAAATAGATGATAAAGAAGTAGATGATGCTTTGATGCAATCTGTACAAAATTTTGGTGGTCAAGAACAATTCGATAAGACACTAGATGATTACAATATGAGTTTAGATAAATTCAAAGAAACTCTCAAAAAGGACCTAATGTATAAAAAACATAGGGAATGGTTCGACTCTAACAATGAAGTTACAGAAGATGAAATCAAAAAATATTTCGAAGATAACAAAGATGAATTTGTAAAGGTTGACGCATCTCACATCTTAGTTCAAGATGAAGAAACTGCTAAAGAAGTAAAAGAAAAAATTGATAACGGAGAAGATTTTGCTAAGCTTGCAGAGGAATACTCAACTGACACTGCTAGTGCTAAAAACGGTGGAGCTGTAGGTGCCTTCTCCAAAGGTCAAATGGTTAAGGAATTTGAAGATGCTGCTTTTTCTATGAAAGAAGGGGAAGTTTCTGATCCAGTTAAGTCACAATTCGGATATCATATAATTAAGGTTAACAAAATAACAGATTCTTTCGAAGATTCTAAAGAAGAAATCACTAAGAAAATCAAAGATCAAAAATATGCAGATTACATTAAGAAATTGCATGATGATGCAAATGTAGTTACTGAAAATGCAAGTGAAAAAGACGCTAGTGATGATGTAAAAGGATCAGAAACTGAAGTAAAGACAGAAAAAGAAGAAGATACTACTGATAAAGAGGAAAAAGTAGAAGATTCTAAAGATGAAGCAAACAATAAAGAATCTGAAGACGAAAACAAGTAAGATTTTACTAACAGCGTTTTTGTTATTTGCCACACTTACTTCATGTAATAGTAAGGATAGAACTACTAGCAACATCATAGCAAGTGTTGATGGAAAGACCATTTCGAGTGATTTATATTCAAAAGAATTAAGATTTTATCAGGCCTATTATAGCAAGGTCTACGGTGAATCTTACTTAGAAAATAAGAGCAAAAACGGGAAGACTAATGATCAAATACTAAGAGATGAACTTGTTGACTCTATGATTAAAGATCAAGTTATGAAAAAAGATTTAGAGTCTAATAATATTAAATTAGATGATAATGGATCAAATAGTTTAAAGAATAATCTTTCAGATAAACTAAATGGTGAGGATTCACTTAAGGCAAATATCCTCGCCTTAGGGTTTAATGAAAACTCTATTAATGATATCTTATATAATGATTCTATAAGGAAGGCTCATTTTGATCTCTACCTTAAGAAGAACAAGGTTCAAGATAAAGATGTAGTTGATTTTTATAACAAAGATAAGAATCTTCATAGGCTATACAAGTATAACGTCTTGGTATTCGATGATGAGAATGTCGCTAAAAATATCAAAGATAAAATTACAGATGCAAAAAGTTTTAAATCATTCCTTAATAAAAACGCAAGGAACTACTCAATTATAAATTCCGATTTCGTTTATATAAACGATCAACTACTATTGGAATCTAAGGTTAAGGAAAAAGATGAGATAAGCAATATATTTGAGCATAAAGGAAAGTATTGTATACTTATGATAAATTCATATAATGAAAATGAAAATGATCTATTACTCAAAGCAAAGGATATTTATATAAAAAATTCCTACTACGACTACCTCAACAGGCTTATAAAAGAAAGTAAGATTAAGGTTTTTGTGTAGGAAAGGCTTGAAATTAGTTTATTTCTTATGTATAATCTATCTTAGAGTTAAACAGAATTATATTGATTTATAGGAGGAAATATGAATAAATCAGAATTATTAATTAATATTTCAGAAAAAAGTGGTCTTAAAAAAAGCGAAGCAGAAAAAGCATTAAATGCATTTCTTGAAACAGTAACTGAGTCACTAGTAGAAGGTGATAAGGTTCAACTTGTTGGTTTTGGAACTTTCGAAGTAAGAGATAGAAAAGCTAGAGAAGGAAGAAACCCAAGAAAACCTGAAGAAGTTATTCAAATCCCAGCTTCTAAGCAGTTAATAAATAATAAAGCAACTAAAAACCGGTCTTGAAATAAAGAACCGGTTTTTAGTTATTTAACTTCTTTATAGTGAACTTTTAAATCTATACTTGTATCAATTGTAATTGTATTGAAATCAGTATAGTATACCATTCCTGGTTTTGCACCCTTAGCTTTATTTACATTCTTCTTTTGAGTATAATCTATATCTACTTTATTACCTCTAGAAACTGACGAATTTATTGCGGCAAGATAAGCTGCTATCTTTATGTCATCTTCATCTATATTGTCATTTCTTAATACAACATGGCTTCCTGGAAGGTCCTTAATGTGAAACCAAAAATCATCTTTGTTGGCAAGCTTTAGAGTAATATAATCATTTTGCTTACTATTTTTACCTACATATATATCGCTTGAGTTTTTAGTAACATAGTGATATGGTTTTGATTTCTTGGAAGATTTCTTTTTATTCTTAGCTTTTTTCTTAATAATTTTCATTTCCACTAGTTCTTCTCTAATATCTGTTAAATCTTCAATACTATTTGACCTATTTATAAAGTCTTTAGTTTGTTCAAGGTAAGCTAGTAGTTCATTTTGCTTTGGCAGGTCCTTTTTGGCATAATCATAGGAAGCTTTAAGTTTTTTAGACCTAGTATAGTTTGCCTCAACATTTTCCCAGGGAGTTTTTTGTGGATCGAGATTTATTACTGTTTCTTGATTATTCTTATAATAATTTAAAACCTTAACTGATTTGTCTCCTTTATTAATCTTATATACATTAGCAGATAGTAAATCTCCTCTTTTTTTAAACTTATCTATGGAATCTTTCTTATCCAAATTAGAACTAAGAATCTTGACTTTCCTTTTAACTGATTTGATACTAGAATTTAGTTTTTTATTTAAATCGGATTTTTTTTGGTTCAATCTATCATGGGTTTTGTTTGTAGTGAAAAATACCTCTACAGATTCACTCATAGTTTCATTTTCTTCCTTATTAAAGGATAAATGAGTAAAATTAATACAGTGAAAGTCTTTCACTTTTATATTATCTTTGTACACAAAACTAGATAAATTATTATTTCTTATATCATAAGATAATTCGTCCAAAAGTTTATCTAATTTTCTTTTCTCATCTTCGCTTACAAGTCCCCAGTTAATTCTATCATCAATTCCTGCCCTAAAAACCAATTCTTTACCTACAGCAGGGGAAAAGCCTGTATAATTTTGATGGAAGATTTTGTAAGGAACTTGCTCATCTGAAAGCCTCTGATCTAGGGTTTTAATATCTAACTTGAAATCATCCTTCATTATATCTTCTTTATCATCTTCAATAAATTCATACTTAAGTGATGGAAATATTTCTCTAACTGATGACATATGACTATTTACTTTTTTTATAGCATCAATTATTTTGTAATTATCATCTACTAAGATTATATTTGAATATTTCCCCATAATTTCTACTATAAGCTTCTTAGATGTATCAAAGCCCATCTCGTCTATTGAAGAGATTGAAAATATAACAACTCTATCTAGTCCTCTTTGGCTTATATCTATGATTTTACCTTGATTTATATGCTTTCTTAGTACCATACAAAAATTAGGTGGGACATCTGGATTTTCATATTTTTTATTTGTAATATTTATTCTAGCTTCATTATTATTCGCACTAAGTAATAATTTGTAGTTTTTACCCATGGAATAAACATTAAATACAATATCGTTTTTAGAAGGTTGAGTAACTTTTTGAATCTTTCCTCCCAATAATTTTTCTCTAAGCTCATTAACTATTTTACGTGTAACTATTCCATCATAGCTCATTTAATCACCTCCTAAGCATTATACAATTATTTTTGTATACTTGAAGTAAGCTGAGGCTAAAAGTAGAATAACTATAATAAGGGGGCAAAATGAAAAAGGGATTTTTATTAGTAATATCTGGTCCATCAGGAGTTGGAAAAGGTACTGTTTTACACGATCTTATGAATACACAAACTAACTTAGTATATTCTGTATCTGCCACAACCAGGAAGAAAAGAGATGGGGAAATAGAGGGAGTAAGTTATTTTTACATAAGCCATGAAGAATTTGAGAAAATGATAGAAGAAGATAAATTCCTTGAATATGCTCACGTTCACAATAACTACTACGGCACTCCCAAAGATTTTGTTGAGAATAAAATCAATGAAGGAAAAATTGTAATATTGGAAATAGATGTACAGGGCGCTATAAATATCAAGAAAAATACTGATAATGGGGTCTTTATTTTTTTGGCACCACCATCACTTACCGAACTTAAAAACAGGATTGTTGGTAGAGGTACAGAAACTGACGAAGACATTAAAATTAGGATGCATAATGCCAGAAAAGAGCTCGAGTATATCAAAGACTATGATTATTTGGTAGTTAACGACCATTTAAATACTGCTATTACATCTGTTAATGAAATTATAAACGCAGAGAAGCACAAGGTTTTTAGGGAAGAAAATTTAGATTTTAAGGAGAATGATAATGAATAATCCATCATTTAAAAAATTAAGCGAAATTAGTCCAAGCAGATATGAAATTTGCATGATGTGTGCCAAAAGAGCAAGAAGGATTGTTAATGGTTCGGCTCCTTTGACAGAAAAAGTAGAGGCTAAGCCAGTAACTCAAGCATTAAATGAAGTTATAGAAGGGAAAGTTAGCAAAAAATGCTAGAAGGCAAAAATATTCTTCTGGGAGTAAGTGGGGGTATTGCAGCATATAAGGTATTAGACCTTTGCTCCAGACTAAAGAAAAAAAATGCTAATCTAAAAATTATAATGACAGAATCTGCAAGTAAATTTGTAAGTCCGATTAGTTTCGAAACTATGGGTAGATGCAAAGTTTATTCAGATTCATACCTTGCGTGCGATAAGGATGTAATCATAGCTCCATCTATGAATACCAATATGTTAAAGAATAAAGCTACAGTTAGGAACCTGGATATCCTAAAAAGCTTCGGAGTTAAAATCATTAGGCCGGAAGCTGGAATCCTCGCATGTAATACTGTTGGTGACGGTAGGCTTGAAGAACCAAGTAAGATTGTAGAATATTTAGAGGATTATTTTACGGAGAAAGATCTTAAGGATAAGAAAATAATTATTTCTGCAGGACCAACTGTTGAACTGATTGACTACGTTAGATATATAACCAATAAGTCTAGTGGTAAAATGGGTTATAATATTGCCAATGAAGCAAAAAAAAGAGGTGCAGAAGTTATACTAGTATCAGGTCCTGTAAAACCATTTGAAATTGAAGGAATCACAAGGATAGAAGTCAAGACAAATGAAGAAATGAAAAATACAATAGAGAGATATTTTGATTCATCCGATGCCTTGATTATGTCAGCAGCTCCAGTTGATTATAGGGTTGAGAACCCAAGTGATAGAAAACTTAAGAAAACAGGAAATAATTTAGAACTAGACCTTATTGAAAATCCTGATATAGTTAAGTATTTTGCAAGCAAGAAAAATAAACAAAAAATAATTGGTTTTGCTGCTGAAACTGATGACTTAGTTGAAAATGCTAAAGATAAGTTAAAAAGAAAAAATCTCGACTATATAATTGCCAATGATCTTACTAAATGGGGAGCAGGCTTTAATGTAGATACTAATATTGCAAGTATCATATGTAAAGATAATATCGAAGAATTAGGAATTATGCCTAAGGATGAACTTGCAAATAAGATACTTGATTTATTAAGGTGATGTTTTGTTCGCAAAAGTTATTTTAGATACTAATAGTAGATTTTTAGATAGAAGTTTTACTTATAAAGTTCCTGATAGACTAGTTGATGATATATCTATAGCTAGGAGGGTCCTTGTTCCTTTTGGTGGGGGAAACAAAACTTATGTGGCTTTCATCTATGAGTTAGTAGACGATTTAGATTCAGATATAAACTTTAAAATTAAAGAGATAATAGACCTTATTGATGATAGAAAGCTAATTTCAAATGAACTTATGGATTTAGCTTTTTTTATGTCTAAAAGATATATCTCCCCAATACAAGCAGGTCTAAAGCAAGTTATGCCTCCAACTAAAATCAAGGATATTCATGTTTACTATCAAAATGTTAGTGAACTTTCAAATGACTTTCTTGATTATCTTAAAGAAAAAAGGGAAATTAAAGATATTGCGAGGAAGTTTTCAGACTACAGAGGAAAACTTGATTATTATTTACAAGAAAAAATAGTAAAAGAAACTTTTGATGTCAAATCTAGTCAAAAAATTAGTTATGATGAGTACGCAGATTTAACTAAAATGAATGAAGAAAAAATAAATTCAAGAGCACATAAACAAATTGAAATTGTTAATTATCTTAAAGAAAATGGCATAACAGAAGTTAAAGAGTTACTTGCCAATACAAAAGCGGGTAAATCTAGCCTAAATGCTCTCATTAGTAAAAGTATAATTTCCATAACTAAAAAGGAAAAAGAAAAAGAGATTAGCGATTTATACAGGAAATATAATAAGTTTACCTTAAATGATGAGCAACAAAAAGCTTATGATACTATAAATAATGATAGAAAAGGACACTTCCTTTTATATGGAGTTACTGGTAGCGGCAAGACAGAAATATTCCTACAAATGGTTGAAAAAGTAATAAGTGAAGGAAAAGAGGCAATTATTCTAGTACCAGAAATCTCTCTTACTCCTCAAACAATTGAAAGATTTAAGGGAAGATTTAATGAAAAAATAGCAATTATGCATTCTAGACTCACGCCTAAAGAACGCTTCAATCAATGGAGAATGATAAATAATGGAGAAGTTAAAATTGTAATTGGTGCACGATCTGCAATATTTGCTCCTTTTAGAAATCTTGGCATAATTATTATTGATGAAGAGCACGATCAATCCTATGTTTCATCTCAAGATCCTAAGTATCATACAGATGAAATAGCTATAGAAAGAGCTAGAGCCCACTCCTGCAATCTAATACTTGCAACAGCGACTCCCTCAATAAGAAGTATGGCTAGGGTCGAAGAAGGTGATTTTGAGCTAATAAAGCTTAATAATAGAGTAAATAACCATATGCCTAGTATTGATATTGTCGACATGAGAGAGGAACTCAAAAAATCTAATTTCTCCATGATTTCTAAAAAATTATATAGGGAAATAGAAAACAACCTTAAAAATTCTGAGCAAACAATATTGTTTCTTAATAAGGTTGGGCATGATTCCTTCACCTTTTGCAGATCCTGTGGTCATGTTATAAAATGTGAAGCTTGTGATGTAGCTATGACCTATCATAAAAATGTAGATAAGTTAGTTTGTCATTATTGTGGCAGGACTAAAAATCAAGTTAGAATTTGTCCAGTATGTCATTCCAAAAAAATCAAGGAGTTTGGAGCAGGAACTGAAAAGTTAGAGGAAGAAGTAAGAAATTTCTTCCCAAATGCTAATATTTTAAGAATGGATTCAATGACGGCTACTAATAAAAACTTATATGAAATGATGTATAGAGATATGAAGAATAACAAAATCGATATTCTTTTGGGAACACAAATGATTGCTAAGGGTTTAGACTTTAAGAATGTATCATTAGTAGGAATAATATCAGCTGATCTAAGTCTAAATGTGGGTGACTTTAAGGCGAATGAAACCACCTTTCAATTACTAACTCAAGTATCTGGAAGGGCAGGTAGAGATAAAATAAAAGGTAGAGTAGTAATTCAAACATATAGGCCAGATAACTTTGTAATTCAGGCAGCGAAGAACAATGATTACGAAGCTTTCTATGAAAATGAACTAAAACTTAGGAGAGCCTTTAATTACCCGCCCTATAAGAATATCTTGACCATAAGGGTAGTCAATGAATCGAGGCTTAGGGCCGTAGATATTTCCAAGAAACTTTATAAAGATATTTCTAAATTACTAAATAATACTAGTATTGAGCTTATAGGACCCAATCCATGTAAAATTGCAAGAATTAACAATAAATTTAGGTATAATATATTAATAAAAGTTGACGATGATGGGCTAAATAATGTTATTGATATTATTAATAGATTAAGGATTAAATATATAAATAAATATAAAGATACAAGTTTCATACCTGCCCTAAATCCAACGAACATTAATTAAGGAGTTATGATGTTTGATTTTTTTAAGAGAAAGAAAAACCAAGAAGAAATTAAGGAAGAGAAAGAATTAGAGGAAAATACTGAAGTAGAGGATTCAACTGAAGTATACGAGAATTTTCTTGAAGAAAAAGAAGAAAAAGAAGAAAAAGATTCTATGGAACCTTCCTATGAAAATTCGATTAATAAAGATAATGAGTCAGAAAGTGTAGACTATAATTTTAATAGATCGGATGAAGTAGAGGAAGAAGAAATAGATGAGGCTGAATTATTAGATGAAGCTGATGAGGGTATTGGATTTTTTGCAAAGATTAAAAAAGGTTTAAGTAAAACTCGTGATCAGTTTAGTCAAGGTCTAACAAATCTATTCACTAGAAACGTAAAAATAGATGATGATTTATATGAGGAATTAGAAGAAATTCTTATATCTGCGGATATTGGAATGAAATCCACATTAGAGATAGTAGATGAGCTTAGAGATGAAATCAAAAAAAGAAGTATTAAAGAAGCAGATCAAATTTATCCAGTCCTACAAGAAATAATGATTAAAAAGCTTGATGAGAAAAATCTAGACAATAATCTAAATATTGCAGATAAGAATTTATCAGTAATTCTTGTGATAGGAGTAAATGGTGTAGGCAAGACCACAACTATTGGTAAGCTTGCGAACAATCTCAAAAAAGAAGGAAAAAATGTCATGCTTGCAGCCGCTGATACATTTAGGGCAGCAGCCATAGAACAATTAGGAGAATGGGCCGAAAAGTCTGATATAGAAATGATATCGCATAAAGAAGGGTCTGACCCATCTGCAGTTATATTCGATGCTATAAAATCAGCTAAAGCCAAAAATTCCGATGTATTAATTTGCGATACAGCAGGACGTCTTCATAACAAGAAAAACTTAATGAAAGAGTTAGAAAAAATTAATAAAACTATAGATACGCACGCTAAGGGAGCTAGTAGAGATAATCTATTAGTTCTTGATGCAACGACTGGACAGAACGCAGTAAGCCAGCTAAGAGAATTTAAAAATGTTACAGATATATCAGGCCTTATTCTTACTAAACTAGATGGAACAGCCAAGGGAGGGGTAATTTTTCCTCTACAAGTTGAGCTAGAAGTACCAGTTAAATATATTGGAGTTGGTGAAGGAATAAATGATTTAGAGAAATTTGACTCCAAAACATTTGTAGAAGCTATGTTTTAATCTTGAAAGCATAGAAATAAGGGGTATCATTAAGAAGTACTACGAGTAAACACATCTTTGGATGGTAATTTCGTTGCCTTTTTAGGTTAAATTATCAGCAGAAGAAGATG
>QWBY01002402.1_pt1 | contig 10782 bp, 8 predicted proteins | sample 1972471 | NCBI WGS metagenome assembly QWBY01 (sample SAMN09866722, study PRJNA288562) | Human gut metagenome isolate term6_stool, whole genome shotgun sequencing...
TTTATATCCAGACACCCATGATTCTTCATCGAACAACTGTTCTGATGATGTTTTATAGCTGCCTTGGTATTCTTTCAAAAGACTGACGAAATCCTTAACAGACAACTGTGCCAATGGTGTTTGTAAGAATGATTCTGATAATTCCATATTTTACACTTTAATACGTTAATACATAGTGATAGCCTAAAAAATAAAGGCTGCTGGTCGTGCCGAGAATTGTATTAAAGAGTGCCGGGAAGAAAACTATCTACCTAGTCGACAAATGTATTAAAGTGCATCGAAACGACATTACAAAGATAATAAATATTATTTCATACCAAATGTTTTGCTGATTTTTTTACTCGTCGAATTGCTTCATATATTCAGATTTCACCTCATCGGCAATATCAATATAAGGCTTCATTGCTTTATAATCGCTATGCCCAGTCCATTTCATTACTACACTAGGCGGTATGCCTTTAGCCAATGCCGTACAAATGAATGTACGTCGTCCACAATGGGTACCAATAAGTTCGTATTTAGGCTGCACATCGTCAATACGCTTATTTCCTTCATAGTGTGTCGTCTTAATAGGCTCGTCGATACCTGCAAGCTTACAGAGAGAGTGTAGATGTTTATTCATTTTTTGATTGCTTACTACTGGTAATACTTTCTTCCCTGGAAGATGAAACTCATTGTACTTATCCAGTATAGCTTGTGCTTTCGAATTGATTTCGATAAGAATACGGTCAGATGTTTTAACTGTTACTATCTCTATCTTACCATTGTGAATGTCGTCCCAGGTAAGGTTACAAGCATCCGAATAGCGTAAGCCTGTATAGCAGGTGAAAAGGAATACATCACGAATTGGGCCAAGAGCTACGTTTTTAGCAGGAATCTGATACGTTTCGAGCGTATTCAGTTCTTCTGCTGTCAAGAAGACAACACGCTTAGCTGCATTTTTCAACTTTGGCTTGTAGTATTCAAATGTACGATTAGCATGATAACCTTTATCATAGCACCAGCGCAAAAACCACCTTAGAAAACTAAGTTGCTTATTGATTGTACTATTCTTCATACTTTTCTTGCCAAGATACTCAATGAAATTAGCTATGCCATCTTCATCAAATTTTTCAAATGTTAGTTTTGGGTCAAAGCCAAATAGATGATTTCGAAGTGCTGCAAACTTTTCGTGAGTTGCATCTGTCCAGTCGTTCAACTTTCCATTGACTTTGACAAATTCATCAAAGTATGCCCATAATCCTTTCTTTTTTGTCTTTGTCTCTTTTTTATCTACTTGTTGCACAGTAAGAGTACCACTTTTGTCGTCATTCTGTTCCCTTGTTGGGGAGTGTGAAGCGACCTGTTTATTGTATGAATTTCGAAGTTCAGAAATAGATGGCATCACATTTCTTAGTTCATATTCACGAAATACTGCTATCATATCTGTCTGCATCTGTGAAAGCTGATCATTCAGGTCTGTAGCAAGGGCAGCATTAGAGTTTAAGGGCAAAACACGCTGTTGTAAGTCATCCCAATACTCCTTATTCAATACAATCCCTGTTTGAAAATCCACCCTGCACCCATTGAATGACACTCGCATACGAAGTCTGCTACCAGCGTTACGTTGGTTTTGGATTGAGAATTTTATCGTTCGCTTAATGATCATATCTGATAACTTTTATTTCAAAGTTAATCAAATCAATCAGCTATTAATCCTCTTTTGACCCACTTTTTTAATTTTGTAAAAAATTATTTTCGATGTTTTTCCATAATTTTGTTAACACGGATTTTTTGAACCCTTTTCTTTGACCCACCGCTTGACCCACTTTTTTTATCGGAGTATTAGAACTTCTATTATCAATAAAATAAATTCATTTCAAATCTTATCATCAATTTACTAATAATCAGAATCTTGTGATTACTTTTGATAATAATGTTTAATTATTTTGTATAGAAGTCTTAATCCCTCTCTCTCCGCAAACAAGGGTGTAAATCAACGGGTTACGTGATTTACACCTTTTATTACACCCAAAAAGTTTCTCGGTATTTCTTGTATGGTTTTTGTATCTGCTCATCAACCATGGTTTCGCTGGCAAACAACGCCTCATGCCATTCTTCAACCGATCCAACAACCCCGACCTTATCCTTGCCATCCAGTCGGCAGGAGTGTCAAGAGGACGCAGCGGCTTCCGCAAGGACAAGTCAGGCGAGAAGGTCGCCGAATCGGTAGAAGACCTCCTCGAACACCACACCGACGCTTTCGACACCCTCTACATCGGCTGCGAAAAGTTCCCCGTCCACGACATCGTAAATGTACCTGTAAGTGGTGTGATGTAAGCAACACTTTGTTTATCAAAACGGCAAGAAACTTACCATTCTTGCCGTTTTTCTTATTCTTTTTTGCGTATTTGATTTATTTCAGCTCGTAATAGTTCCGACTTTCAGAGAAAAACGCTATCTTTGCATTAAAAGCAAATCTTTTGACAATGAAGTTAAATCTAAATAGAATAAAAGTTGTGCTGATAGAACACAACAAAACAGGCAAATGGCTATCAGAAGAGTTGGGGGTAAACCCTGCTACTGTTTCTAAATGGTGTACCAACACCACTCAGCCAGACTTGTACACGTTAAAGAAAATGGCGGAGTTGTTACAAATAGATATAAAGGAGCTGATAAAATAATACGATTCAGGCAATGAAGAAATCAAACATAAGTCTCAAACTCATAGAATTAAGAAAGGCTAAAAAACTTTCATTAAATTCCGTATGTAAAGAGACTGGAATATCTATAGATGTACTTAAAGATATTGAGTCAAGTAAAGTCACTCCTTCGTGGGAACAAGTAAGAGAACTTGCCACCATATACGATTTTAGCGACGAATATCTGATATGTCTGCTGATTAGTGATGCAGCTGTCAAAATAGACATGAATGATATAGACACATCATGTTTAGTGGCAGAATCGCCTACTCAATATGGTCAACTTAGCCTGTTCGGCTATGAGGAATCATCGTTATACAAGCCATTTGGCTTAGAAAGCCGTAGATACATAGGCAACAAAACGAAGCTAACCGACTGGATAATGTACGTTATCCATACAGAAGCTCCAGATGCTAAAACTTTTTGCGACATCTTTGCCGGAACTGGTTCTGTTGCAAACCAAGCATTGAACACGTATAGCAAGGTCATCATAAACGATTTTCTTATTTCGAACAACACCATTTATAAAGGTTTTTTCGGGAAAGGAGAATGGGATAAGCAGAAGTTGTTTGACATTCTGGATTACTATAATTCAATTGATCCCGATTCGATAAGCGACAACTGGTTTTCCACAAACTATGGTGATAAATACTTTGCCATGAAAGTTGCCAAACTTATTGGTTTTATCAGACAGGATATTGAGGATAAGAAAAGTGAACTTACCGAGAAAGAATATAGCATCTTATTGGCATCTCTAATTTATAGCATTGACAGACTTGCAAACACCGTGGGACATTTCGATGCTTATATTAAGAAGAAGATTAACTATCAGCCCTTAAAGATGAGACTGATACAAGCAAAAAGTTGCTCAAACATAGAGATACATAAAGAGGATGCGAACCAATTAGCAAGGACTGTTTCGGCTGATGTTGTATATATGGACCCACCATATAACTCACGTCAGTATTGCAGATTCTATCATGTTTACGAAACTTTGATTAAGTGGGATGAACCAGAACTTTTTGGAGTAGCACTAAAGCCTGCTCCCGAAAACATGAGTGCATATTGTACGTCTAAAGCATATAGCTATTTCGAAGATATGGTTATGTCTTTAGATGCGAAATATTTGGTGGTCTCGTATAACAACACATATAACTCAAAAAGCAATTCCTCTGAGAATAAAATTCGACTAAGCCAAATCAAATACTTGCTTGATTGTTGCGGAACAACAACCGTATATGAACATAAGCACCAAGCATTCAATGCTGGCAAGACAGAGTTTGAAGACCATAAGGAATTTTTGTTCGTTACAAAAGTGGACAATGAAAAAAGAAGTAAATCGTTCTCCTCTCTTCTACGTTGGAGATAAATATAAGTTGATAAGTGAAATAAAAACATATTTCCCTCAATCCATAAATAGGTTCATTGAGCCGTTTGTGGGTGGAGGGTCTGTGTTTCTTAATATTGATGCAGAAGAATTCCTTTTGAACGATATTGACACAAATGTTATAGATATACATAAGTTCCTTTGTAGTTATAGCAAGAAGCCTAATGTATTCTTTGACAAACTCTTTACGTTGATTCAGAGTTATGGATTGTCATGCTCATACAAGGAAGATGTCATCCCCGTATCATTGAAAAAAAAATTCGTTAAAACATACTTTGCAAAGTATAACAAAGACAAATATATACAATTACGTTCAGACTATAACGATTCTGACCGTACAGATATGTTGATGTTATATGCTCTTCTTATATATGGTTTTAACCACATGATAAGGTTTAATGGCAAGAACGATTTTAATCTCCCAGTTGGAAATGTTGACTTTAACCAGAACGCATACGATGCTTTGGTGAGATACTTTTCACTAACACAGGCAAAGAAGCCAAAGTGGAAGAGTATGGATTTCCGTAGATTTTTTTCTCGCATAACTTGGCGAGAGGGAGATTTCGTATACCTTGACCCACCTTATCTTATAACCTTTAGTGAGTATAATAAATTGTGGAACGAAGATACAGAGCAAAGTTTACTTGCTTTACTTGATGAAATGTCAGGTAAAGGTATTAAATTCGCAATATCTAATGTAACACACTATAAAGGACGTACAAATGAGTTGTTTCTCGAATGGGCTAAGAAATATAATACTCACTCAATAAAAAGTAATTATATTAGCTTCCACGATAACACCATTAAGTCTTTCAATGAAGTATTAATAACAAATTACTGATATGCCAAGACTGTCTGAATACAAACCGCTCCTTTACACAACAACCGTACGCAACCCCGAACGGTATAAGGACTTTATACATCTGTTGAAAAAGTTCGATGGTCAAATTCTGACCGCTGATATTGTTGAACAATTTGAAAGAGAAACTTTCAAATGTGGACTTTATCGTCCTGTAAAACGTATTCCCGAATCTGCAAAGCAGAAGTGGGGTAATACGTCACCAGGAGATTTTGGTGAATACGCTCTTACCGATGAAGAAACCAAAGCCATTTTTGATGGTAATGATCCTCGTATTCACACAGATATCAAAGGTCATAAAGAAGCTGGATTCGAAAGAGGTTGGGAAAGCCGATTTGAAACGCAGTTCAAGTTACTGAAAGTTCTTGGATTCGTCTATTATAACATGGGCGAACGTATTGAATTTTCAGAGACTGGTAATTTCCTTGCAGATACAGTTTCTATTACATACGATGACAACGGCACAGTTAATCGTGAGATTGTCAAACCTCAGAATGAGCAAATCGCCTTTATGCAGGCTTTTGCTAAACAGCAACGCTGTAATCCATTCATTAGAGAACTCAACGACAATATTCCACTTATCTTGTTGCTGCAAGTTATTCGTCTGTTGAATAGTGACCCTCAGTATAACAATTGCGGTATTTCATACAAAGAGATACCATTGCTCCTCTTTTGGAAGAATAACGATGCTAATGCTTTGTATCAAAGAATTAAACAACTGCGAGAAGAGTATGGATATTCTCCATCGCCAGAGGTTATCAATGATATTTGTGTTGATGAAATTCTTGGTGGATATAAAGCGTTTAAGCTAAAGTCCGTTGTGTCTGAATACCCTGATGACTTTGTTCGCAAAATGCGAATGACAGGTCTTATCTCATTTCGTGGAGGTGGTAGATTCATCGACATCAACCACAATGAAGATGAAAAGATAGATTATATCATCTCGACATATTCTCATTATCAGAAATACGAGGAAGAAAGAAGCTATTTTGACTATATGGCTTCTGTTGACAAGGAATTACTTAACATTGAGGGTGTTGTCGTTTCGAAGAACGAAGCAGCAATCAAACTCACAGAGTGGACGCGTGTATATAACTGGGACGCAATAAAGGTCGAATTAGACCATCTCGCTAAGCGCACCTCGTCTAAGGATGACACTTTGAAGTTTATTGATGCTCCATCGCGTCTTGAGTTCCTTACCGCCCTTGCCATCAAAACTCAGCTGCCACATGTAGAAGTTATTCCAAACTTCCCAATTGATGACACAGGACTTCCAACTTCGACGGCGGGAGGAGGTGTTGGCGACATTGAATGCGTAGAAGCTCCTAACGCAATCCTTGTGGAAGTCACGATGGCACAAGGACGGACACAAACCATGATGGAGGTATGGCCTATTGAACGACACTTGGTTGAATTCAAGGAAAAATACCAAGTACCGTCTCAGTGTGTGTTTGTCGCTCCCTCAATATTCAATGATACAGTAAGACAAATGGAGTTCGTTAAGTTCACAAACAACCTCATAATCCGTCCATACAAGATTGATGATTTCGTGTGGTATTTGGAGACCTCTCGAACATTGTATAAACAGACAGTATAATTAAATTCCATACAACAACACTATGCAAATAGAACGGTTAAAAGATATAATCCAGTCAGCCAATATGAATTTTCTATTTGGCTCTGGCATGTCGCGTCCATATCTCTCTACTCTTGGAGAAATAGAGACATGGCTTACAGACTTGAACACAAGACCAGACTTGAACGACGTTGAAAGAGATACATTACGCTGTTCTATTATCAATGAGTATTTACAAGGTGTCATACTTCCAAACCTTCAAGAAAAAATCAACGACGATTTAAAGGGGTATTATGACGAAACGATTGATAACTATGCCAGTTTCCTGCACAATATAGGTATCCTTTTACTACAAAGGCGCATGAACTTGTGTCACAAAACAGCAAACTTGTTTACAACCAACATCGACATGTTAATTGAAGCCGCTGTTAGGAAAACAAAACTGGAATTTAATGATGGATTTGCAGGAAGAAAACCTGCAATCTTTGACGAAGGAAATTTTTCAAAGATGCAATCAAAGGTTTCTATGCATCTTCAAAAGTTTCATGAAATTCCTACGGTCAACTATATCAAACTGCACGGATCAATAAATTGGAAATATGACGAGGCGATAGTTGCTGATGATGACTTAGACACTGTTAAAAAGGTGATGGATGCATTTGTATCCATCCCTTTCTTACTGAATGTGAGAAGTGAGAAGCAGAAAATCGCGAAAGAGAAAGGTGGACAGAGCCCGCTTTCTCCTTCAGACATAATGTCACATTTAATTTCTGAATTAAAAAAACATCTAAAAGATAATGAAATAGACCATTCATTATATTTGTCTGCGCTCAAAGCATATTCGGAAATCATAATGGTTAATCCAACAAAGAGTAAATTCCGTGAAACCGTAATGGATTTACCATTTTATGAGCTAATGAGATTATTTTCTAATGAGCTTGAAAAGCCAAATACGATTCTATTTGTGGGTGGATTTTCCTTTGCAGACGAACACTTGTCTAAAATCACTTTAAGAGCTGCAAATAACAATCCAACTCTACTGATAGTTGTCTTTGCCTACCAGCAAGCTGATAAAGTTCTTATTGAAAAGAATTTAGGCATTGAAGAAGGTTGTCAGAACGGAAATATCTGTGTGTTGTGTCCTGAAGAATACAAGGAATGTTACTCTCAGATGAATGATATGAAAATTGATAACATCGATAGTTTGAAACATTTTGACTTAGCTTCAATTGATAAGTTTGTTTTTCAACCAATTGTTAGTTCCGTTTCATAATAGTACAATGATGCAAAACAGCAGTTTAGATTCAATTCTGCGTATTGGAGAGGTTTGGTCTGTTGATGGTCGAAGCGTAAGAATAAAAGTTGATGAGAATAAAAATGTATCTCATCTTCTTTACTGTGGTACTGTCATAAAAAATGTATCAGTTGGAGGTTTTGTGAAAATTTCCAAGGGCTACGTTCGTATTATTGCAAAGGTGGAAGGAGAACGGATAGCACTTGATAAGGATATTGATGAAGTATATCATTCTGGTCAAGATGTTTTAAGACGATATCTTGACGTTAAGCTACTTGGATATATTGATTGCAACAAGTATTATCAGGGAATAAAAGAGATGCCTTTGGTTGGCAACGAGTGTTCACTGATTGTTAAAACAGAATTCGAGTTAATACATAGTTTTGTGTCAGATAAGTCAAAAGCAATATGTATAGGTTCACTCTTGCTTGATGATGAACAAAATATAAACTTTGATATAAATGAACTCTTCGGAAGTCATATTGGTATCTTTGGCAATACTGGTAGTGGAAAGTCATATACATTAGCAAAAATCTACCACCAGCTATTTGAAAAGGTTCAAAACTATCATTCTTTCAGCAAAAATGCCAAGTTCTTATTGTTCGATTTCAATGGCGAGTATTCAGGAAAAAATACAATTACCAAAGAAAAAACTATTTTTAAGTTGAGTACTTCGGTTGCCGTTGAGAATACAAATCGAATTCCAATCTCACAATCTGAGATTGCCAAACCTGAGCTATTATCAATTTTGGCGAGTGCAACAGATAAAACTCAGCAACCATTCATCAAAAGGACTTTGCAACTCAGAGAATACATACAGAAAGCAGACAATGCATTAGATGCATTTCGAGGATTACTGAAGAAGGCTATTCGTGACACCCTAAAAATAGAAGATGGTGTTAAAGGCAATATCCTTCTAAGTTATCTATGTCAAATGTTAGAAAAGAACAAGGAAGAACATTTAGATTTACATGAGGGAATTGGATTTCATTCAGGCCAACATTGTTTTCTTGTAGAGGTTGCTGGGCGAATGGTGTATATGCATGATGCCGGATCAGAAAATATTTTGCCAAACTTACCTCTCTACAAATCTGCCGATGACTATAATTTTAGCGACAACTTTATTGCTGAGTTCATTGACTATATGTATTTGCAGTTGATTCTTGATGTCAATTCCAATCGAGCAATCAATGAACATATAGCTCCTGCAATAAACAAATTACGTGGAACGCAAAAAAGTTTTGATAAGATTTTCAATATCACAAATGATGAAAATGATAATCTATTTGATAAATCAAGTTTTGTTGTCATTGATATGAACTCTTGCAATACAGACATGAAAAAACTTGTTCCTCTAATAATTTCACTTGAAGTGTATAGAAAGCAAAAGGAGAAAAAAGCAGGAGCAAAAGAATCACTGAATATAATAATAGATGAAGCACATAACATTCTTTCTTATGAATCAACACGCGAAAGTGAGACTTGGAAGGATTACCGCTTAGAGGTGTTTGAAGAAATCATCAAAGAAGGACGTAAATTTGCAGTTTTCATGACACTTGCAAGTCAACGACCGTCAGATATTTCTCATACTATTATATCGCAACTTCACAACTATTTTATTCATAGACTTGTAAATCAAAGGGACATTGATATGATAGCGAACCATGTTTCGTATCTTGATAAATTATCTGTTGAACAACTTCCTGTCCTGCCACAAGGAGGTTGTGTGGTTGCAGGTGTTATGACTCAATTGCCAGTAATAATACAAGTTGCACCATTAAATAAGGAAGTTGCACCAAACAGTAGCACGATAAAATTAGTTGAAAGTTGGATGTCATAGCGTTTGTACGCAATTATTAACTTCATATTAAAGCAGACTTTGGATCCGCCCAGTGCAGAACCAAGGTTTGCTTTCTTTTTATCGATAGTTGCTTTGCTATGGCGGACACCTTCGCCCAGTGGTTGGCTATCGCCCATTGTCAATATGCCCGAGGGAGGAGGGAATGCGCCACCGTTTGGGGCTTGAAGCGGTAGGTGTAATCGACCTCGTGCAGTGGTTGGCGGTTGCTGGTATTCGTGCTTGCTGTGGGGCTACGACCGTGCAGCTTTGCCGTGGTGATGAACGGAGTCAAAGATTGTTCTTACGAGGGAGAGGGCTTGCTGAAAGGAAATGAGGGACTGAATTTTGCGAACAGAGGCTTATTTTCCCTTTACAAAGTTAGGTTGCTACCCTTGGTGAAAAATTAGACACGATTTCCTCTCAATATTTTTATAGATCTACACCTGTCTATGATCTAATGTACATGTAAGAGAAAATTACTAACACAGTCATAATGATTACTTACAAACGGTATTTTGCCCGATATTGTTCACTTTATGAGTATGGTTTAAGTGTTTTTGATAGTCTCTGATTTCCCTATTTTCTCTTATATTTCCCGCCATATCCCTTTCACTTGGTAGAACATTAAAAGCCCTCTAATTTTGCATCGTCAGAGCTGACTGAATGCCCTATGCGCAAGGGCAAGTTATTCATTTCAAAACAATTGAATTATGACGATAAACGAATTACTGGACAAGCCTGTTTGGCAGATGACTGGTGAAGAATTGCTTTTCCTTGCACGACACGGCAATATGTCCACGAATGGAGAAACGGCAAAGGCTTCCTCCAAAGAGAAAAAGCAGTATGTGTACGGCTTGGCAGGCATCGCACGACTTTTTGGGTGCAGTCTGCCAACGGCTAATCGCATCAAGCAGAGTGGTAAAATCAATCGTGCCATTACGCAGGTGGGGCGCAAGATTATCGTTGATGCCGATCTTGCGCTGGAATTGGCAGGGCGAAAGACAGGAAGACGAGGATGAACACGACTGATTATGAAAACATATGGAAAAAGTCGCTCATTCATGTAACCGATGAGTTTACGCTTCCTCCTGTTGTACTACAAGCAGGTGAAGCTATTATTGGCACACTGGGGAACTTCAGTGTAT